>ENA-ORRZ01002129-ORRZ01002129.1-human-gut-metagenome-genome-assembly--contig:-NODE-2129-length-10467-cov-5.152612_pt1 | contig 10467 bp, 8 predicted proteins | sample MGYA00242185_ERZ509152 | MGnify/ENA primary metagenome ERZ509152 (study PRJEB26280, sample SAMEA2338668) | human gut metagenome | biome: human gut; feature: human-associated habitat; material: faeces... | reverse complement strand
CCTCCATAAAAGGATATAACTATAGATTTCTATGCCTATAGTGTACAATGTTTGTAGCAATTCTACAATGAATAGATGATATAGATTTTCAATACATACTATGCGATTTTGTGAAGTATCTCATAAAATTCCATAAGCCGAATTGTTGAAGTTTACTTGTATATAGAGGATTATATAAGTTTTTTTCTTTTTGTGATCTCACTTGATGTATACATAATAATATGAAATTGCATATCAATATTAATAAAGGGAATAAAAATTTCATTAAAGAGGATGAAGGCGGATTATTCAATAGTATGATTGGATAGTTTATATTTGTGTATTGTTCGGAGCCCGTTTACATCTTGTACAGAATTAGCCTGTAAGTCTTTATAAATGCACGCATATTGGAATGCTACGGAACGTTGCCAGCTAGGAAAACAAGCGTTTCTTTTCTTCACTGACATCATATACTATACTCTGAGCAGCTCTTGTTGAAGAGTAACTGATATTGCCTAAAATAGGAGGTCACATTATGGATTTTAATGAAAATTACGGGAGTATAGAAAACAATCTGGATTATCTCAGGGGAAATTAGCAGAAACACTTAATGTGTCGAGACAGGCCATAACAAAGTGGGAATCGGGCAATGGAATGCCGGATATTTCAAATTTAAAGGCCCTTTCAGGTGTATTCAATGTCTCTGTGGATGAATTGCTTTCAGAAGAAGCGGTTAAACCTCGATATCCTTATGAAAGTATCGTAGAATACGATATCGATGAGATAAAACATTTCGACATTAAACTGGGTTCTGTTAATCACGTAAAAATGAGAGCTGGAGAGGGTGAGAAGATAAAGGTTCAACTGGTCAGTGATACTATTGAAAATTTGACGGAACTGGTGAAAGTAAAAATCGATGATATCAAAAGGCGTATCGATGTGGATGTAAATCGTTCCAAATCCTTATCTGAAGAGCTCGTAAAAGAACATTTGTCGATTTTTATAAATTTGCCTGAAAAATATATGGGAGATACGGAGCTAGCGACCCATTGTGAAAAACTAGAGCTATTTGATATTATTAGTGAAAAGTTTGAGTTAGACGGAGCGGTTAAAGAAATTCATATTGCCGGCGGTAACAGTCATATAGAGCTGGATAACAACTCTCCAATGGAGATATATGTAGCAGATTATACGGGGCGAATTGATGTGAATCAGATATCGGCGAAATCTCGGCTGCATGTCCCTCACGAGTATGCTTTCAAAGCGGTGAAAAAAGGGATTCGCACTAAATTGCTCTTTGAAGATCGTGGACATCTTGTAGACGATTTTTCTGTGTCTGAATCAGAAAATCAAATTGAAATTAATGGGATTAATAGTGAACTTACAATAGTCAAGTTAAGTGAATAGTTCCATTAATTACATAGACATATCTGCTACATAGTTTTCATAAAGCGTTATTACTTGCTCCAACGACTTTGTTACACATTTTGTAGAACTAATAAGGAAGAAATCTTCCCCTTCATAGGAATAAAAAGTATGATTTAATTTATTGTAGTGTTAGGGGTATATTATGGTACTATTGAGATAGTGTTATTAAGCTATAAAACATGCAGAAAACATGATCTTGGTAGAATGAATCAAGCTAGAAATAATTTGGATAGAATATACGTTAATCAAAGTGGATTATAAGATTGTATAGGCGAATGCTATTGAAAGGTGGAGGTTAATGACAAATCGAAAGAAAGCACTTTTAGGTGCTTCTGCTACTATTGCGGTGTGGGCTACTGCATTTCCTTTCAGTAAAATCGCATTACAGTCAGTAGATTCGTTGACATTGTCTGTGGCAAGGGTCATGGGTGGCGCTTTACTTATGCTAGTAATCGGCGTTGTAAAAGGGCTACATATACCGACAACATGGCGTGAGTGGGGAGTGTATATTCTGTTAGGCGCTACAGGGAATTTTGTTTACCAAGTTGTTTTTAATGAAGGCTTGCGCACAATTCCAGCGGCTACATCCAGTATTATTATGGCCTTGACGCCGATGACGACGGCACTGATGGCCATGATTGTTTATAAAGATAAAATTCGTCCCATAGGATGGGTATTTACAATAACGGCTTTTATTGGTGTAGCCATAATCATTCTTTGGAATTCGACCCTTACAATTCCTACAGGTGCATTATGGACCTTGCTAGGAATGACACTCTTTGCGGTTTATAATATCCTTAATCGTGGACTTAGTTTAAAAGGATATAAGCCTATTACCATTGCCATGTGGTCTATGTTTACAGGAGCTATTATGGCATTGCCCTTTGCGGAACATGCTATTGAATTGATTGTGGTGGCACCGATTAGTGCAAAATTTGCTATGGCCTATTTAGCATTCCTATCTAGTGCGTTAGGCTTTGTATTCTGGAGCTTTGCTTTGGAACATGCTGAAAAGGTTTCTGATGTAACTAATTTTATGTATATCTCGCCTATAGTGGCAGCTATTGTAGCAGCCTTCTTATTGGGAGAAATACCTAATATGGGACTCTATATAGGGGCGCCTGTCATTTTAGAATCCCTATATCTCTTTAATCGATATAGATAATTTATTTTTGTTAGTGTCTGAATTGGTTCAGCTTGATGTAAAAAAATAAAATTAGATAAATAGGGATGTGAACCCTTATAAGATAAGAGCTATATAATAAAAGAACCTCAACCTTTTAACTGGTGAGGTTCTTTTTTGGTTTGACAGTCCTTATAAATTGTAGTAATCTAAGTACATAATTAAATCATACCTTATAGATATGTTTTAAATTTAAAATTAATTCCTACTGAATTGTAGGAAAAGAGGTGGTACAGTGATTGCTATACGAAATGTAACGAAAGAGTTTGATGTTAATAAGCAAAAGGTTACTGCATTATCTGATGTAAACTTTACCATAGAAAAAGGCGACATATTTGGCATTATTGGCTTTAGTGGAGCCGGTAAATCTACACTGTTACGCATGATTAATGCTTTAGAGGTACCTACCTCTGGTCATGTTGAAATAGATGGTGTGAATATCAATGGCTTAAGTTTTAACGAGCTCAGAAAGGTTCGTAAGCGCATCGGCATGGTGTTTCAACAGTTCAATTTATTGAATGCTAAATCTGTGTATGATAATGTGGCGATTCCATTAATTCTAAATAAAGTTTCTAAATCAGAGATTGATAACAAGGTTAAAACCTTGTTAGACTTTGTTGATTTAGGTGATAAAGCAAATGCCTATCCAGGAGAATTATCTGGTGGTCAAAAGCAGCGCGTTGGTATTGCTCGTGCGTTGGCTACAGATCCATCAATTCTGCTTTGCGATGAAGCAACAAGTGCTCTTGATCCAGATACAACAGAGTCTATTCTTCAATTATTAGAACGCGTTAATCGTGAACTAGGGGTAACAGTCGTTATCGTAACTCATGAGATAGATGTAATCCAAAAGATATGTAATCGCGTTGTAGTTATGGAACATGGGAAGCTTATCGAGAGAGGTTCTGTACTTGAGGTGTTTAGTAAACCTAAGCATGAAACAACAAAACGATTTGTTAGGACTGTTATTCCTGATGAAATCCCATCTACAGTGAAACATACCTTGGCTTGTGATAAAAGGCCTTACACAATACTTAAAATGCACTTCTTAGGAAATAATACAACTGATAATGTGCTATATCATATTAATAAAACTTTTGATTTAGAAACGAGTGTATTATTTGCAACTGTAACGGAATTAGAGCATACGGTACTTGGTATTTTCATTGTTCAGTTTATTGGTGAGGATCTGGAAGTGGGCAAGGTAAAAGAGTATCTTGTAGCGCAAGGCATTGAATGGCAGGAGGTGGCACTATAATGGATTTCTTTATGCAAGAACTTGGCGTTCCCGGTTCGCAGTTATTACTAGCTGCAGAACAAACATTATATATGGTGTTCCTGTCTTTATTCATTGGTACCGTACTAGGTCTAATTATCGCAGTTACACTAGTGGTGACAAATCCTAATGGCATCATTAAAAATAGTGTAGTTTATACCATAACAAATACAATTGTTAATATCGTGCGTTCTGTACCATTTATCATCTTGATGGTGTTTATCTTACCGTTGACTAAGATGATTGTTGGTACTCGTGTGGGCACAACGGCGGCTATTGTACCGCTTGTTATATTCATTGCGCCTTATCTTGCTCGACTCTTTGAAAACTCTATTTTAGAGGTCAATAAAGGCATTATCGAGGCTGCACAGTCGATGGGGGCCTCTCATTTTGAAGTGATTTGGCATTTCCTTTTACCAGAGGCAAAGGGTTCGCTTATTCTATCTATTACAACAGGTACCATAGGTCTTATCGGTGCTACTGCTATGGCTGGTGCCATTGGTGCTGGTGGTGTAGGTGATTTGGCCCTTACCTATGGTTATGAACGGTTGAACTTCCCATTGATGTTATTTACCGTTGTTATTTTAATTATTTTTGTTCAAATTATTCAAACAATAGGTAACTACTTTGCACGTCGTGCGCGTCGTTCCTAATTTGATGAAATAGATTTTAGTTATATTGATTGTGAAAGTATAGGAGAATGTACTATGAAATTTAAAAAACTCCTTGCCCTTGGTGTGGCATTAGTATTTAGCGTAGCTTTTATCGCGGGTTGCGGTTCTAATAATAGCGATAATGGTGCTAAAAAAGAATTAACCTATAGTAAATCTCAAGGCCCTTATTCTGAATTGTTTGAAAAAGGTGTAAAACCAATTTTAGAAAAACAAGGCTATACCTTCAAAGGTGTAGATATGTCTGACTTGGTACAAGCAGACCAAGTATTGAGTGATGGTGAAGTGGATTTTAATGTTGAACAACATACAGCATACATGAAAAACTTCAACGAAAAACAAAATGGTCATCTTGTAGCGTTGACTCCAATTCCAACAGTGCCAGCTGGTATCTTTAGTGGTTCTAAGACATCTTTAGATCAAGTAGCTGATGGTGATACTATTGCAGTTCCTAATGATGCGTCTAACATGGCTCGTGCCTATGCGTTGTTGCAAAAAATCGGTTGGATTAAACTTAATCCTAATAAAGACTTAGCGACAGTCACACAAGCAGATATTATTGAAAATCCTAAACATCTTAAATTTACAGAAATGAAATCCCTTACAATTCCTTCTGTACGTACTGATTTTGACTATATTGTTATTACTGGTGCTATCATCTATAATGCAAAAATTGATCCTAAATCCGCATTAGCAAATGAAGACGTGTTGCCACAATGGTTGTTACAACTCGTAGTTAACGAGAAAAACAAAGAGGCTCAATGGGCAAAAGACCTTGTAGCAGCTTACCACTCGCAAGAATTTAAAGACTACATGGAAAAGAATAATAATGGCCTATGGTTCGTACCAAAGGGTGAATAGAATATAGAAAACGTGCTGTGTATAGGTATAAATAAAAGAACCACTGATAAGTTGTAGCTTATCAGTGGTTTTTTGTTTATGGAACAATTTGAGGATAATTTCATGTCTGGTTTTAAAAAGCTGGTAACATCTTTGCCCTATACTGTCATTCCTACAGCATAGTTTTCATACAGTTTTTTATAGTATCCGTTAAGTGCCATGAGTTCATCATGTGTCCCTTGTTCTACAATGGTACCGTTTTCTACTACGAGTAGGAAGTCAGCATTTTTGATTGTAGACAAGCGATGGGCGATGACGATACTTGTGCGACCCTTGAGGAGCGTATTCATAGCTTTTTGAACCTCTACCTCGGTTCGGGTATCTACGTTAGCCGTTGCTTCGTCAAGGATGAGAATGCTAGGATCGGCTAAGAAAGCCCGAGCGATGGTAATTAATTGGCGTTGACCTTGGGAGAGATCATCACCACCTCGGTTGAGCATCGTATCATATCCATTGGGTAATGTACGGATAAAGTGATCTGCCATGGCAAGCCTTGCGACATACTCGATTTCTTCACGTGTGGCATTTGGTTTGCCGTAGCCAATGTTATCGGCGATAGTACCCGTGAAAATCCAAGCGTCTTGCAATACCATTCCTACCGTATTATGTAAGCTTTCACGAGATAAATCCCGAATATCTACACCGTTAATAGTGATGCGACCATTTTTAATGTCATAGAAGCGCATGATGAGATTCACTAATGTAGATTTGCCAGCTCCGGTAGGACCTACGATGGCTACCATAGAGCCAGCTGGAATATGAATATTAATATCCTTCATAAATACATTGGACGGGGTATAACCAAAATCAACATGTTCAAAATCGATTGTGCCTATATGAGTTGGATTAATTGGTTGATTGACCGTCATAGGTGTGTTAGTACTAATAGTTTCTATATTAGTTCTTGCTGTGCTGCCGGATAATGTAAGTTCTCCATCATCAATTTCAGATGGGGCATCAATTACCTCGTAAATACGGCCTAAGGCCGCAGCGGTTTCTTGGAATTTTGTCATAATATAGGAACTACGAGATAGGGGGTCGGATACCTGACCTACATAGAGGAAGAATGCCTGAATATCCCCAATGGAAATGGACCCACGTAATACCATAAGACCGCCTTGAATAGCGACGAGGCAATAGGTAAATTGATTTAAAAATTTTACGAGAGGCTCTACAAGCTGACTGGTGAAAGCAGCACTTCTCATACTTTTAAATAGATTGTCATTCAGTATATTTACTTGGCGAGTTGTAGTCTCTTCTAGACCAAAGGTTTGAATAATTGGCTTGCCTACAACAATTTCTTCTATGCCATTGTTGAAAGCTCCTAATGCATTCTGATTTCTTAGATACACGCGGCGGGCTCGTTTAGATAGCCACGTTAAGCATACGATACCAATCAGTATGATGACGATGATGGATGTTCCCAAAATTGGACTGATCCAGAGCATCATAGCAGTAGCGCCGATGATTCCGATAATGGCGGACACGAGACCGGGCACACCTTCACCTATCGTTTCAGCAACGGCATCCAAATCAGAGGTTAGACGGCTTAGAAGATCACCACGTTGGTGATTGTGAAAGTATTCGATAGGCAAGGAGTATAAGTGCGTACTCATGCGTGTACGCAAGGCGAGTACTGTTTTTGATCCAATGGAGGCCATCATGTATTCGCCGAAGTATGTGAATAAAGCATGACCTCCATAGATGGCAATAAGCCAGAGGATGATTGTATCAATAGAGGCGAATATGGTATTAATGTCTTGGTTTGTTTGTAATCCGCTAATAATAGCATCTACGACCTTGCCAAGTAATACTGGAGCGGATACCTCAAACATAGCTGCTGTGATAAGGGCTAAGATGAGTAGTGCTAGCCAACCCCATTGGCTTTTAGAATCGATTAGGAAACGACGTAATGGGCTCATTCTGTCACCTCCTGAGATGCTAAAATTTGTTCATATACGGTAGAGTTTTCAGCCAACTCATCATGAGTGCCATACCCTGCCACTTGACCTCTGTTGATGATTAAGATGTGGTTTGCTTTTTTTGCAGCACTTACCTTTTGCTCTACAGAGATGAGAGCGGGGCGATTGTCATTTTGCAATTCCTCGTGTAATACGGTGCGAACGGCACGCTCTGTGGTGCCGTCGAGAGCAGAGAAACTATCATCAAATATAAATAAATCTGGTTTGCGCACGAGCGCTCTAGCCATGGCAAGACGTTGGCGTTGACCTCCAGATAGATTAGTACCACCTTGGGAGACGATATATTGGTAACCACCTTCAAGACGACTAATAAATTCATCCGCCTTAGATAATCGGCATGCATTTTCTATATCTTGAACTGAAATATCTTGGTTTGGTGCAGCACCGTAACGGATGTTCATTTCTACAGTCCCTGTAAATAAGTAGGCTTTTTGTGGGACATAACCGATACGTGAGCGTAAGTCATCTACATTCCATTCATAGATGGATTTGCCTTTGAAGAGAATGTCTCCAGACTCAATGGAGAATAGGCGAGGGATTAGGTTTGTAATCGTACTTTTACCAGAACCAATGTCACCCATAATAGCCAATGTTTCACCGTGATGAACGGTAAAGGAAATATTTTCTAAAGCCGGGGATTCTGCATTATCGTAACGGAACGTAACATTGCGAAATTCCAGAAGTGGAGTATCATCGTTTGCCGATACCGATGCCGATGCCGATGCCGATGCCGATGCCGATGCCAAATCTATAAAATTTCTACTATCTTTTTGGTTAACTATATAATGGGTGTTTAAATTTGTATTTTTATTATATGGTTCAGGAAATGTATCTGAGTTTTCGTGTTCCAATAACTCTTGAATGCGGGTGTAACATACGATAGCTTCGGGTATATCTATGATGACGAAAATAGCCATGAGCATACTTAAGAGGATAAGGTTAGCGTATTCAATAACAGCCATAATGTCACCTATTTGTAGGGAGCCTATGCTTACGTTATAGCCTCCGAGCCAAAGGATAGCGACAGTACTCATGTTAAAGAGAATTAATATAGTCGGTAAACCAATAGCAAAGGTTTGGCGTAATCTTTTATTAAGTTGAGCTGTTTCTGTAAAAATTTCTATTTCTTTAGTATTTTCGTAATGTCTTCTATTGAAAGCTCGTATAACAGGCATGCCCACAATATGATCACGCACCATATCGGTAATAGTATCTAGTTTTAGTTGCAAAGCCTTAATCACAGGTAAGGCGCGACTTTCAATAAAGATTATGGTCAGTATCATGAACGCCATAACAGCGAGGATGACGAGACCTAGTTGCCAGCTCTTATAGAAGGTTAGACCTAGACCAATACATATCATGAGAGGCATAGGGAGAATCATATTTAAACCTTCTCCTAGAACTGATTGAATTTTCTCAACGTCTCGACTGGTTCGCATGAGTATGGTGCCTGTACCAAAGTGTGTAAAGTCGCGTAGTGAAAAGGCTTGTATAGCTTTCACTAAATTATCGCGCAATACCTTGCCTATAGAGGCTGAAATATGAGCGCTCATAGCAACACCTAGGATCGCAGACAAAACGGTTAATAGTGCAACGATAAGCATCGTTGCACTAGAGTTAGTAATCATCTCTAAATCACCATGGAGGACACCGTCATTGATGATGGTAGCTGTTAAGGTTGGTATATATAAAGTGCCTGCTACATTGAGTAACGAAAGAAGTGACACAATGATAATAGAGAACCATAAAGGTTTTATATAACTAGAAATTAACTTCATTTCAATCCTTTCGACATATCTTTCGATATATTAGTGATTTTCGATGTTTATATTATACTGTATAAAACCAAAAATATCTAGTAAAAACTATTACTAAAAGTTTAGTATCAATCAATAAGTATTATGACGAATATTATATTTTCACTAAAAATATTCTGCTATACTGTATTTGCAATTTTGTAGTTTTATTTTTAGTAAGGAGTGTTCCTAATGAAGTTGAATTGGAAATTATTCGCACCGCTTGTAGTAGCTATTCTTGTATGGCTCATCGGTGCGCCTGAAGGCCTTAGTCCAAATTCTTGGATTTATGTAAGTATTTTTGCAGGCCTCGTGGTGGGGTTGATTTTAGAACCAATCCCACCCGCTTTTATCGGTATCATTGCTGTTACCGTATCTATGTTATTTAAGGTTGGTCCAGCACCTATTGTGGATAAAGCAACTGGTGTAGCAAAGGCTATTACGGATGCTCAAGCTATCAGCTGGGGGCTTAGCGGTTTCTCTAATGCCATCGTGTGGTTGATATTCGCAGCATTTATGATCGGTATCGGTTATGAAAATTCTGGCCTTGGCCGACGTATTGCATTGTTCCTCGTAGCCAAGCTTGGAAAGTCCTCTTTAGGCCTTGGTTATGCCATTGCTATTACTGACCTTGTGTTGGCTCCATTTATTCCAAGTAATGCGGCTCGTTCTGGTGGTACGATTTATCCAATCGTATCCAGTATTTGTCCGATGTTCGATTCTTATCCAGATAAGAATCCTCGTAAAATTGGTTCTTATTTAAATTGGGTAGCATTGGCAACAACTTGTGTATCTAGTTCTATTTTCTTGACTGGTGCGGCGCCAAATCCATTGGCTCTTGAATTGTCTGCTAAGTCGGGTATCGTAGCTGCCAACTGGGGTACATGGTTCTTAGCATTCTTGCCAGTAGGTATTATTCTATTTATCATTACACCATTGTTGACGTATGTATTCTGCAAACCAGAGGTAAAAGGTTCCCCTGAAATTGCAGCATGGGCAAAGGATGAATATAAGAAATTAGGCTCCATGACACGCAGTGAAATCTTCATGGCCTTGATTTCTGTGTTAGCTCTTGTATTGTGGATTGGTGCTTCTACGTTTAAAATAAACCCAACTACAACGGCTTTAATTGTTATTATCTTGATGATTTTTACTAAGATTATGACTTGGCAAGATTTCCTTGCTAACAAACCAGCATGGAATGTTTTGACTTGGTTTGCCACACTTGTGCCTATGGCTTCGGGGCTTAAAA
>ENA-ORRZ01002113-ORRZ01002113.1-human-gut-metagenome-genome-assembly--contig:-NODE-2113-length-10540-cov-3.235193_pt1 | contig 10540 bp, 8 predicted proteins | sample MGYA00242185_ERZ509152 | MGnify/ENA primary metagenome ERZ509152 (study PRJEB26280, sample SAMEA2338668) | human gut metagenome | biome: human gut; feature: human-associated habitat; material: faeces... | reverse complement strand
GGACGGTGCGGTTTACGGTCTGATTCTGATTGCGGTTACCTTGAAGCTCCTGACACGTGTGGATACAATGATTCATGAGCATGCAAAGGTGTTCGATTTCTATCTGGAATTTACCAGCAGCCGGTGTGTTGGGGCGTTCATGGATACCATGCGTTCTAAGAATGTGAAAATCGTGTCTTTTGATATTGCCAAGAATAAGTTAAAGGGCGAGGGTCCCTCCGCGACGATGTCGGTGGAAGTGCAGGACAAGTCGCTTCGAAAAACACTTCTGAGCGATATTCAGGCGATGGAGGAGATCCGGTTTGCAGAGGAGCTGTAGCAGCTAAAGGGTTCAGATGGGCTTACGCACGAAATGCAGCAGAAATAGGATAAATTGTCTAAACAAACAGGATAGTTGAAACGAGAACAAGAAAACATTTAGTATAAATAATGGAGGATCACAGTATGAACGGAAATACATACGACGTAGTGATTATCGGAGGTGGCGTCATCGGCAGCAGCATCGCCAGAGCGCTTTCGAAATATGAGTGCCGCACCGTGCTTCTGGAAAAAGAAGAGGATGTCTGCTCCGGCACATCGAAGGCAAACAGTGCTATCGTCCATGCGGGCTATGACGCAAAGACAGGTTCTTTAAAAGCAAAGCTCAATGTAAAAGGCAACGCCATGATGGGAGATTTATCCAAAGAACTCGATTTTGATTTCAAGCGGAATTCCTCCCTGGTACTCTGCTTCGCGCAGGAGGACCTCCCGGCGCTGCAGGCACTCTATGAGAGAGGCGTGGCAAACGGTGTGCCGGATATTTCCATTCTGACCGGCGATGAGGTCCGCAAGATGGAGCCGAACGTCAGCGGGGAGGTTGTGGCAGCGCTCTATGCACCGACTGGCGGCATCGTATGTCCATTTGGTCTGACGATCGCGCTGGCAGAGAATGCCTGTGATAACGGCGTTGAATTTGTATTCAACACAAAAGCAGAAAAAGTTGAAAAAACGACAGAAGGATACCGTGTGATAACCAACAACGGTGTCTTCGAGACAAAATATGTCGTGAACGCAGCCGGCGTGTATTCTGACGAGATCCACAACATGGTTTCGGAAAAGAAGCTTCACATTGTGCCGCGCCGCGGCGAGTACTGCCTGCTCGATAAAGAGGCTGGCAACCACGTATCAGCGACCGTCTTCCAGCTTCCGGGCAAGTATGGCAAGGGAATCCTCGTCAGCCCGACGATTCACGGAAATCTCTTAGTCGGACCGACCGCGGTGGATCAGGAAGATAAGGACGGAACCTACACGACCGCCGAGGGACTGGCAGAGGCATGTGAGAAGGCAACCAAGAGTGTCAACAACATTCCGTTCCGTCAGGTCATCACTTCCTTCTCCGGTCTGCGTGCCCATGAGGACGGCGATGATTTCATCATCGGTGAGGCGGAGGATGCACCGGGCTTCTTTGATGCAGCCGGAATCGAGTCTCCGGGACTTTCCTGCGCACCGGCGATCGGTGAATATCTGGCTGGGATGATCGAGGAAAAAGCTGGATTTGGCAAGAATCCGAATTTCAATCCGGTCCGCAAGGGCATCGTGAAAGCAGCACGTTTAAATACGGAAGAACGCGCAGAACTGATCCGCAAGAACCCGGCATACGGCGCAATCGTTTGTCGTTGCGAGACAATCAGCGAGGGGGAGATCGTGGATGCGATCACCCGTACACTCGGCGCACGCTCGATGGATGGCATCAAACGACGCGTCCGTCAGGGTATGGGACGGTGTCAGGCAGGCTTCTGCACTCCGAGAGCGATGGAAATTCTCTCCCGTGAGACGGGAATCCCGATCACAGAGATCTGCAAAAACCGCAAAGGTTCCGAAATGATAAAAGGTGAGGAGGCATAACCATGATTCAGCATGACATTGTAATTATCGGCGGCGGTCCGGCTGGACTGGCAGCGGCAGCAGCGGCAAAGAAAAGCGGCGCAGAGGATATTCTGATTCTGGAGCGCGACAGTGTGCTGGGTGGTATCTTAAATCAGTGTATCCACAATGGTTTTGGTCTTCATACCTTTAAAGAAGAGCTGACCGGACCGGAGTATGCGGCACGTTATGAGGAAGAAGTGAAAAAGCTGGAAATTCCGTACCGTTTAAACAGCATGGTACTGGATATCAATAAAGACAAAGAGATCACAGTCGTAAGCCGGAGCGAGGGACTGGAGCTCATCAAGGCAAAAGCGATTATCCTGGCGATGGGGTGCCGCGAACGTCCGAGAGGCGCCCTGAACATTCCAGGGTATCGTCCGGCAGGTATCTACACTGCTGGTACGGCACAGCGTCTCATGAACATCGAGGGACATATGGTCGGTAAAGAGGTTGTCATCCTCGGTTCCGGCGATATCGGACTGATCATGGCGAGACGTATGACACTGGAGGGCGCAAAGGTTAAGGTCGTAGCGGAGCTGATGCCGTATTCGGGCGGTCTGAAGAGAAATATCGTACAGTGCTTAAACGACTTTGATATTCCGTTGAAGTTAAGCCATACGGTTGTGAATATCGAGGGAAAAGAGCGCGTGAAAGGCATTACGCTGGCACAGGTCGGACCGGACCGCAAACCGATTCCTGGTACCGAAGAGCACTATGACTGTGATACGCTTCTGTTATCCTGTGGCCTGATTCCGGAGAATGAGCTGACGAGAAATATGGGCGTGACGATGAACCCGGTTACCTCCGGCCCAATGGTCAATGACCGTCTGGAAACAGGCATCGAGGGTGTATTTGCCTGCGGCAACGTGCTTCATGTACATGATCTGGTTGACTATGTATCCGAGGAGGCAGCGCTGGCAGGACAGAACGCAGCGAAATATGTGAAATCCGGCGAGACGAAGAAAGGTCACAGCGTGACACTCAAGGCAGAAAATGGCGTCCGCTACACGGTACCGCAGTCGATCGATACCGAGGCGATGGCAGACAAGCTGACCGTTCGTTTCCGTGTGGCAGATGTTTATAAAAACCGCAGCATTTCCGTTTATTTTGACGGAGAGCGTGTAAGCAGCCGCAAAAAACGCGTGCTGGCACCGGGGGAGATGGAGCAGGTGATCCTGACGAAGGAAAGTCTGGAGAAATATCCGGATCTGAAAGAAATAACCATTTGCACGGAGGTGGATGAGTGATGGAAGTAAGAGAACTGACCTGTATCGGATGTCCGCTGGGCTGTCAGCTCACTGTGACGATGGGAAATGACGAGATCAAGGTAGAAGGAAATACATGCCCGCGCGGCGAGGCGTATGCAAAGAAAGAGGTAACCAATCCGACGAGAATCGTTACCTCAACGGTACGCGTCGAGGGCGGCACGATCGAGAGAGCAGCGGTCAAGACGGCTTCGGATATCCCGAAGGGAAAAATCTTTGATTGCATGAAGGAGATCCGCGCCGTGAAGGTGGCAGCTCCGGTGCATATCGGGGATGTGATTATCGCAGACTGCGCTGGAACCGGGGTTGCGGTTGTGGCGAGCAAGAATGTAGGGCGGGCATAAAAAAACGTAAAAGTGACGCCGCCAGCCTGTCGCAGAATATAAAGATGAGAGATGGGAGGTTGTACAGACTCATAGAAGAGATTTGTACGGCTTCCCATTTTTGAAATTAAGATTTATGAAAAACGTGCTTGCATATTTGGGCAGGATTGGATAAAGTTGTTTTGAAGAAAATCTTTTTTACAGGTACATATTTACAGAGATAAATTACAAGGAGAGAGGCATGGAAAAACGTGAAATTTTAAAGGAGACAGAACTGTTTGTCCTCGATATGGACGGGACGTTTTATCTGGATACGGATGTGCTCGACGGGGCGTTGGATTTCCTGGAGGAAGTGAAGAAAGCAGGGAAGAGATATGTATTTTTTACGAATAATTCGTCGAAATCTCCGAAAACATATATTGACAAACTGGCAAAAATGGGGTGTTATATTAAAAGGAATCAGATCATTACATCCGGGGATGTGATGATTCAGTATCTGAAAGAGTATTATCCTGAAAAGAAAGTCTATCTGGTGGGAACGCCGGACCTGGAGGAGAATTTCCGTGAAAATGGCATTCTTCTGACAAGGGAGATGCCGGATGTGGTCGTGATTGGCTTTGATATGACATTGACCTATGAGAAGTTGGAGCGCGCCTGCACGTATATCCGCAACGGCGCTGTGTTCCTGGCAACGCATCTGGATATCAACTGCCCGACGAAGGATGGTTTTATCCCGGACTGCGGCGCAATGTGCGCGGCAATCTCCTTATCGACCGGAAAGGAGCCGAAGTATGTCGGAAAACCATTCAAGGAGACCGTGGATATGGTTCTGGAGATGACCGGGGCAAAGCGCGCGGCAATGTCGTTTGTCGGCGACCGGATCTACACGGATGTGAAAACCGGCGTGGTAAATGGGGCACACGGAATCCTGGTGCTGACCGGCGAGACGAAGCTGGAGGATGTACCGAAGGCGGATGTCGTGCCGGATGCGATTTTCACAGGGCTGAAAGAGATGGGAGAAATACTCAAGACTATGAGAGAAGAGGAAGCATAGAATGACAATGCTTGAATTACTGGAGGAATCTCCGATAATCGCAGCGATTAAGAGCTGGGAAGGGCTGGAAAAAAGTCTTAAATCTGAATGTAAGGTAGTATTTGTGCTGTTTGGCACGATCTGTGATATTGATCAGATTGTAGCGCGCATCAAGGACGCCGGGAAGGTGGCGATCGTCCACGTGGATATGATCCAGGGACTGAGCACCAAGAGGGTGGCGGTCGATTTTATCGCCCACAATACGCGGGCGGACGGTATTATCAGCACAAAAAATACACTGGTGGAGCGCGCGAAGGAGATGGGACTTTATGCGATCCAGAGAACCTTTGTTGTGGATTCGATCGCACTCGATACATTGAAAAAACAGATCGAAATGTTCCGACCGGATGCAGTCGAGATCATGCCGGGGGTGATGCCGAAGATTCTTAAGATCATGCGCGAGTACACCGATATTCCGCTGATCGCCGGGGGACTGCTGTCTGACAAAAAAGATGTGATGGCGGCCTTTGAGGCGGGTACGGATGCCATTTCAGCGACGAATGAAGCGGTGTGGTACGTGTGATTTTAAAACTTAAACGATTTAGACGCTGTGAGTGACAGATATATTTGAAATAATGAAATTGATAAAAAAATATCAATCATTTCGCGATTTCGCTTGATTTTTTACCATGAATGCATTAAAATGATGAAGTAATCTCTTTTGGTAAAAATAGATAAAGAGAAGAAAAGGCGAGTTTTCGCATTGTACAAAATATAAGAACCGTGAAAAGGTAAAGCGGTTGCAAACTATACACATGTACAGTGGGGGACACTGAAATCCCCGGTTCGGTGAGAAATGTCAGACAAAATTTAAGTCGAACGTCCGTGAGACTTGGCGCATGATTCTGGTCAGCGAAGCTGACAATTTCACACAGACGGGAGCCGCCGGATAACAGGAAAGGGGTATTAAGATGGCTAAGATCGATTTAAGCAAGTACGGAATCACAGGAACAACGGAGATTGTTTACAACCCTTCTTATGAGATGCTGTTTGAAGAAGAAACCAAACCGGAGCTGGAGGGCTATGAAAAAGGTCAGGTCAGCGAGCTTGGTGCAGTAAACGTTATGACAGGTATTTATACCGGACGTTCCCCGAAAGACAAATTCATCGTTATGGATGAGAACTCTAAGGACACAGTATGGTGGACTTCAGACGAGTACAAGAACGACAACCATGTAGCATCCAAAGAGACCTGGAACGCAGTAAAGGATATCGCTTTAAATGAGCTCTCCAACAAGAGACTGTTTGTAGTAGATGCTTTCTGTGGCGCAAATAAAGACACCCGTATGGCGATCCGTTTTATTGTGGAGGTTGCTTGGCAGGCTCATTTCGTAAAGAATATGTTCATCGTTCCGACCGACGAAGAACTGGCTAATTTCGAACCGGACTTCGTAGTATACAACGCTTCCAAGGCTAAAGTTGAGAACTACAAAGAGCTTGGATTAAACTCTGAGACAGCTGTTGTCTTCAATATCACAAGCCGCGAGCAGGTTATCATCAACACCTGGTACGGTGGAGAGATGAAGAAAGGTATGTTCTCCATGATGAACTACTACCTTCCGTTAAAGGGCATCGCTGCTATGCACTGCTCTGCTAACACCGACTTAAATGGCGAGAACACCGCTATCTTCTTCGGACTTTCCGGAACCGGCAAGACTACCCTTTCTACCGACCCGAAACGTCTTCTCATCGGTGATGACGAGCACGGCTGGGATGACAACGGCGTATTCAACTTCGAAGGCGGATGCTACGCTAAGGTTATCAACCTGGATAAAGAGTCTGAGCCAGATATCTACAACGCTATCAGACGTGATGCACTGCTTGAGAACGTTACCCTGGATGAGAACGGCAAGATCGATTTCGCTGATAAGAGCGTAACCGAGAACACCCGTGTATCCTACCCGATCGATCATATTCAGAATATTGTACGTCCGGTATCCTCTGCACCGGCAGCTAAGAACGTTATCTTCCTGTCTGCAGACGCATTCGGAGTACTTCCGCCGGTATCTATCCTGACACCGGAGCAGACACAGTACTACTTCTTATCCGGATTTACAGCAAAACTGGCTGGTACCGAGCGCGGCATTACCGAGCCGACCCCGACCTTCTCCGCTTGCTTCGGACAGGCTTTCCTGGAGCTGCATCCGACCAAATACGCAGAAGAGCTGGTTAAGAGAATGGAGAAGAGCGGAGCAAAAGCTTACCTCGTAAATACAGGCTGGAACGGAACCGGCAAACGTATCTCCATCAAAGATACCCGTGGTATCATCGATGCTATCTTAAACGGCGATATCCAGAAAGCTCCGACCAAGAAAATCCCGTACTTCAACTTCGAAGTACCGACCGAGCTTCCGGGCGTAGATCCGGCTATCCTGGATACCCGCGATACCTATGCAAACGAGGCTGAGTGGGAAGAGAAAGCAAAAGATCTGGCAAGCCGTTTCATCAAGAACTTCGCTAAATACGAAGGAAACGAAGCTGGTAAAGCATTAGTTGCTGCTGGTCCTCAGGAATAATTTCTGAATAATTTAAAATTCTTAGAAAAAGGCTGCTGCGGCAGTCTTTTTCTGTTTGTGTAAACGGCCTGTTCAAAAAAGGAATCCATAGACAGCTTCTGTTTTCCTGCTGTCTTGGATTCCTCGTTCTTTTTCCATAACCTGAGATTATTTCATAAGCACTTCTCTATATTTTTCCACCATATCCGCATACTCTGTTTCTGTCAGAGTTTTTTCAGCAGGATTCATGGCAAAGGTTCCGCCCCATTCATACTGGTCTTTATATTTCGGTACCAGATGAAAGTGCAGGTGATGCCCTGTATCTCCGTACGCTCCGTAATTCACTTTATCCGGGTGGAACAGCTGATGTACCGCCTGGGCTACTTTGTTAATATCTTCCATATAAGCTGCTCTCTCTTGTGCTGTCAGCTCTGTAATTTCGCTCACATGTTTCTTGTGGGCTACAATCACTCTTCCCGGATGGCTCTGTTCTTTGAACAAATATACTTTAGAAGTCTCCAGTTCACATATTTTAATTCCGAAGGCATCTACCAGTGTTCCCTCCATGCAGTACGCGCAATTTGTATCTTTCATACTTGTCTCCTTTTCTCCTTACATTCTCTCCGGGGCGTCAAATCCCAGCAAATCAATACAGGTTTCCAGGACTTTCTCTGTCAAGGCCAGCAGACGAATCCAGGAAGTCTGTTTGCTTTGGTCTTCCTCTGCCAGAATTCTGGTGTTGTGATAAAAGCTGTTAAAAGCATTTGCCAAATCATAAATATAGGAGCAGATTCTATGAGGCGCTTTTTCTTCAAAAGCAGGTTCAATAATGGAATTGAATCTGGAAAGTTCCAGCATCAATGTCTTTTCACTGTCGCTGACTGCACCCTGAATGCTTCCCTGTTCCGGATTTTTGCCTTCTTCTGCGTAACGGTTTAAGATAGACTTGATACGCACAATGGTATACAAAATATACGGACCCGTATTGCCTTCAAAAGAAGTGAAACGGTCAATATCAAATACATAATCCTTGGAAGCCTGGTTAGACAAGTCTCCATATTTAATGGCAGATAAGCCAACCAGCTGCGCCGTATGCTCTGCATTTTCGTCTTTTACACTGCGGTTTTCCACAATTTTTTTGTACATTTCTTCATTGATTTCCGCAATGAGACGTTCCAGACGCATAACACCGCCTTCTCTTGTCTTGAAAGGCTTTCCGTCTTTTCCATTCATGGTACCAAATCCCACAAAGGAAAGCTTTGTATCTTCATCCACCATGTTCGCTTTCTTTGCACAGCGGAACACCTGTACAAAATGCAGTTCCTGACGTTTATCCACCACATAAATAATTTCATCCGGATGAAAATCTTCCATACGCTGCACAATCGTGGCCAAATCGGTGGTATTGTACAGAGACGCACCGTCTGATTTTAAAATCATACACGGCGGGATTTCTTTTGTGTCAGACTCCTCTTTCACATCTACCACCAGGGCGCCCTGGTCCATATACGCATATCCGTTGTCCTTCAGGTATTTTACCATATCCGGAATGTAGGCGTCTGCGTCAGCCTCACCTTTCCAGAGGTCAAAATCTACTTTTAATTTGGCATAGTTCTTCTTCAAATCTGCCACAGACACTTCCATAATGTGTTTCCACAGGGCACGATACCCTCTTCTGCCCTGCTGCAGCTGCAGAGTCGCTTCTAAGGCTTCACTTTTATAAGCTTCATCTTCTTTGGATTTGCCGCTGGCTGTTGGATAGATTTCCTCCAGTTCGCTTACGGTAAATGGTGGTTCTTTAGGATATTCTCCTTCATAGCTTTCATCAAAGTACACCAAATCCGGCTGTCTTTTGGACAGTTCTGTAATAATCAGCCCCATCTGCAGACCCCAGTCTCCCAGATGTACATCACCAATCACTTTATGTCCCAGAAAACGTCCCATTCTCTTAATACTTTCACCAATAATTGCGGAACGCAGATGTCCTACATGAAGCGGTTTTGCCACGTTTGGTCCGCCGTAGTCGATGACAATGGTTTTGGGCTCTTTACTCTCTTCTACAGACAGTTTGTTATCTTCCAGCATGTCATTTAAATACCCTGCCAGATAGTTTTTGCTTATCTTGATATTGATAAATCCCGGATTGACAGCCTCTATGGTTTCAAAGATTTCACTGTTCTGCAGTTTTTCCACCACATCGTTTGCAATCATAATGGGGGCTTTTTTATATGTTTTCGCTGCCGCCATGGCGCCGTTGCACTGGTATTCACAGAGGTCCGGACGATTGGAAACCGTTGCCTTTGCAAATTTTTCATCATATCCGGCTGCCAGAAATGCCTCTTTTAATACTGCTTCTATATGTTCAACAATTCTCTTCATGTACTTTTACTCCACTTCCACTTTTTTTGAAACTGCTACCGCAAGAGCGCCCTGTCCAATATGGCAGGCTACGCTTAAAGACAGAGGGTCCATATGCACAGGCATACCGGGGAACTGCTTTTCCAGCTCTTCCTTCCACTCCAGCGCTTCCTCGGGATTTCCCGCATAAGCCGCTTCCAGACACATCAGCCCTTTTTCCGTATATTGGCGGAATCTGCCTTCCAGGTCTGACTTCATAGCCTGCAGCATGGTACGCTTCGCCTGCTTCTTTCCTCTGGCTTTTGAAAACGCATCCAGCTTGTCCCCCTGAATCTGCAGAACCGGCTTAATTCTGAGAAGCGTTCCCAAAGCTGCCGCAGCCGGGGTGATTCTTCCGCCCTTTTTCAGATATTTCAGAGTATCCACCATAATATAAATACTGGACTCCCGGGCTTCTCTTTCCAGAATCTCCTTAATCTGAGCTCCGGTCAGCCCAGCCTGAGCCAGCTCTAAAGCATCCAGAGCAGACTGATACTGAGTAACGGAAATTCTCTGATTATCCACCACAAATACACGTCCCTCAAAATCCTCTGCAAGCATCATCGCTGTCTGGCAGGAGCTGGACAAAGCACTTGACATGGGGATGTGAACAATTTCATCATAGGACTGCAAAAGCTCACTCCAAAGGTTCATAACTATCTCTGGAGATGGCTGAGAAGTGGAGATCTCTGCGCCCTCCACCATTTTCTCATAAAACTGCTCCTGAGTCAGGTTAATATCTTCCTCAAAAGTCTCCCCATTGATCATAAACGGCATGGGAATCACAGAAATTCCAATTTCTTTTGCTTTTGACTGGGTAATTCCACTATTGCTGTCCGTTACAACTGCAACCTTCATCTCACTTCTCCTTCCGGCAGGTCCTCTGAGGTCTTGTCCTGCACTGACATATATAATTGATAATACATTCCCTGTTTTTCCAGAATCTCTTCGTGGCTTCCTTCTTCCATGATTTTTCCATCAGACAGCACCAGAATCCGGTCTGCATTCTGAATTGTAGTCAGCCGATGGGCAATGGTTACTGTCGTTCTTCCCTGGGCCAGA
>ENA-ORRZ01002111-ORRZ01002111.1-human-gut-metagenome-genome-assembly--contig:-NODE-2111-length-10541-cov-21.254434_pt1 | contig 10541 bp, 9 predicted proteins | sample MGYA00242185_ERZ509152 | MGnify/ENA primary metagenome ERZ509152 (study PRJEB26280, sample SAMEA2338668) | human gut metagenome | biome: human gut; feature: human-associated habitat; material: faeces... | reverse complement strand
GAGGAAAACCATCGAAATAAAAAAGAGATTACCACCAAATTTGACGAAGAACCAATATAAAGTGATTTTTATCTGCCACCTGCCACGAAACGGCTGTAACTATCCGATATAGAGTAAATTGCGCCGTTGCAGATAGCGTTGCAGATAGGTGGCAGATGCAGGTATCTGCCACCTGTCCGAAGCGTATCTTATTATCTGTATCTTCTTCTATGCCACCTTCCTTTCGGTTTCCGGCCTTGAAACTTTGGTTTCCTCGTTGGAAATTGTAGTTTCCACGGTAGGATACTGTAATTTCCATGGTTGGATACTGGAGTTTCCATGGTAGGATACTAGAGTATCTCCATAGGGATACTGGATTCCCCATAGTAGTGGACTTGGCGTTCAACAGCTCTCCCCTGACTGTTTGCCTTATTGACACACTTCTAAACTCCTGTCGGACGCAAGTGTGGCAGATACCTGCATCTGCCACCTATCTGCCACACTATCTGCAACGCTCCAATTGATTTTATATCAGACGGTTGCGACCGTTTTGTGGCAGATGGCAGATAAAATACACTTTTTAATTTCTTGTGTAGAGAAAATAAATTCCGGAAACAGGCTTTCCGTTACTTGGTAAGTAATAAACTTCTTTTTCAATCCGTTACTTGGTAAGTAACGGTCTAAACAAAACAATTATGGTATTAACACAACTCACACAAACAGCTATCGCCGTATTAAATGACATTACTTTACAGTCCGACACGCAATCGGCGAATATCTCTTTATCGTCAGAGGTGTGGAAAGAACTATTCCGGAAACTGGAATCCGGGGGATTAGTTCGTCGGTTACCGGGTAAAGAAGAATTTGTTCTTTCCTCCTACGAGATATGCCGCTCTATCCAGAAACTATCCTTACTTGAACTTCTGGCAATTATTGATGAACCTCTCCATTTTGAACGGCAGGTTTCTGAAACATCTTATTTTCATCACGGAGAGGGAGCCAAGAAACTGGGAATCCTTACCGAGGTGGTGCGTATATTCCTATCCGAAATAAAAATATCCGACTGGTAATTCAGCAAATCTCTTTCTTATGAAATCTTTGTTCTTATGAATAAGTTAATTGTATATATCAAACGTTTTACTGTCTGTTGCGGGCTATTATTCATTTTTCTGCTTAATAGTTACGCCCAACGTGATACCATTGGAGACAAATGTAGTCAGTCGATGGTGCTCTATTTTCGTTTTGACAGGGCGATAGTGGATAAGGGATATATGGGCAACAGCGAAACGCTCCGTCATTTGGATGAAGTGCTTTCGGACAGTGCGTTAACCCACCGTATCGATTCTATCCGTATCCTGTCTTTTTCTTCACCGGAAGGTGACAGGAGCTATAACGAACGTCTGACCCGGAAGCGTTCTGTTGCCGTAAAAGGCTATCTGGTGTGGAAGTACCCGCATCTCGATCAACACCGCATCCATCTCCGCCCACAGGGAGAAAACTGGCAGGAACTCCGGCGTATGATAGTGGCTGATGAGAAACTGCCTAATCGGGACAAGGTGCTGCAAATAATGGACCATACCCCTGATGTGGACCGCTGCAAGAAGTTATTGCGGCAATTGGATGGTGGAAACTCTTATCGCTATATCCGCGACCATCTGCTGCGGTATCTGCGTAATGCTGCCGTATGTATGGTGTGGCTGCAACCGGATAGGCCGGATACATTGTCGACATCTGTCACTGAAAAAGACCGGTTGGTAAAGCAGGCCGAACAGGAACAAAGACGGCAGGAACAATTGCGACAGCAAGAGCAGGAACAACAAGAGCAGGAACAGTTACATCGGCAAGAACAGTTACAAGAACAACAAAAACAACAGCAACAGCAGCAATCAAACGCCCCGTTACTTAAAGAAAAACGTCCGTTTTTTGCTTTAAAGACCAACCTGTTGTTCGATGCCGCCCTAATGCCCAACATAGAACTTGAAGTGCCGATAGGCAAACGCTGGTCAGTGAACGCCGAATATATGTTCCCGTGGTGGTTATTCGACGGTGACAAATATTCCATGCAAATCCTTATGGGAGGTCTGGAAGGCCGCTATTGGTTGGGAAGCCATAAGAAACGTGAAAATAGTGAAGTGCTGACTGGGCATTTTCTCGGACTATATGCCGGAGGTGGCAAGTATGATCTGCAATGGAAGTACAACGGCTATCAAGGTGAATTCTTCATAGCTGCGGGTATTAGCTATGGCTGGGCGACACGCATAGCCCGTAATCTGCATTTGGAACTGAATATCGGTATCGGTTTATTGCGGACCGATTACCGTCATTATCACGCCCGCGACAATTACCAGACCTTGCTTTGGCAGGAAAACGGTAAATATACCTGGTTCGGACCGACCAAAGCGAAAATCTCGTTCGTTTGGTTACTGAACCGTAAAGTGAAAGCAGGGAAAGGAGGTGTACGATGAACAGTGAACGATTCATACCTGGTGATGAACCAGCTTCACTATTATTTGCCCGGATATGCGACAGGATAAATAATGGTATATATAAAAGGCCGGACGATAGGAGATGGATGATGTTTCTATGTTTGGTGCTTCTTTGCCTAGTAGTTCTTTTTACGGGTTGCGAATGTCGCGCCCTCACCTATTACGAAGTGACGGAGCTTCATATCCTTGTCGATTGGAGCCAGTCCGGTCTGGCTGCTGAAGAAGAGAACTATGGTTCAACTATCCTCTTTTATCCGCGGGACGGTGGTACTCCACACATTTTTCAGATGGGGGAACGCACTGGGGAAACCGTACGGTTGCCGATGGGGACTTATGATGCCATCATCTTCAACCGCTCTTTCAATGACTTTAGCAATATCGCCTTCCGTGGAGACAGTTATGAAACGCTGGAAGCGTATGCCCGGAAAGTGGAAACTCGCGTGGACGAAGTGACTCGTGTGGAAACACGTACCATCATCTCCTCGCCCGACGAACTGGCCGTCGCCACTCTCGAAGGCTTCATCGTGACGGAGGATATGCTAGGTAATTATAGCCAGACCACTTACGGGAGAACTGCTGCTTCCCGCACGGTGGAAGAGGAAACGGATGAAATTTATACCCTTCGCTTTGTCCCGAAAAAGTTGACTCGCAAGGTGGCTGCCGTGCTCCATATCGAAGGATTGAACAACATACGTTCGGCAACCTGCCGTTTGAGTGGAGTGGCAGAATCTATTTTCCTTGCCACCGGAAGGACGTCTGCTAACACTGTGACGCAGGAGTTTGAACCGTCGAATCCTGAATTTTATCCCGGTTCCCCTTTCAACGGTACGCTAAGCTGTCACTTTGAGGTGTTTGGTCTCAATTACGTAGACAATAACAACCTGTATCTGGAAGCATTGCTCGTGGATGGGAAAACTGAATTCACCGGCGATTGTACTAATGTGAAGATCACAGAAAATGAAGATGGGACAGGAGTTATCACACTTACCCTGAAAGCCGATGCTACCGAAAAAGTACCGGACGTGAAGCCCGAAGGAGGTTCCGACTCCGGCTTCGATGTAGACGTGGACGGATGGGGAGACGACATCCATACCGATATTCCCATCAACTGATAAATGGAACAAATACGCAATAAACTTATATATGTATAATCACTTAAAAAAACAGAGACAATGAAAAGAATGAATGTTGTGATGTCAGCGTTGGCGCTATTGCTGCTGTCAGCCTGTTCGTAGAATGAAGTGACGGAAGTCAGTCCGGACGCCCACCCGCAGGTAGGATTCGGAGTGTATACGGGAGTGCCTACCAGAGGAGTGGACATGACTACGGAAAGTATGAAGGATGATCCGACAGATCCAAACAAGTACGGCGGTTTCGGTATCATGGGGTATTTTACGGGACAGGACGACTTTGAAACCGTAAAAAACAACGTGACCCCCAGCTTCATGCACAACCAGATGGTGGAATATAAGAATGGTGCCTGGACCTATTCTCCGGTGAAATATTGGCCGAACAGGGAACATGATAAAATTTCCTTCTTTGCTTATGCACCTTACGAGGACGACTGGCGGAACGGTACGAAAGCGGGAGTTACAGTTTCCGAAGCTACTGTTAAGGGGATTCCTTATATCAGTTTCCAGTTAAAGCCGGAAGACAAGCTCGACAGAATGGTGGACCTTGTAGTTGCCGACCAGCGTGACAAGGAATATACTTCCTCAAATGCCGGCAAAGTAAGTTTTACTTTCGAACATACTCTTTCACGTATTTCCTTCAGGGCACAGTTGGGAGCCGGAGATTTCGCAGGTATGGATGGCACGAACAGTTTTGTCTATATCACCCACATGTGGATTGTAGGTACGGACCACAGTGCTGCCGGCAGTAATCTTTCGCTGATAGATCCGGCTTCACCCGCCAATGCAGAATCTAAATTCTACACGAAAGCCAAATGGGCGGAATTGCACTGGAACTACGGTTCGGATGCTGTCATTGCCGGACCTGACTTTAGCCTCGACAAAATGCTGGACGTGGAAAACCCGGGTATCGAAATTTCGAATCCTACTACCGGACATAATGCGGCTACAAAAGGGATCAGGATTTCCAGTAGTTCGCAAGGGACGGTGGACAAGGCCATTCCTCTTTTCAAAGATAAAACTTATCTTTACCTGATTCCGGTGGGAGAGACAAGCGGTACGGACCTGGCCCAGAACAAGGGATGCGCCCGAGGAGATATCAAAATAGGTTTCCATTACGACATTGCTACCAAAGACCAATCGAATAGCGGCAAGTTTATTGTCAGCCATGCAGAAGCTTTCATCGACCTGCCTGCCGGACACATGAAGCGTAAAGAATCTTATTTGTACACGCTGAAAATCAACTTGTATAAGATTGAAATCAGTGATGCTACAGTTACTCCGTGGACCGACATCAAGAACGAGGTCACAGTTGAGTAATCAAGTAAGAGATGACGGTTGAGTAACCGGTTCGTCCGGTTTCCACTCAAGGACCGGGCAGAGCTACAAGGCCGGGCGGGGTTGAATGTCCCTTTCCGGTCACTATGGAACAATTGAAAAAAGAAAGTTGAAAATGAATGGAACAAGTATGATGAACGGTATGAAATTTTTTTCGGTTATTGCTTTGAGCCTGTTGTTTGCCGCAGGTTGCGCTCCGGAGGGTGACGAAGTGGAATCGCTTCCCGTACCACTTACATTCTCCACTTCGGTAAGCGCGCAGACTCGCGCAGAAGAAATCACCACGGACAACCTGACCGCTGTGGGAATATTCGCCAGCCTCACACAAGGAGGATTTAATGCAATTACCGCCACACCCAATTTCATGTACAACCAGAAGCTGGAGAAAAGCGGCGGTGCGTGGACGTACTCTCCCATGAAATATTGGCCTGGCAATAAAAAGGATTGCGTCAGTTTCTTCGCTTACGCCCCATACGTGGACGAGAAAGTGACAAGCGGCAGAAATCCGACATTTTCGGGCAGTACGGCAAAAGGGTATCCGACACTTACCTACTCTGTTTCCAATTCGACGAAAGACCATAAGGACCTGCTTGCCTCCGTTCCGTTACTGGACCGGACGTATGAAAATACGGCAGGAGGCCGCATCGGGTTCACGATGAAACATGCCTTGAGCAGGGTGAAGATCAGCATTAAAAGTGAGATGGCGATTAAAATAGTTACCTTGGGCATAATCAACGTCCCGATGACGGCAACACTGACATTTAATGACAGTGGCTTCAGTTGGGGAAAGTATACGAATACGACGTCCTGCATGGCAACTCTTAGTGGCAGTGTATCGGTGCCGGCCAATGCCGCCCAGGCGAAGGATTTGGCCACATATTTTCTCTTTCCCAACAAGGCTTCTGCTATCATTTCCCTCACCTACAGGCAGGAGGGGGAATCTAGTAATGTTTCAAGACAGACCGACTTTCCCACCGACTTGGTACAAGGCGAGGGGATGAGTATCCAGCTCAATGTGAAAAAAGGCGGCCTCTCGGTGACCGCTACCGCGGATACGGAATGGGGCAATGGCGGAGAACAGGCGGTGGTAAGTGATGTTGCCATCCCCGGTTATAGAGCCGACGACCTGAAGATAGGCGATTACTATTACAGCGACGGCACCACCTCCGATGGCGGTTACCGCAAATATTACGATGGTACCACCGAACTGCTGGAAGTCATGCCCGTGTTGACAAATGCAAGCGGTATCTCACGTACCGTTGTCGGCATTGTATTCCACGTGGGAAAGCATGAAACGGATACGGACTCCTATCCTAATACGGGAATCAGGAATGGAAGTGTCCGTGGTTATGTGTTGGCATTGAAGGATGCGCCGGGTATGTATCTATGGGAAGACAAAGGCGGGAGTCTGCAATTTCCGGTCACGGGCATATCGGATAATGAAAGTGATTGGCAGGGATTTTACAATCTGCAACAGACGGAAAGATTCATAGCGGATGCTCCCTACTGGCAATACTGGGAAATGAGCCATTTTCCCGCATTTTACGCTTGCCAGAACTACACTCCGGCAGCTCCCGCAATGAGCAGCGGCTGGTTCCTCCCTTCTCAAGGTCAATTGAAAGCTATTAGTGAAATTGCATATACACAGAGTCTGACAAATCAGGCAAATATAGCACCCAATATTTTGAGAGCAGGAGGAGAGGACTATTTTGATGGATATTACTGGTCGAGTTCCGACGTGCCTGAGGCCAATCATTCTTTGGCTTACTATTATAACGTTTATGCGGCACAACCTAAGAATGGCTTTAGAGATGAGTCACACTATGTCAGACCTATCCTGGCTTTTTAGCAACTAATTTATTCTTAAAGATGAAACAACATATCTTACTTCTATCCCTATTCTTCGGCCTGCTCCTTGCAGGCCTGTGGGGCTGCACCGATGAGACGGACCTGCCCGGCGCAGACAGTGACAACGACGGACGAGGCACCATCACCGTGAGCGTCACCGATGACGGCTATTTCGCCTCCGCGGAAGAAGATACCCCTGCTACACGTGCCCAGGAGCTAGGTTATAAAACTGTTTTCACCGCAGGCGACCAGATAGGATTGTATGTCGTGAAGAACAATGCTGTCATAACGGGTTATGACAATCTCTGCCTCACCTTGGATGCCGACGGCACATGGACACCTCCCGCAGGTGTCACTCTGACTTACGAAGGCAAGGATACCCGCTACTATGCCTATTATCCCTATCAGGCGGAAATGACAGGCAAAGTGACCGCTACCGCCACCGATGCTGACGGTTTCTTCAAACCGCTGGTGGATGGCTGGACTCCCGCCACCGACCAAGGTAACTATACCAAATATACCTCACAGGACCTCATGACCAGCATGGGCATGATAAGCGGCTATGCTGACAAGAAATGGAAGCTTACCTTCAGTCTCTCGCACCGCATGACACTGGCATTTATCAAAACCTCCTGTACGATCTATGAGTTCACAAATGCCTCATTACCAAACTACATTGTCCCCCCTATGAATTTAGCATTCGACGGATTTGCTCCCTTCCTCTCGGTAGATAAAGGTCTGTACCGCTTTCTCGTAAAGCCGGGTTCCACGACATCACTCGAAGGCAGCTACACGGATGCAACAACAGGCAGAAAAAGAGGATTTACATTTACACCCACTATTCCCGATGCCGGAAAATACAAAATTTATGATGTGGATAATGCAGTAGTCACATGGAAAACGCACACGCTACAAGTAGGGGATTTTTTTATGCAGGACGGTTCGCTAGTGGCAGAAGACCAGACGTTAACCGATGAAGAACAGGCCAAATGCATTGGTATCGTCTATCGGATAGGAACAGGTGACAGTGATGCGGTGGAGAATTACGAAGATAAGTTGACGGCCATCCATGGCTATGTGTTGGCGTTGCAGCAGTCAGAGCAAACGTGGGGAGACGCTTCCGACGTGTTCGGTATAGGTAAAAGTAGCACTGCTGAACTTGGATATAAGAGTACCCGGATGATTATGGCTGCTGCTGCCGATGGATCGAAGAGTTTTCCAGCATGTTCCTACTGCGTGAATTATACACCCGTGTCTACCGGAATTACAAGCGGCTGGTATTATCCCACAATAGGGCAGGTACAAAATTTTGCGACTAAAGCCGGCAGTAATGGGATTAACACCCAATTGGGTAAAATATCGGGTGCTGTAACCTGCTACTGGTCGTACTCCTCAAGTTCCGAGGGTGATAAAACTAAATTTTATAGAGTGGATGTAGGAATCGGTATTGGCTCTGCCGCCAAAACTACCAAAATATTTGCACGTCCGGTGCTCACCTTTTAGCCTTGCGCTTTCTGCATTCCGTCCCAGCGGATTTATAATCCGCTGGTCTTTCGTATCAGGATTTATAATCCGCCTATCTTCTCCGAACGTTTAAAATCCTTTGTCTCTTTCGATTTAAATCGTACATTTATCCTCTCTAATCAAATTAGTATATCAATGGATACTGCGAATCAAGTTTTAGATGAATTATATTTTGTTACTTCTACCGTTGTTGATTGGATAGATATCTTTACCCGTCCTAAATACAAGCATATAATTCTGGAGTCACTAGCCTATTGTCAGGAGAAAAAAGGCTTAAGAATTTATGCCTGGGTATTAATGAGTAACCATTTGCATATGATTGTCAGTTCCGCAACAGAAGCATCTGTTTCGGATATCCTTCGAGATTTTAAAAAGTTCACTAGTAAACGTATTATGGCAGAACTCGAAACCGATCCTCAAGAAAGTCGTCGCGAATGGATGCTGGATCGTTTTCGCTTTGCCGGAGCTAATGACAAAAAAATATCTAAGTATCGTTTTTGGCAAGAAGGTAATCATCCCGAATTAATTTATTTGCATGACTTCTTTCTGCAAAAATTGAATTATATTCATAATAATCCGGTGAAGCAGGAGATTGTTGCACGGCAGGAAGATTATTTATATAGTTCGGCGGTGAGTTATGCGGGTGATAAAGGACTGCTAGAGGTGATTGTAGTTTAGGAAGGCAAGAGGTTAAGGAGCGGATTACAAATCCTGATACTCAAGCAATCGGATTGCAAATCCGATTGAATGGAGCAGATTGAACAGAGAACGGAAACCTACTTTAAATGATTTTATGGCGAACTTTCATGTAAGATGTGATGTTGTTTAGATAGAAAAATGTATCTTTGTAATGTAGTAAGTTTGATTCATTCATGCATTTAGAAAGAGTAAGAAATGAAGAGACCGGAGATTATAGAAGCTATTCGTGAAACATTAAAACGTGTTGCTCCCAATGCGCAGGCTATTTTATATGGTTCAGAGGCGCGTGGGGATGCCAGGCATGATAGTGATGTTGATTTACTCATTTTAGTGGAAGGTGATAAAATGACATTGGCTAAAGAAGAAGCTATCACATTACCTTTATATGAATTGGAATTGAAAACAGGTGTTAGTATTAGCCCGATAGTTGTTTTGAAGAAATTTTGGGAGAACCGGCCTTTTAAAACACCTTTTTATGTAAATGTGATAAACGAAGGTATTGTCTTATGAAAGAAATTCTAGATAAGGAAAGTAAGAAAGCACTGGTCGCTTATCGGATACAACGTGCTTATGAAACATTGAGAGAGGCTGAGGTTATGATACGTGAGTCATTCTATAATGCTGCTATTAACAGGCTGTATTATGCATGCTATTATGCAACTGTAGCTCTTCTTTTAAAATATGATATTCAAACGCAGACTCATAATGGGGTGAAGACGATGCTTGGTCTGCACTTTATTTCGACAGGAAAACTTCCTGTAAAAGTAGGAAAAACTTTTTCTACATTATTTGAGAAAAGGCATAGTGGAGATTATGATGACTTTGTATATTGTGACGAAGAAATGGTAAACAACTTATATCCACAAGCGGAGACTTTCATAAATAGTATTCAAGAATTAATAAGAGATAAAGAGTAGGAATCTATACAAAGAAGGTGATCCGTCCCAGTGGATTTTGAATCCGCTTGCTTCACTTATGTGTTGTTGATTTATAAAAGCAGAGATTATGAGTAATAAAATTTATCCTATCGGTATTCAGAATTTTGAAAGCCTTCGTCAGGATGGTTATTTTTATATTGATAAAACGGCATTGATGTATCAAATGGTAAAAACCGGGCGTTATTACTTTTTGAGCCGTCCGCGCCGTTTCGGAAAGAGTCTGCTCATTTCTACTTTAGAGGCTTACTTTCAAGGAAAAAAAGAACTGTTTACCAGCTTGGCAGTAGAAAAGTTGGAAAAGGATTGGATTAAATATCCTATATTGCATCTCGACCTGAATATCGAGAAGTATGACACTCCGGAAAGTCTGGATAAGATATTGAATGATAATCTGGAATATTGGGAAAGCCAATACGGCACCCGTCCGTCTGAGACATCTTTTTCCCTGCGTTTTGCAGGTATCATTCAGCGTGCTTGTGAGAAGACCGGACAACGTGTAGTTATTCTGGTAGATGAGTATGACAAACCTATGTTACAAGCTATCGGCAATGAAGAACTTCAAAAGCAATTCCGAAATACCCTGAAGCCATTTTATGGCG
>ENA-ORRZ01002109-ORRZ01002109.1-human-gut-metagenome-genome-assembly--contig:-NODE-2109-length-10549-cov-2.660568_pt1 | contig 10549 bp, 10 predicted proteins | sample MGYA00242185_ERZ509152 | MGnify/ENA primary metagenome ERZ509152 (study PRJEB26280, sample SAMEA2338668) | human gut metagenome | biome: human gut; feature: human-associated habitat; material: faeces... | reverse complement strand
AGGAAATGCAGTACGCTATTGATGCCGGAGTGCGGATCAGTGTAGATTCCTTAAGTCAGCTGGAGCAGTTTGGACAGCTGGCGCCAGGTCATTCGGTTGCTGTCCGGTTTAATCCCGGTGTCGGAGCCGGACATCATGAGAAGGTAATTACTGCCGGAAAGCTGACCAAGTTTGGCATTGACCCTGAAGATATTCCCCAGGTAAAAGCTCTCCTGAAAAAGTACGATCTGAAGCTGATTGGCATCAATCAGCACATTGGCTCTCTGTTTATGACAGGAGATGCCTTCACTGCCAGTCTGGAACCACTCTTTGCCATTGCCAGACAGTTTCCGGATCTGGAATTCGTAGATATGGGCGGCGGCTTCGGAATTCCCTACAAAAAAGAATTCGGAGAGGCACCTCTTGATTTAAAGGAGCTGGGCGCGGCTATTGACAAGGCTCTCTATGCATTTTCTGAGGAATATGGACGTCCCCTTACCTTCCGTATTGAGCCGGGCCGCTATATTTCTGCAGAAAGCAGTGTCATTCTTTCTACGGTTCACTCCGTAAAACACAACCACGACCGCAAGTTTGTAGGCTGCGACTGCGGCTTCAATGTACTCCAGCGCCCCATTATGTACGATTCCTATCACGGTGTGGAAATCTATCGGGCGGGAGATCAGCCCTCTGAAAAAGAGGAAACCGTTACTATCGTAGGCAATATCTGCGAAAGCGGCGATATTCTTGCCAAGGATCGAACACTGCCGGAGATTATGAAAGGCGATACGCTGTGTATCCTTGACACCGGAGCCTACGGCTTTACCATGGCCTCCAATTATAATAATCGTCTTCGCCCTGCCGAAATTCTCATTCGCGAGGATGGACAGGTTGTCCTTACCAGAGAACGGGAGCAGTTAGAAGACCTGATGCGCCATGTTATCCCCCTGGAATCTGTATAATCACATTATCCGCTTTCCCGTCCGGAGCTTCCATCAAAACCGGACGGGAAAAGCAGTTTCTTTTTCTGATTTTCCTATTGCAAATTTTCTCCCCTATTTGTATAATATATACTGTATACAAAATAATACAAAAATACAATCCAGAATCTATTTTTTGTTCTGCGATTTTTCATGAACTGCAAAGGAGAAGTGCCATGATTAAGCATCTTGGACTGAAGGCCTACGGCAAAATCAATCTGGGACTGGACGTACTCCGGAAACGGGAAGACGGCTATCACGAAGTCCGCATGATCATGCAGACCGTAGGAATTTTTGATCGGATTGACCTGATTCGCACTGCAGAACCGGGCATTCAGGTAGAAACCAATCTGTATTATCTTCCCACCAATGAAAACAATCTGGTTTACAAGGCTGCAAAGCTCCTGATGGATGAATTCCAGATTACTGAGGGCGTTCAGATCCGTCTGAGAAAATTCATTCCTGTAGCTGCCGGCATGGCTGGAGGAAGCAGTGATGCAGCCGCTGTCCTGTTTGGAGTAAACAAAATGTTCCGCTTGGGACTGAACACTGCCCAGCTGATGGAGCGCGGTGTAAAAATCGGCGCTGATGTTCCCTACTGCATTCTCCGCGGAACAGCGCTTTCTGAAGGTATCGGTGAAATTCTGACACCGCTTCCCCCAGTACCCCAGTGCCAGGTTCTGATTGCAAAACCTGCCATCAGCGTATCCACCAAGTTTGTTTATGACAATCTTCACGCCAATGCTTTAAAACCAGATCAGCACCCAGATATTGATGGAATCCTCCAGGCCATCCGTGACCAGGATATTTACGGAATCGCCGGACGCCTGGGCAATGTTCTGGAGACAGTTACCATAAAAGAATATCCTATTATCCAGCAGATCAAAGACACCATGCTGGAAAGCGGAGCTATAGGCGCTCTCATGAGCGGCAGCGGTCCCACGGTCTTCGGCTTATTTACCAATCCAAAGGCCGCCCAGACTGCCTATGAGGAGATGCGGTTCGGCGCCTTCTCCCACCTTGCCAAACAGGTTTATATTACAAATTTCTATAATCAGAAGGAGCTTTCAAATCATGGAACAGAAACTGAAAGTTAATATGAATGAATATCTTCCTCTTCGGGATGTGGTTTTCAACACTTTGCGCCAGGCAATTTTAAAGGGCGAGCTTGAGCCGGGAGAACGTCTGATGGAAATTCAGCTGGCTGACCGCCTTGGCGTCAGCCGAACTCCTATCCGCGAGGCTATCCGCAAGCTGGAGCTGGAAGGCCTGGTTTTAATGATTCCCAGAAAAGGTGCCGAAGTTGCCAAAATTTCTGAAAAAAGCCTGCGGGACGTATTGGAGGTTCGCCGTTCCCTGGAGGAGCTGGCCATCGAGCTTGCCTGCCAGCGTATGAGCGACAGTGATATTGAGGATCTGGAGCTTGCTCAGAATGCATTCCGCGAAGCTGTCACAGCCGGAGATGCCATGACCATTGCAGAAACAGATGAGCACTACCACGATATCATCTACAACGGCACTGGAAATAACCGTCTTGTCCAAATCCTCAACAACCTGCGGGAGCAGATGTACCGCTATCGCCTGGAATACATCAAGGATGCCGAAAAACGTCAGATCCTTGTAGTCGAGCATGAACAGATTCTAAAAGCTGTCCGCGGACGCAAAGCATCGGAAGCCAAAACCGCAATCCGCGAGCACATTGACAATCAGGAAATCACGGTTTCCAAAAATATCAAGGAGCAGAAATAACCAGGCTATTCTTAGCCTCCACCAGACTCCTGACGCAGTACTTGTAGATGTACGAACTCCCCAGGAATATCAGGACGGACATATTTTCGGAAGTGTCAATATTCCCCTTCAGTCTCTGGAACAGATCAGCAGTCTGATTTCCAGAAAAGATACTCCTGTATTTGTATAACGTATAAAAAGAGAGGGAAAACGAAAAATGTTTTCCCTCTCTTTTTGTCTGGATCTTTATTTTGTTTCAGCCTCATCCTCTGTTTCTCCTGCATCAGAAGCTGCTGCCATGTGAGGAAGCGATACTGTAACTACAGCCTTCTCTGGATCGATATGAAGGGTTATTTCCGGATTTTTAGCAACTGCCAAATCCTTAACATGAATAGTATCGCCCACCTTCATACCAGCCACATCAACTTCAATTCGATCGACCAAAGCAGATGGATATGCCACATATGGAATTTCCTCCAGATGCTGCTCCACAATTCCACCACTTACAGCATCGTGATTCAATAAAACAATCTCTGCAACAGAGTGAACCCTTTCATCTGCAACTAATGCCTGAAAATCAATCTCCTCGACCATTTTATTCATAAAATTATAGGAAATCTCCTTAATCAGAACATTTCTTTTTTCTCCCTCGACGTCCAGAATAACCTGACTGCCCTTTCCGCATTCTTTCATCAGCTGTTCAACATCTGGTTTATTCAGCTTCAGCGGTACGGAACCGGCAATATTATGTCCAAATAAATTACCTGTCACATACCCTTCTCTTCTCAGTTTTTTTGCCTTAATGTCCATGCTTCTTTTTTCAGCTTTTAAAGTAGTCATTTGTCTTTTCCTCCAAAAATCTGATTGCGCAGCTGCATTCTGACTCTCGTGTGAAGACGTTGGGGTTCGGGATTCTGCTTACGCTCTTCTTTGTTACATATATACTATAACACTTATTACAAAAACAGATTCACCAAAAATTTATTTTTTTCAAGGCTTTTTCCGTCATTTTTATTCTTCTGCTTTATTCCTCCGTATTCTGCTCTTCTGGCTCGTCTTCCAGAGGATGGAACTCATCGTCATCCCGTACTTCTTTCTTAGGAATATACTTATCAAAGATTCCTACAAAGAAAAAAGAATTTGCGTAAGCCAGCAGTGGAAATCCAAACAGAAATACCAATGCCGCAAGCATCGGAACAAGAAGTCCTGCTGCAACCAGCAGCACATCAATGGCCAGCATTCCTACAGAGTGAAAAAAGTGACGGATTGACATGAAAAATGCATTAAACAAGGTTCTCTTAACCGGGTTATAAAACTTGGCCTGAAGAGGAAATACAAATAAGGTAACGCAAACCCAAATAATCCCAAAAGCCAGGAAAATAGCCATCATCACGGTACGCACGGTTGAACTTTCTGTCTGCACCCGCATAAAGAAATACAGATCAAAGCCGATAATTGCACCTATTACCATAAGTATCAGCCAGATAATCGTTGCCTGTTTAAAATTTTCCTTAAAGGATTTAAAAAAGGAACGAATGGTAGGTCCGTCTTCATCCCGCACCAGCTTCATCGTAACATAATAAACCGCTGTTGTAGAAGCGCCCATAGTAACGATGGGAATACTGCATACCACCCATAAAAGATTCAGAATCATAACATCAAAAAACTTTCCGATAAACCGCCAGACCGGGTTGTCGTAATTAAATAGTGAAGAAAGCATTCTTATCCTCCTGTTTTCTACTCCGATCCTTCTGCGGAGTGTCTTTTCTGCTCAAAGAGCCTGAAAGTATTATAGCGAAAAAAAACATAAATTGCAACGTTCCCTCTGATTTCGGAATTTTTTGTGCCATCGCTGGTCAGTTTATGATATACTTATCCCATGGCGGCTCTGCCGCAGACAAGAAAGATAGAAAATGCTTTACAGAAAAGGAATGACTGCTTATGAAAATTACAGAAGAAACCATGCGCCAGCAGCAGGCTGGCTCCTCCTCCGGCAATACGGAAACCTCTCCCGCGGATCTTCCGCCTGTCCATCAGCCTACAGAAAAAGAAAAGCTGAAAGCCATGTCTCCCAGGGATAAAGCCTGGTATATCTGGACCTATTACAAATTTCATATTTTTGGCGCTCTTCTTCTTGTTGTCGCCCTGTATATTGTAGGATCCTCTATTTACAGAACCACCTTTGATACGGCCTTTCACTGTATGTATCTGAACAGCCGCGGTGAATCTGATATTAATTCTGAGCCCATCGAAAAGGACTTTGCAGAGTGGATGCAGTTCGGAAAGAAGGAGCTGGTTGTTACAGAAACAGCTTTTGTTTCCTTTGGAGAAAAGGCTACAGAATACAGCTATGCTATGATGGCAAAAATTACAGCCCTTGTTATGGCTCATGATCTGGATGTCATGATCGGGGATACAACCAGCACGGATCATTATGCTTCCATCGGCGGCTTCGAAAACCTGGAAACCATTCTTCCTCCAGATGTGCTTGCGCTGGTTCAGGATCGCCTTTATTATGCCAAAGACGAAAACGGCAAGGAATATGCCTGTGCCATTGATTTAAGCGGCACAGAATTTGCAGAAGTCTCCAATCTGTCGCAGGATACTCCGCTTCTTGGTCTGGTTGCCGGTTCTCAGAGAACCGATCACTCCATCGCGCTGATCCGCTATATCTTTGATCCCTCTGTGACAAAATAATAAGGTATTCCAAGCTTCTTTAAAAGCCGGACAGACGCTGTGTTGTCCGGCTTTACTGCTGCCCGGATCCGGCAGGAAAACTCCTGCTCTGCATAAGCAATCACGGCTTCACAGGCTTCTCTGGCATAGCCTCTGCGCCTGTAAGGGCGGAAAATATGATATCCCAGCTCCAGCCACGCTTCTTCCTCTCCTTCTCCGGCACTCTTCTGCCCGTCCTCTTCCTGTCCTGCCGATACTCCGGCTGTCCCCACCAAAGCGCCGTCGGATTTGCGCACTACTGCCCAGATTCCATATTCACAAAAACGATACTGATGCCGGATATAGGCATCTAAAAGCTCCGGTGTATAAAACACCCTGTCGCTTTCTGTCTCCTCCTCTGGCTCCTTTAAAACCCTTGTCCCATCCTCTTTGGTAAACTCCCGTATCAGAAGACGTTCTGTCTCACAGATTCTCCACGGAAGTCCCAGACTGCGGCGGACAATCCGCTCCAGATATACGTCGTCCACTCCTGCCCGCCTGATCAGGTCTTCTGCTGTCTGCTCTTCCCCCACAAATGTCCCAGCCGCTCCTCTTCCCGCATCCTTCTGGTTATTTTCGCTCTCCCACTCAGGCTCTGCCTCTGCCACATATTCTACTCCCCACAGTCTTGCCGCCCCGCCTTTTTCCGCTAAACCAACAAAGACTCTCCCCGCCGCCTTCGCAGCAAGGAGAGTCTCCTGCTCATCGGAAAGAATAACCGGGTACAAAACTCCGTCAACCAGAACCTTCCGCTCTGTTTTCATTGTTTCCGGATCACCTTTCTCTCTTTTTCACTGGAAACCAGTCTTTTGTGTGTCCCTTAAGACAGATTAGCACTTCTCCGGCTCGCCATACTCTTCGCCAAAGGTTTCAGCAGCCATAGATTTGATTTTCTGCTCCTTCAGCGGTCTGTCGCTGTAGTCTGTGCGGGTTTCCGCGATCTTATTTACCACATCCATTCCCTCTACAACCTTACCAAAAGCAGCGTATGCGCCGTCCAGATGCGGAGAAGTCTTGTGCATAATAAAGAACTGGGAGCCTGCAGAGTTGGGCATCATGGATCTTGCCATGGAAAGTACGCCCTCCGTATGCTTCAGATCATTCTGGAAACCATTCTGAGAAAATTCGCCCTTAATGGAATATCCCGGGCCGCCCATGCCGGTTCCCTGAGGACATCCGCCCTGAATCATAAAGCCTTCAATCACTCTGTGGAAAATCAGTCCGTCATAAAAGCCCTTATTTGCAAGACTGATAAAATTCTTTACTGTATTCGGTGCAATCTCCGGATAAAGCTCTGCGCGGATCACATCTCCATTTTCCATGGTGATAGTAATTTCTGGATTTTTCATTGTAAAATCTCCCTTCTGATACGATAATCGAAAGCCACGGCTGTTCCGTCCGCTTTCCCTATGTCCAGTTTAATGAAAGTCTGCCGGATTGTCAACAGCAGAACGTCTCATTCACATTCTGTTCATAATTCATTCAAAAAGGTTTTACACAATGAACATTTTTTCTTCATCTTTCATGGGTATACTTTAACCATAGATGAGAGAGAAACATTCATCTATCCCCAATATGCTTACAAGATTTTTTTCATAATACTCGAGCTGATAAGTGATTATCAGCTCTCCTCCCTTTTAATAATACTTTTTTCCAGAAAGAGCGTATCATCATCCGGTGATGCGCTTTTTCTGTTATACCGAAGCCTGGATCCTGAGTGCGTCTTTTTCCAGGTTTTGGGGAGAGAGATTTCCCTGGATAAAAACAGAAGGGCAGTCAGATTGGGAAAGGCCATCAGGCCGTTCCAGAGGTCGGAAAAAAGCCAGACTGCTTCAGACTGTATGATCCCTCCGGCTAAAATTGCAGATAAAAAGCACAGAGGATAGAGAAAACGGGAAAAGAGGGCAGGAAGGGAGCAGCGGATCGTAAGATAGGTGAGCGCCTGCTTTCCAAGGTAAAACCATGCGATCACAGTAGCAAAGGCAAATACTGCCATGGAAGCGCTGATAAAGGCTTCTCCCAGATCTCCCAGACGGCACTTAAAGGCCCAGGCGGCCAGGGCAGAGCCTTCATAGGGAAGAGAAGCCAACCCCGGTGATGCGGCTTCTGCCATACAGAGGATGACAAGGGCAGTGAGCGTGCAGAGGATCACGGTGTCGAAAAACACCTCAAACATGGCCCACATCCCCTGTTTTTCAGGCGTTGTGTGTTCGGCGGGGCCGTGGAGCACGGCCAGGGTTCCAAGGCCGGCCTCGTTGGAAAATACCCCTCTGGCAATACCGTACCGCACGCTGCGGCTGATGAGAAAGCCTCCTGCTCCTCCTGCGGCAGCCCGTATATGAAAAGCAGAGTCGAAAATATCCTTTAATACGCCGGGAAGGACAGGAAGAGAGGAAAGGATCACGGTGAGGGAAAAGAGGACATAGATCGCAGCGGCTGCCGGGACGAGACGCTCTGCTGTCCTTCCGATGCTCCGGATCCCTCCCCGGATGACGGCTCCAGTAAGGAGAGTGAAGCACACAGCCGGGAGCCAGAGAGGAAGGTTAAAGGTAAAGGACAGGGCAGTAACAGCAGAGTTCGCCTGGACCATGCTCCCCATGCCAAGGGCGCACATAACGCAGAGTATGCTGTAGAGAACGGCCATAAAAGGGACATTAAGCCCGTGCTCCATATAGAGAAAGGGGCCGCACAGGAAGCGGTCGTCCGGTTCGCGGAGCCGGAAGCGGATCCCCAGACAGGTTTCCCCATAGGCCGTGATCATACCGATAAAAGCAGAAACCCACATCCAGAACAGGGCGCCGGGGCCTCCGGCAGTAAGTGCAGTAGCAACACCGGCAATATTTCCTGTTCCAACGGTAGCAGCCAGGGCCGTGCATACAGACTGGAACTGGCTGATGGTTTCCGGGGAACCTTCATCTGGCGTCTTTTCGTTTGTTGAATTGTTTTTTTTACCCCGGATGATGCTTCCGGCAGTGGCATTCCACCAGAAGGAAAATCCCCGGAACTGAAAAAAACGGCATTTTACCGTGAGAAATAATCCTGTTCCCAGAAAGATAAGAAGCGTCCATGGTCCCCAGACCATCCCGTGCAGCAGCTTAAGCCATTTCATAGCAAAACCTCCAAGATGCACCCAAAGACAGGCTCCGGGTGTTTTAAACAGGCTTTATACTGTGTATTCGGAGCGGCGGAAAAGTATGACAGGAAGAAAATGGAGCAGATTTCCGCCTCGCATTTCCAAATAGAGTGTGATAGAATAAGAGTAACAGCAAAAACTACTGCCCCACAGGCAGAAAAGAGGTGTCTCATGCCGGGATTTACAACCCATTATATATTAGGAATGAAGGCATATAATGACCTTCCTGCCAACTATCTTAAGTTTGTCATTACAAAGTACCGCTGGCTGTATCAGCTGGGACTTCAGGGGCCGGATATGTTTTTTTACAATCTCCCTATCCTGCGCCACAGAGACCACAGAAATGTAGGCTCCTATATGCACGAGCATCGTGTAAATGATTTTTTCCGCTGCGCCTTTGACCGCCTTTCCAGGATTGAATCCAAGCAGCAGAAGGAAGAGGGAATGGCTTTTCTGTGCGGTTTTATCTGTCATTATATTGGAGATTCCATCTGCCATCCTTATGTCTATGGACGGATCGGCTATGATGTACAGAATCCGGGGGGATACTACCATGGCCTTCATGCCAAGCTGGAAAATGATATTGACGCCCTTCTTCTGAAAAAATATAAAAAGAAAAAGCCCTCCCAGTTTAATCAGGCTGCCACGATCTGTCTCAATGGGATGGAAACACAGTTTATTTCCGTATTCCTTTCCGATTGTATCAATGATGCGTTTTACCGTCTGAGCAGCAAAAATCATTATCAGGTAACAGCAGGCATGATCCACCGGTCGATTCTGGCCATGCGCTTTGGCTGCCGCACGCTGGCCGATCCCAACAGCCGGAAAAAGAACCGGATTGAGTTTTTTGAGTCGCTGTTCCTTAAAAATCCCATTGCTTCCAGCAAAATGGTTACAGACGTGGTAGAGGATCCGGTTTGGAGTTTAAATCTGCGTCATGAAATCTGGTGCAATCCCTGGGACAGGAGCATTGCCTCCAGAGCGTCTGTGCCGGATCTGCTGCGACGGTGTCTTGGGAAACTGAGTACGATCTTCTATATGATCAATGAAATCATAGAGGGGTCAAAGGTCCTTCGTCCGGTGGCATTTGAACGGCTTTTGACAGAACTTGGAAATTATTCCTACCACAGCGGCCTGCCATGCAATGATTAGAGATAATGTTAACCTAAAAATATAATTAGTTGACAATTAGGGCGTCCTGTGATATACCATTCCTGTAAGATAAAACAGGTTCCGTTTCAGGCAGATGAAATATCTAAAACGGAACCGGAAAAAGGAGTGGATGGAAATGGATTCAGTTTCTGCAAAAAAATCGAAAAAAATAAGACATAACACTGCTTTTACGACAAGAGAAATGGTATTGGCGGGAATGTTTGCAGCTGTTCTGGCAGTCATCTCCCAGCTGTCAATCCCTACGCCCGCAGGTGTTCCGGTGACGATCCAGGTATTTGGAGTGGCTCTTGTAGGGGCGGTTCTGGGATGGAAGCTGGGACTTTGTTCGGTACTGGTTTATATCCTGATCGGGGCAGCGGGGCTTCCGGTGTTTGCCAATTTTGGCGGCGGCATCCGGTCGCTTATAGGGCTTACGGGAGGTTATATCTGGGCCTGGCCGGTGATGGCGGTGCTTTGCGGGATCCGTCCGGGACTCAAAAACCGGATTTCGGATCTGGCGGTGAGGATTTTGCTCTCTCTTATCGGTCTGGCGGCGGTGGAACTGATCGGCGGTCTCCAATGGGCAGCTCTTTCAGGAGACATGACCACAGGCGCTGTATTTGCCTATTCTATGGTGGCTTTTGTGCCAAAGGATATTGTGATCACCATATTGGGAGTTATTGTAAGCGAGCCGATAAAGCAGATGACTGACAGGATAGGGTAGGCAGAAGGGAAGTGAGCTGTTTTAAAAGTTCCGGTTCATTCCGGTTTTCTTCGGTGATCCGCAGGACGGTCACATCAGGCCTTTGGGCAATTTCCTGCAAAAAGGGAGAGGGGGCCTCCTGAAGAACACCAAGAACAGGAA
>ENA-ORRZ01002105-ORRZ01002105.1-human-gut-metagenome-genome-assembly--contig:-NODE-2105-length-10555-cov-2.497810_pt1 | contig 10555 bp, 7 predicted proteins | sample MGYA00242185_ERZ509152 | MGnify/ENA primary metagenome ERZ509152 (study PRJEB26280, sample SAMEA2338668) | human gut metagenome | biome: human gut; feature: human-associated habitat; material: faeces... | reverse complement strand
TATCTATGATAAATTCCCTACATTTGTACAATCAGCTGGAAAAGCATATTTGAATATATTCACCCGCGAACGAATTTTAAGCAACAGATATGAGTCCAATCATCTTATCTATTACTATCATAGCATACTTTATGATCCTTTTCGCTATCTCCTATATAGCAGGACATAAAGCAGATAACGAAGGCTTCTTCGTCGGCAACCGCAAATCGGCATGGTATATTGTCGCCTTTGCCATGATTGGTTCCACTATCTCCGGAGTTACGTTTGTATCCGTACCGGGTATGGTACAAGCCAGCGGCTTCTCCTACCTGCAAATGGTACTGGGATTTATCGTCGGACAGTTCATTATCGCATTCGTACTCGTTCCGCTTTTCTACCGGATGAATTTGGTTTCTATTTATGAATATCTTGAAAATCGCTTCGGAGCTTCTTCCTATAAGACAGGAGCTTGGTTTTTCTTTATTTCCAAAATGCTCGGAGCTGCCGTGCGGCTCTTTTTAGTATGCCTGACCTTGCAATTACTCATCTTCGAGCCTTTCCATATTCCCTTTATAATCAATGTCATACTGACGGTATTCATTGTCTGGCTCTATACTTTCCGGGGAGGAGTGAAATCATTGATATGGACGGATGTACTGAAAACATTCTGTTTGGTAGTCTCCGTTGTACTTTGCATCTATTATATAGCTTCCAGCCTGCATCTGAATTTCAGCGGATTGGTCTCAACGATTTCAGACAGCGATCTCTCCAAAATGTTCTTTTTTGACGATGTCAACGACAAGCGGTATTTCTTCAAGCAATTCCTGGCAGGAGTCTTTACCGTTATCGCCATGAACGGGCTGGATCAGGATATGATGCAACGGAATCTCAGTTGCAAGAACTTCCGTGACTCACAGAAGAATATGATTACAAGCGGGATTTCACAGTTCTTTGTGATCCTGCTCTTCCTGATGCTGGGTGTCTTGCTCTATACTTTCACCGCCCGACAGGGAATCGAGAATCCCGGCAAGAGCGATGAATTGTTCCCAATGATCGCCACAGGCAATTACTTTCCGGGCATAGTCGGTATCCTGTTCATTATCGGATTGATAGCTTCGGCATACTCCGCTGCCGGATCGGCCTTGACAGCCCTGACGACTTCTTTCACCGTAGATATTCTGAATGCGCACAAGAAAGACGAAGTGGCACTCAGCAAAATACGGAAACACGTACACATCGGGATGGCATTCGTGATGGGAATCGTCATCTTTGTATTCAATTTACTGAATAATACGAGTGTGATTGATGCGATTTATACGCTGGCCAGTTATACGTATGGTCCAATTCTCGGACTATTCGCTTTCGGCATTTTTACTAAGAAACAAGTTTATGACCCATATATTCCGTTAGTAGCCATTCTTTCTCCTGCACTTTGCTACGTATTGCAAAGTAATTCGGAAGCCTGGTTCGATGGATATCAAATTAGCTATGAGTTACTGATATTGAATGCTGCGTTTACCTTTCTGGGGCTTTGCCTGCTTATCAAAAGAAAAAACAAGGAAACTCTATCTGAAACTCGCCCGGTTTAATAAAAATAAATAATGAAAACAACAATCAACTGTTTCCTGCCTTTTAGCAGGTTGGAAGAAACGATACAGACAGTAAAGGAACTGCGTGCATCGAAGTTAACAGGTAAAATTTATCTGCTGGCACCGGAAATTACCAATGTCTGCATACCCGGATGTGAACTGATCTCTGTTAAAAACTTCCGGTCCACACAAGCCATGAAAGCAATCGCAGCGCGTGCCGACGGAACATATACCCTGCTTTATACCAAACGTACGGCACTCAGATTAGGCTTATTCGCCCTCGAACGGATGGTACAAATAATGGAAATGACCAATGCAGGGATGACTTACGCCGACCATTATCAGCAAGCAGATGGCGTTAAGAAAGCGGCTCCCGTTATTGATTATCAGTTCGGCAGTCTGCGGGACGATTTTGATTTCGGTTCTGTCATGCTGTTTAGAAGCGATCTGTTCAAGACAGCGGCAAAGGCGGCAAAAGAAGACTATCAATATGCAGGATTATATCATCTGCGGCTCAAAATATCACAGAAGCATGAGCTGGTACACATCAACGAATATTTATACACAGAAGTAGAAAATGATACCCGTAAAAGTGGTGAAAAGCAATTCGACTATGTAGACCCCAAGAACCGTCAGGTACAAATAGAGATGGAGCAGGTATGCAACAGCCATTTGGAAGCAATCGGCGGATATCTGCAACCCTATTTTCAGCCCGTCGATTTTTCTGCTTCCACTTTTGAATATGAGGCTTCTGTCATCATCCCTGTACGCAACCGTATCCGTACCATTAAAGATGCGGTTCAATCGGCATTAAGCCAACAAACATCATTCCCATTCAACGTTATCGTCATAGACAATCACTCTACGGACGGAACGACCGAAGTCCTTCGGGAACTCAGTGCGGACAAACGACTGATTCACGTAATCCCCGACAGGGATGATCTTGGCATCGGAGGTTGCTGGAATACAGGTATCCATCATAAGGAATGCGGCAAATTTGCCGTTCAGCTGGACAGTGACGATGTATACAAAGACGAACATACTTTGCAGATCATGATAGACGCCTTCTATCAGCAGAACTGCGCGATGGTTGTCGGTACGTATATGATGACGGACTTCAACATGAATGAAATAGCACCCGGCATCATCGACCACAAAGAATGGACGCCCGACAACGGACGAAATAATGCTTTACGCATCAATGGGCTTGGCGCTCCCCGTGCGTTCTACACTCCTCTTCTCCGGGAAATCAACGTTCCGAATACAAGCTATGGAGAAGATTACGCACTCGGATTACGCATTTCAAGCAATTATCAGATAGGCAGGGTATATGAAGTCGTTTACCTCTGCCGCCGTTGGGAAGGTAACTCGGATGCCGCATTAGCCATCGAAAAGGTAAACCAGAACAATCTATACAAGGACCGTATCCGTACATGGGAATTACAACTGAGGATTCAGCAAAATAAAACAAAACAGAAACCTCAAAAAGCAATCGAACAGTTGATAGAAAACCAAACCCGTTCATGGGAACTTGCCAAAGAGAACTATCGATTATTGGAAGGATACCGGAAGCAAACGAAAGAAATGAAGCTAGCCGGTGAGAACTTCTATATGTTTGTACAAATCTTCCCTAACCCCAAACGCATCCTTTCGGCTACTGCACAGACAGATGCCTCGTCCATTCAGGCACGTCCCTGTTTTCTCTGTCAAGAGAACCGACCGCAGGAACAGGACTTCGTCAGCTATAAGAATTATCAGATATTGGTGAATCCTTATCCCATATTCAAACAACACCTGACAATTGTCGACAAAAAGCACACACCACAATCCATCGCCGAACGTTTCGACGATATGATAGAGTTTTCCGATATATTGCGGGAGAGCTTCATTTTATACAACGGACCCGAATGTGGGGCATCTGCTCCGGACCATGCCCATTTTCAGGTTTGCGGAAAAGAGGAAGAGATGGAAGGTGGAATAAGTGCTGACTGGAATGAAGAAACATTAATCGAGAAAGCCAGTTTAGAAATAGAATCCATTGACGATCCTATCACCGCAATTTTGATCCGGACCAAAGACAAGAAAATAATGTCGCGCACATTCAAGCTGATTTACGATATTCTTGCTGCCGACAAAAATGGCAAAGAACCGATGATGAATATCCTTGCCTGGTACGGTTTGGAAAGACCTAAAGAATTTTTCCGGAACTTCGAAGCTGAATTGCAAGATGTGCCATTGCGCTATCACTGTATGATCTTCCTGCGCAGCAAACACCGTCCGGACTGTTACTATGCAGAAGGGGATGAGCAAATCCTCATCAGCCCCGCCATTGCCGAAATGAACGGGATATTCCCTGTTGCCCGAGAAGAAGATTTGCCCAAACTAACTCCTGAAAAGATATATGAAATCCGCCGGGAAGTATCCATGTCCAAAGAAGAATTTGAGAAGGTAATCAAATGTATTAAAGCCGCCTTATGAGAGAACCTCAAATAACAGTTGGTATCCTTTCGGGAAAAGAAATTGAATTTTCTTTTCCCGAAAGCTTCACTACTCCTGACGGCACAAAGGTTTCAGGGGCACAAAAGGCTGTTTATCAAGAAGAAAAGATATACTGGTCAGGGAAAGAATACGATGAATTGATATTCTACCCTCAGCCAAATGCCGGGATCTTCTTTGAGCTAAAGGATGTCACCATCGGCATCAATTTTCATTGGGAACGCAAAGAAGTACAACGCTTCCAGGGAGCTTTGAAAATCATTGTCGAAGGAGAGACACTGACCGCCATCAATGTAATCTCTATAGAAGATTACCTGACAAGTGTCATCTCATCAGAAATGAGTGCCACCGCCTCTTTGGAACTACTGAAAGCGCATGCAGTCATTTCCAGAAGCTGGCTGATTAATAAATTGAGAGTGGAAAATGAAGAATGGAAAGCTACTATACAGCCGGACAACGCAGCCAACTCTCCACTTTCCACTCTCCACTCTCAACTTATCAAATGGTATGATCATGAAGCGCATACGCACTTTGATGTTTGTGCGGATGATCATTGCCAGCGCTATCAGGGAATTACCCGTACTTCTACTTCACAAGCTATCGAAGCTGTTTCAGCTACCCGTGGAGAGGTGCTGATGTATGAAGGAAAGATTTGCGATGCACGATTCTCCAAATGTTGTGGCGGTGCAATGGAAGAGTTTCAGAATTGTGGGGAGAATGTGAGGCATCCTTATCTGACCGGTAAACGAGATTACATACCAGAATCTCATGCTTCTGATTCAGAGAAACAAATGACAGGTTCGGCAATACAGCTTCCCGATCTGACACAGGAAGAAGAAGCGGACCGATGGATACGAACCTCTCCGGATGCTTTCTGTAATACGCAGGATAAAAAGATTCTGAGTCAGGTTCTTAATAACTACGATCAGGAAACAACTGATTTCTACCGTTGGAGAGTCAGCTATAGCCAACAGGAACTAGCTGAGCTAATCCATCAACGTTCGGGAATCAATTTCGGGGAAATCATAGACCTAATCCCTGTAGAGCGAGGTACTTCCGGACGCCTGGTACGATTAAAAATAGTAGGTACTTTACGGACACTGACCATCGGAAAAGAATTAGAGATCCGACGTACACTGTCGCCTTCCCATCTTTATAGTTCAGCATTCCTTGTGGATAAGGAAGAAGGAGAAGAGGGAAATGTTCCAACCCGTTTTACACTGACCGGAGCCGGTTGGGGACACGGAGTAGGACTTTGTCAGATCGGTGCGGCAGTAATGGGAGAGCGAGGTTATTATTACAAAGATATATTAGCCCACTATTATCCCGGAAGCAGACTTGAAAAACAATATGAATAACATCTGAGACTAATGCCATGATATCAACAAAAAATGCCAATAACATAATACCCAGAAACAATCGAAATCCGTGGAGCTGGATTCCGACTCTTTATTTTGCGGAAGGACTGCCTTATGTGGCTGTGATGACGATTGCCGTTATCATGTACAAGCGCCTGGGATTGTCGAATACAGAAATAGCGCTTTACACTTCCTGGTTATATCTGCCCTGGACGATCAAACCATTATGGAGTCCTTTCGTAGATCTGGTCAAGACAAAGCGTTCCTGGATTATTGCCATGCAGGGTTTGATTGCTGCCGGGTTCGCCGGTATTGCCTTTTTTATCCCGACGCCACACTATGTGCAACTCACTCTGGCATTCTTTTGGCTGATGGCATTCAGTTCTGCCACGCATGACATTGCGGCTGACGGCTTTTATATGCTTGGCCTCAACAACAAAGAACAATCCTTCTTTGTAGGCATCAGAAACACTTGTTATCGTTTTGCCAATATCTTCGGGCAGGGAATCCTGGTTATGTTGGCAGGCTGGTTGGAAACATCGCAAGGCAATGTTCCAATGGCCTGGAGTATCACTTTCTATCTGATGGCAGGATTATTCCTCGGACTGACACTATACCATCGCTTTATTCTCCCCCACCCTGCTTCAGATGTCAAAAGACCGGGGTTAACACCGGGTAAGTTACTGGAAGATTTCTTTAAAACATTCGTCACTTTCTTTGAGAAGAAAAACCTGGGACTTATGTTTTTCTTCCTGCTCACCTATCGGTTGGGAGAATCCCAACTTGCTAAAATAGCCTCTCCATTCTTATTGGATGGTGTCGAACAAGGCGGATTGGGATTATCAACCGCATCCGTCGGAGTCATTTATGGCACCATCGGCGTCGCCGCCCTACTGATAGGCGGCATCATCAGCGGTTTCCTCGTTTCCCGTGACGGTTTTAAGAAATGGATCATTCCCATGGCGCTGGCCATCAACCTCCCCGACCTTTTATATGTCTGGATGGCAGCAGCTACTCCGGACAACCTCCTGCTAATCTCCATTTGTGTAGCCATCGAACAGCTGGGATATGGCTTCGGCTTCACTGCTTATATGCTTTATCTGATTTATATTGCAGATGGTGAGCACAAAACAGCTCATTATGCCATTGGGACAGGCTTCATGGCACTTGGCATGATGCTTCCAGGAATGCCGGCAGGATGGATACAGGAACATCTCGGATACACCAACTTCTTTATCTGGGTATGCGTATGCACCATTCCCGGCATCCTTGCTTCATGGATGATCCGTAACCGACTGGACAGTTCCTTCGGAAAAAAGAGATAAAATTGAATTACTTATAACTTAACACATTAAAAAGTAACAGTCATGAATGTAACAACAAGTAACAAACGCCTATTGGCACTCGATGTGATGCGGGGCATCACCATCGCAGGTATGATCTTAGTTAATACGCCCGGTTCCTGGCAACATGCGTATGCTCCCCTCAAACATGCCGAGTGGATTGGATTAACTCCTACCGATCTGGTATTCCCATTCTTTATGTTCATTATGGGAATCTCCACGTACATCTCTTTGAGAAAGTACAATTTCACCTTCAGTGTTCCCGCGGGTTTGAAAATTCTCAAACGGACCGTGATCATTTTCCTGATTGGAATTGGCATCAGCTGGCTTTCCATTCTCTGCTTCCAGCACGATCCCTTCCCTATCGACCAGATTCGCATTCTCGGAGTCATGCAACGGCTTGCTTTGGGATATGGAGTTACTGCCATAGTCGCTTTGCTCATGAAGCATAAATATATACCTTATTTAATTGCTGTACTTCTCATCAGCTATTTTGCAATCCTTGCCCTCGGCAATGGATATGTCTACGACGAAACAAATATTCTTTCCATTGTCGACCGTGCAGTATTAGGACAAGCTCATATCTATGGCGGTCAGATACTTGATCCGGAAGGACTGCTTAGTACTATTTCAGCCATCGCCCACGTCCTAATCGGCTTCTGTGCCGGAAAGCTTTTGATGGAAGTGAAAGATATTCACGAGAAGCTGGAACGTTTGTTCCTGATAGGTACCATCCTTACTTTTGCAGGTTTCTTACTGAGTTATGGCTCTCCTATCTGCAAGAAAGTATGGTCTCCTTCCTTCGTACTCGTAACCTGCGGTCTGGGTTCCAGTTTTCTGGCATTACTCGTATGGATCATTGACATTAAAGGTTATAAAAACTGGAGCCGTTTCTTCGAATCGTTTGGAGTAAATCCGCTATTTATTTATGTACTGGCAGATATTCTGGCGATTATGCTGGCAGTCATTCCTATGACCTACCAAGGTGAATCGACTTCTTTACATGGCTATATTTACAGCGCACTCCTACAACCTGTCTTCGGAGATAAAGGAGGCTCGCTTGTATTTGCCCTGCTTTTTGTCCTTCTCAACTGGGCAATAGGCTACATTCTATATAAAAAGAAAATATACATTAAGATATGATACTCATTGCAGACAGTGGTTCTACCAAAACAGACTGGTGTGTCGTACTGAACGGCACAGTTATCAAACGACTTGGAACGAAAGGGATCAATCCTTTCTTCCAGTCGGAAGAAGAAATCCAACAGAAGCTGACAGCTTCCCTTCTGCCTCAACTGCCGGAAGGGAAATTCAATGCGGTTTATTTCTACGGAGCAGGTTGTACGCCCGAGAAAGCTCCCGTCCTCCGACGGGCTATTGCAGACAGTCTGCCCGTTATCGGGAATATTAAAGCAAATTCGGATATGCTGGCTGCCGCCCACGGGCTATGTGGTCAGGAGGCTGGTATCGCCTGCATTTTGGGGACGGGCTCTAATTCTTGTTTTTACAATGGAAAAGAGATCGTCAGCAACATCTCTCCTCTCGGATTTATTTTGGGAGATGAAGGTAGCGGTGCCGTACTTGGGAAACTGCTGGTAGGAGATATTCTGAAAAATCAACTTCCTGCCACCTTGAAAGAAGAGTTTCTGAAGCAGTTCGATCTGACGCCTCCCGAAATCATCGACCGGGTTTATCGCCAGCCCTTTCCCAATCGTTTTTTGGCCAGTCTCTCTCCTTTTATCGCCCAGCATTTGGAAGAACCGGCCATCCGCCAATTAGTTCTGAACAGCTTTATAGCTTTCTTTCGCAGGAATGTGATGCAGTATGATTACAAGCAGTATCCGGTACACTTCATCGGATCGATAGCCTACTGTTACAAAGAGATTCTACAGGATGCTGCCCAACAAACAGGTATTCAGATAGGTAAGATTCTCCAAAGTCCGATGGAAGGATTGATTCAATATCATAGCCAATTATCATTCCATCCTTAATAATAGAAGAAAAACATCCTAAAGACTAAAAGCATAAATTATACTTCAAACTTTGACGGAATTAACTAAAAGTTTGAAGTATAATTAAAACTTTTCCGTATATTCGCAAGAGTTTTAATTATACTTCAAACTTTTAGAATGATAAACTTTCCCAAAATCATCAAAAAAAGGAAAGGCTATATTGAACGAATAAAACCTTTCATGAAAAAGTCTGTCGCCAAAGTACTGACAGGACAGCGACGTGTAGGCAAGAGCTTCCTGCTTTACCAGTTAATCGAAGTAATCTTAAGCGAGGAACCAAATGCTAATATTATCTATATTAATCTAGAAGATTTTGCATTTAGTTCGCTACAAACAGCTCAAGATCTACATGCTTACATCATCGCCCAAAGCATAGAGAAAGAGCGGAATTATATTTTTATTGATGAAATACAAGATATCACTGGGTTTGAAAAAGTAATACGATCTCTATTGCTCAATGAAAACAATGATATATATATCACCGGAAGTAATGCTAATATGCTTTCGAGTGAACTTGCAACCTATTTAAGTGGCAGATATATTGAATTTAAAATATATAGCCTCTCCTACCCTGAGTTTTTAGAGTTCCATGAGTTGATGGAGAATGAAAAAAGTTATGAGTTATATAGCCGTTACGGCGGACTTCCTTATTTGCTCAATCTTCCTCTCGAAGATGAAACGGTCAATGAGTATTTAAAGAGTGTATACTCCACCATTGTCTATCGCGATGTTGTCAGTAGGTATAAGTTACGGAATACTGCCTTTTTAGAGAAACTGGTTCAGTTCTTATCCGAGAATATTGGAAATCTTTTCTCCGCTAAAAATATCAGTGATTACTTAAAATCACAACATTCCACTATTTCCGTCAATCAAATCCAGAATTATACGGAATACTTAAGTAATGCCTTCCTTATTCATCGGGTCGAACGATATGATTTGATTGGTAAACGTATCTTTGAAATAGGCGAAAAATACTATTTTGAAAATATGGGCATCCGCAATATCGTCGTCGGATACCGTATTACAGACAAAGCCAAAATATTGGAGAATCTAGTGCATAATCATCTCTTGTATAAAGGCTATGAGGTTAGAGTCGGCTATTATGGAGATAAAGAAATTGATTTTATCGGAGAAAAAAATGGAGAAAAGCTATACGTACAGGTTGCTTTAAAAATCGATAATGAAAAGACTGCCGAAAGAGAATTTGGGAATCTGCTGAAGATACAGGATAATTATCCCAAAATAGTCATTACTGAAGACACTTTCAATGGAAACAGCTATGAGGGAATACAACATTACCCTATCAGACAATTCTTAATGGAGTAATTTGTAAAGAATAGCAACCACAATGTAAAGAATGATGACTCCTTGCAGCATCATTTTCGAGTCAGCTCATAAAGCATTGTTTTTCAAACAATAAAGGCTCTCTAAAATTTCTTTGGAAGAAAAAGTCTGTTGTACTAAATCCCGCATACGTAATAGCTAAAGTTAGCTTTACTTATGCGGGATTTAGTACAACGAGGTCATTCTTTCTTCACTCACACCAAAGAATGGAATTAACGATTGCCTCTGTAAAACAAATGATCTACATCTCTACCAAGATACGGAATACCTTTCCCGGATCAGCTGCCCATTCTTTCATTGCCTCCAAAGCATCTTCCGGTTTTGCAATCTTTGAGATCAGTTCTTCTACCGGACACTTCCCTTCTTTCATATAGTTGATTACCGCACGGAAATCAGCAGGCAATGCATTTCTGGAACCACGAATATCTAGTTCT
>ENA-ORRZ01002103-ORRZ01002103.1-human-gut-metagenome-genome-assembly--contig:-NODE-2103-length-10565-cov-2.230828_pt1 | contig 10565 bp, 5 predicted proteins | sample MGYA00242185_ERZ509152 | MGnify/ENA primary metagenome ERZ509152 (study PRJEB26280, sample SAMEA2338668) | human gut metagenome | biome: human gut; feature: human-associated habitat; material: faeces... | reverse complement strand
CGAAATCGGCCCAGTACTCTCCCGGGGCGAAACGGGGCATGACCGCGCAGAGCGTGTACCTGCGGCCCGACGCCAGCGAGCGGGCGATCAGGTTGGGACGGTAGTCGACCCGCCGCAGCACCTCATTGATGCGCGCGAGGTTCTCCTCCGAGACCTTGCCGCGGTTGTGGATCACGCGGTCGACCGTCGCCACCGACACCCCCGCCATGCGGGCGATGTCGACGATGCGGACCGTGGTATGTTCGTTGTCGGACATGGTTTGCGCTGTTCTTCGGCGTTACATCGGCAAAGCTATGCAAAATTTTCGAAAATAGCAAGTGTGTGCGCACACACCTGACGATTCGAGCCAAAAAAGACCGGACCCGAAGTGGGAACGGGATTAAAAAGCTGTAATGATTCGATTTATCGGGTCGTTACAACTTTCATATAGGAGAATAGGTAACGAGAAGGTAACGGTTTATTTTCAGCTTTTTGCGCTCAAATACCGCATTTCAAATAACTAATTGCAAGATACGAAAAAAATACGGATTTGACAAATTTGCTAAAAAGGGCGGCATTCTAACCCATGGAGCCCATTGTCATGGCAACGTACAATTGTCGGGTTCTTTCGTCCGAGGACAAATTGAAGTTATTCAGCATCAAAAAACATGATCGAACATGGCACTGTAAAGTCCGTCGACTCTCTCCCATCGGCTACTCCTGCAAATAGACACACCAGCGGTATCATAATCTACCCCGCCCTGAGCAGAAAAAGGAGCTTTGCAAAATAGAGGGAAAATTTATTCATTATAAAAAGAGTGCGAAAAAATGTGCCATATGACGCTCTCAAACATACCTATTTGTTGGTAAAAATAGTCCATTCGGGCAGTTATTAAAAAAAATTCATTATATTGGCATCGCGAAAATCGCAAAATTCTTGCCCCTCCGGAGTCTGCATACAATCCGTTCTATTGCTAAGATTTTGCATCCGGAAGATTTAAGAATCATTTATTAACCCAAAACATTCTGCTTATGAAGGTTTTTTTCGCCAAATTAAGTGTGTTAACGAGTATGCTGCTGCTTTACGGTGCCACCTCCGTGTGGGCGCAGGGCAAAGGTAAGATCTCGTTCAGCGGCACGGTCCAAGCCTCGGAAACTGGGGGGGGGGGGGGAAATTCTAAGATCACTCCGCTGGCCTACGCCGTTGTCTCCCTGCCCGAAATCGGCGTAGCAACGACCACCGACGTCAAAGGCCGGTTCGAAATCCAACTCTCCAATCCGGGGAAATACAAGGTCGAGATCAGCTCTCTGGGTTACGAGCCGCTGTCTCAGACCATCCAGCTTCCCGCACGGGACTCGCTCAAATTCACCCTAAAGGCCACCTCGTTCTATCTGGAAAACATCGTGGTGTCGGCCGAGTCGAAAAAGACCGGTGCGGCAACCGCTTCGAAGATTTCCAAATCGGCCATGGAGCACATTCAGGCCACATCGCTGGCCGACATCATGTCGCTCCTTCCGGGCGCCAGCACACGCACGGCCGAAGAGATCGCCCTCAAGAAAGTCAGCACATTCTCCGTCCGCAACGGCCAGAGCTTCGGCACGGCCATCATCATGGACGGCGCTCCCCTTTCGAACAACGCCAACATGCAGACCCTGTCGCTGGCGTTGGGAGCCGGCGCAGGGCCCAGCATATCGACCCCCAACTCGGGCGTCGACATGCGAACCATCACCACCAACAACATCGAATCGGTAGAGGTGATCCGGGGTATTGCCTCGGCCCAGTACGGCGACATCGCTTCGGGCGCCGTCATCGTCAACAGCAAGGCGGGACGCACGCCGCTGTCGATCCAGCTGGATGTCAATCCCAATGTCTACATGGCTTCCGTATCGCACGGCGTGGGCCTCGGCCGTAAAGCCGGCGTGCTCAACTACGGCGTAGACTACACCTTCGCCCAATACGATCCGACCGAAGGATACGACACCTACAACCGTGTGACGGGACGCGTAAGCTACTCGAACACCGTCGGCAAATGGTCCACCAACACCTCGTTCAACCTGTTCTACACCAAGGACAAGGCCGAACCGAATCCCGACGACGCGAGGGATCTGGACCTGATGACCCAGCGCGACCTGGGCCTGCGCTTCAACACCAACGGGTCGTTCAATTTCAACAAGAACTGGCTCAAAAACCTCAAATACACCGTCTCGGCGAACTATACGAACAAAAAAACGTACCGGGAGGAGTTCGCCTCCAACTCCGACTGGACCTACTCCACCTCGAAAACCGACGGAGCCATTCTTTCGAGCATGCCCGGACAGGATATTTACCTGGCCGACGGTACGAAAATCACGAACATCCCCGATGCCGACAAGAACGGCAAAGCCTGGCGCCTGCCGTCGGACTATACGGCCATATACAACCTGTACGGCAAGGAGCTCAACACCTTCGCGCAGCTGTCGGCCAATTTCGCCGGCGACCTGGGACGCACTCACCACCGGCTGATCATCGGCGGCGAGTACCGCGCCACGGGCAACCTGGGCGAAGGCAAGGTCTTCGACCCGGAGACCCCGCCGCGCCGGAAGGTGAGCAGCAATTTCACCACCCAGCGCGAACGCGCCTTCAAAGACGTGCCGTTCATGCACCAGTTCAGCCTCTTCGCCGAGGAGTATTTCTCGATGGACATCCTGCGCCGCAAGCTGGAAATCGTCGCCGGCGTCCGCTATGACCATATTTACAACATGGACGGAGGCGTCGCACCCCGTATCAACGCCTCCTACGACCTGATTCCCGAGAAACTGAGCGTCCGCGGCGGCTACGGCATCACGTACAAAGCCCCCTCGCTGGGTTATCTCTATCCCGACAACGCTTATTTCGACATCCTGAACTTCGACAACACCACGGCGAGCGGCTTCAGCGACGCCCAGAAATTCCAGATCGCCACGACGCACGTCTATTCGGCGGAGAATCCGGATCTCGAACTGGCGAAAACCACCAAATGGGAGGTCGGCGTCGATTTCAAGATCGGGCAGGTGCGCGGTTCAGTCACCTATTACGAGGACAAGACCCGCAACTGCTACATGACCAGCGCAACGTTCGACACCTTCAAATGCGTGGACTACAATCAGTATTCGGCGGCCAAACCGGCCAATGAGACCGATATGCCCGAGTTGTCGCTCAAGTCGTCAGACAAAATCCTGCTCCAGTATTCGATCCCGACCAACTACTTTGCCTATAACAGCCGGGGCGTCGAGTTCGACATCGATTTCGGACGTATCAACTCCATCCGCACCTCGTTCGGACTGAACGGAAGCTGGACGCAGTACAAATCGTGGAAGAACTACTACACGTTCACGAACCATACGACAGGCAGCAGCGTAGCCGGTTCCTATCCCCACATGGGCGTCTTCGAACCGGGCAACAAGGCGGAGCATTCGTCGTCAACGACGACCAACCTGCGTATCACGCACAACATTCCGCGAATCGGTTTCGTCGTCACGCTGACAGCCAGCGTCAAATGGAAGGAGCGTGAGTACACCACCTACGGCAACGACTCGATCCCTGTGAAATACATCTCGCGCCTGGACGGTCAGGTGTATGATTTCGACGCTTCGCGCATCGGGGAAGAGGAGTTCCAGGCCCTCGACATGCGCGGGCGCCTCGACGCACGCCGGCTGATTCCCGAAGGTTCGATGCCCCCGATACTCTGTATCAACATCAATCTGACCAAGGAAATCCGCAATTTCATGCGCATTTCGTTCTTCGCCAACAATATGTTCCGCAGCACGCCGATCTGGGAGAGCAAAGTCTATCCGGGCAAGTACACCCGGCGCAACGCAAAGACCTTCTTTTTCGGAGCTGCGCTGTCTGTCAAGATTCGATAACCCTACAACGCAAGTACAACCATGAAAAAGACATATATAGCCATACTGACGGCCGCTGCAGGGCTCTGTTCGTGCATCGAGATGATGGACTCCGCCAGCCAGGCCGATGTTGTGAATCCGTTGAACGTCTCCTTCAAGGTCAAGGCCGTGACCGGCTTTGTGGATGCCGACGGCAACGGTACCATCAACACGGATTTCCCGGTGGATGGGCTCACCGTCCGTTTCACCAATTTCGAGGAGGACGCCGTCATCGAAACGCTGACCGACGAGAACGGCATCGCACAAACCGAGGTCGCACCGGGCAACTACACGATCTCGGTATTCGGCGAATCTGAATCCGAAGGCAATACCTATTACCTGAACGGATCGGTGCAGAACAAAGCCATCACCAAAGACATCACGCCGGAACAGGCCGAGGCGTCGAACGACTTCTCGATCGCCATCCGTCCCGCCATGGTGGGCCCGCTCTGCTTCAGCCAGATCTTCTACTGCGGAAGCACCAATCCCGAGACGCAGGCGACCTATTTCCGCGACCAGTTCTACGAAATCTACAACAACGGCGACGAGACCTATTACCTCGACCACCTCTGTTTCGCGCGTCTCGTGCCCGAATTCGCAACGGCGACGCTCCCAGAATGGCCCGCCGAGGACGGACTGAACAACTACGTCTATGCCGTGACGGTCTGGCAGCTGCCGGGTAACGGAACCGACTACCCGCTCAAGCCGGGCGAATCGTTCATCATCACCCAGGAGGCCGCGAACCATGCCGACCACAGCAAATACGGCGGACTGATCGACACTTCGCTGTCCGAATTCGAAACGTGGGCCGGCAATCCGCAGCGTGTCAACCCGGACGTTCCTGATCTCGAGTACGTTTTCTGGTCGGGATACATCGTGACCATGCAGTGGCTGAACACCGTCAGCGGTCCGGGACTCTGCATCTACCAGCCCGGCAAGCACCTCGAATTCCCGACCATCAATACGGGCGTGGTGGGAGAGACGACCCAGAGACAGGTGGGCAAAACGCAGGAGTACGTCCGCATTCCGGCCGAACAGCTGATCGACGGCGTGGAGATGCTCCCGACATCGAACAGCCTCAACATGAAGCGTATTCCCGGATTCGTGGACGCCGGAGCGGCTTCGACGGAGAAAATTTACGTCGGCAAGAGCGTGTGCCGCAAAGTGATCGGCCAACGGCCCGACGGCACCCCGATCTACCAGGACACGAACAACTCGACGGAAGATTTCGAAACGCAGGTCCCGCAGTTCCGCCGCAACGGCGAAAAGATGCCCGCCTGGAACTGGTCCCTGAAATAATAATCCCCCTAAATCGAATGAGTTATGATAAAATATAGCTACATCAAACTGACGGGATGCCTCGTGGCTGCGGCCCTTGCGCCGCTCTGCACCTCGGCGCAGCGGATCAATACCGAGGCCTCCGTCGAACGGCTGAAAAGCGAGAGTCTCCAGTTCAGCTACTCGGACAACGCGTCGGGCATCCAGCTCGACCAGATGGACTACTACAGCCAAGTCGGACTGGGATACGATATTGAGAAAGGTTCGTTCAAACGGGCGCAGGAGGGGGAACACAACACCGGGTACCGCTTCTTCACCGACGGCGGCGGCACGATGAAGGCCCTCAAGGGCGCTTTCATCTGGGGTAGTTTCGAATATTCGCGCGACCAGCTGCGCGATGCCGAGTACAACGCCTCGCTGATCGACCCGCTGCGCGGCACGCCCTTCTTCATCGCCGACACCTACAAAAGCAAATGGATCAACCAGCTCTACGACATGACCGTGAAGGCTGCGGCGCCCAAATTGTGGGACCGCCTGATCTTCGGAATCGAAGCCACTTATCAGAACGGCCAGGGCGCCAAACAGCACGACCCGCGTCCGCTGGTCAGCCTTTCGAAATTCGAGATCAAACCGGGTGTGACCGTCACGCTGGGCAAGCACGCCATCGGCGCTAACTACCAGTATTACTCCCGGCGCGAAGACGGAACCGCCTCGAATAAAATCTCGATGAGCACCAACCCGGTCTATATTTTCAACTTCCCGGGATTCTACGTCGATGCCTCCATCTCCAGCAGCACGGATGACAACCAGCGCATCTACAACGCCAACTGCATGGGCGTCGGCGGCCAGTACTCGTTCACGACCCAAAAACTGCGCCTGCTCGTATCGGGCAAGTACACCCGGGAAATAGAGGATGTCACCAACAGCTACACGACGCCCAAAATGGTCGGCACGACCCGGGACGAACGCTGGTCGATCGGCTTGAACGCCGTCTACAAGCCTTCGAAGGAGAATACGTTCTTCCTGAATGCCGCTTACGGCGACCGCAGCATCGACGGCATCCAGTATGTACAGGAGTGGGACAACTCCTTCGAGGTCGCCAAGTGGATCATAAAATCGAAATCCGTCCGTTCGAACAGCTCGAAGGCCGGTTTCGAGGGGCGTTTGCAGTATATGCGCACCACCCGCGGCGATTCCTACAACTGGACTGCCGGCGTCGAATTCTCCACCGAGAAGCTCAGCGACATCTACTATTTCCCGCGCAGCACCCAGGACATCGAAAACTGCAAGATCGGCATCTTCGGACGCAAGAATTTCATCTTCAACGAAAAGCACTCGCTGCTCGTCGGAATACGCGCCTCCTACAAGATGAACAACAGCAGCGACATCGACTACAACGGCTACAAGGCCGACACGAAATGCTACACCGATTTCACGCTCCGCGACTATTACTACCTCGGGTCGGGATACGCTGCGTTCGGCGGTGAAATCACCTATTCGTTCGCCCGGCTGTTCAAGGGCCGCGGTTCGGTCTTTGCCGCAGCCTCGGGCGACTATGTGCGTGCCGACGACCACCGCGACCTGTTCGACCGCCGCTTTTACGCCAATTTTAAAATCGGACTGATGTTTTAAAACTGGAACCCTCCGGAGAGGACGACACATATCCTCCCCGGAGGGTTTCAAATAACTGCTCCATATGAATTATAGAAAACCGTTTTTTGTCCTGCTGGCCGGAGTTCTGCTGCTTTCGGCCGCGCCGGGACGATCGCAGACGTTCGAAAACCCCTCCATACAGGGATCGAGTTCCTTCGCCGTGATCACCGACTCCCGAACCGCCCGGGAATGCCGGCCCCAAATGACAGCCTACAAACAGACGCTCGAAGCCGAAGGACTGCCCGTTTACATCGTTTCGCACGACTGGACGACGCCCGAACAGGTGCGTGACGTCCTGCGCAAACTTTATGCGGAAAACGCTTTGGAGGGATGCGTATTCATCGGCGACGTGCCCATCGCCATGATCACCAAGGCGCAGCACCTCACCTCGGCCTTCAAAATGGACGAACGCGACCACCCGCTCCACGAAACCTCGGTTCCTTCGGACCGCTTTTACGACGATTTCGATTTGCAGTTCGTCCCGCAGGGCACTCCCTCGCAGGGACTGTTTCATTATTACGAAATGTCGCCCGATTCGCCGCAGTACATCTCCTGCGACATCTATTCGGGCCGCATCAAGGCGCAGAAAGCCTACGGCGATCCCTACAAACAGATTGCCCGTTACCTAGAGAAAGCCGTGGCCGAACACCGCGACGCGACGCCTTTCGACCAGTTCGTCTCCTACACGGGCCACGGCTCCTACTCCAATTCGCTCATCGCCTGGCGCGATGAACAGCAGCTGCTCGACGAGCAGTTCGGCAACGTGTTCAGCCGCACCCACAACGCCAAATTCCTGCGTTACTCGATGCAGCCCTTCGTCAAGGAGTCGCTCATCCGCGAGGTCCGCCGCGACGACGTGGACATGATGGTCTTCCACGAACACGGAATGCCCCACCGGCAGTACCTTTCGGGGACGCCCTATGTGGAATCGGCCGAAGATGCCGCCGCCGAGATGCAGCGCAGCCTGCGCGAACTGGCCCGCCGTCCCGGCAGCGGCCGGGAATCGGCCGCCAAACGCGCCGCGGAGAAAGGACTCGATTCCACGTGGTACAACCGGGCCGAGGAGCCCGAAATGCTCCGTCTCGACTCGATCGCCGACCTGCGCACGGGCATCATCCTCGAAGAGGTCGAAGCCATCGCCCCGAATGCCCGCTTCGTGGTCTTCGACGCCTGCTACAACGGCGACTACCGCGAGGACGATTTCATCGCAGGACACTACATCATGGCTCCGGGACGCTGCGTCACGACGTTCGCCAACAGCGTCAACGTGCTTCAGGACAAGTCGGCTTTCGACCTGCTGGGACTGCTGGGCGAAGGGCTGCGCATCGGCGCCTGGGCCAAGAACATCCACATCCTCGAGTCGCACGTGATCGGCGACCCGACCTACCGCTTCAAGGCCGCCCATCCCGAACTCGACATCAATTCGATGGCGCTGAAGCGCAACAACGGCTTCTGGCTCGGACAACTCGACAATGCCATACCCGACATCCAGAACCTGGCGATGATCCGGCTTTGGGAAAACGACTACCCGCAGCTGCTCGCCATCCTGCTCGACAAGTGCTCCGAGTCGCCTTACAGCGTCGTGCGTTACAACGCCTTCCGGCTGCTCGAGTCGCTCAACGGCCCCGAATACAAGCAGGCGCTGATGCTGGCCGCCTACGACCGCTTCGAGTTCCTGCGCCGTATCGCCGTCACACGTATGGGACGTATCGGCGACGAGGCGTTCATCTCCGTGCTCATCGACGTATATGTCAGGGACCGCAATGCCGCCCGCATCGTTTTCAACATCAGCGAGGCGATCCGCTGCTTCGACAAACAGCAAGTCGAAAAGGCAATCGAGACCTATTTCGCCGACAAGAATTTCTACCATGCCCGGGAGGAGAAACAGGAGCTGCTCGACAAACTCATCGAGCGCAACGAGCTCTCGCCCGGCGAGTCCTCGACGCGGGAGATTCTCGACCCCCAGGGCAAGCCCCGCTGGCGGCAGGCCCGCATCAGTTTCCTCAAGAACCGCCCCTATCACCAGCACGTCACGGAATACCTCACCCTGCTGGGCGACGAGCAGGTTCCCGAGATTCTGCGTGTGCGGATGGCCGAGGCGCTGGCGTGGTTCAACCTCTCGGTGCGGCGCCATGAAATCGCCGATGCCGGACGCAAACTGCTCGCCCGCGGCAACTGTTCACCGGAACTGGCCAAAGAGGTGCAGCGCATGATTAACCGCGTAGAATCCAAGAAATAATCCGTAATGAAAGCTATGAAAAGATATTTATTGGCAATCGTCCTGCTGCTGCCATTCATCCTGCAAGCCAAAGTCGCAGTCGAAAAGCCCCGCAGCAAACAGCCGACGGCGTTCGCAATCGTCGTCGATCAGGCGACCTACGACAAAACGGCGCCCCAGATTCATGCCTACCGCGATGTCCTGGAGGCCGACGGACTCTCGACCTACATTCTCCGCGACAACTGGCAGACCCCCGAGCAGGTGCGCGCACAACCGCCAAACGCTCGCCGCTCGAAGGCGTGGTCTTCGTGGGCGACATTCCGATCGCCATGGTGCGCAATGCCCAGCACTTGACCACGGCGTTCAAAATGGACGAGGACAATTTCCCGATGATTCAGTCGTCGGTCCCCTCCGACCGCTACTACGACTGCCCGGACCTGCAGTTCGAGCTGATCGCCCGCGACACGACCGACCGTCTGCTCTCCTATTTCAACCTCGCCTGCGACTCGCCGCAGCGGCTCGACCCGGCCTTCTATTCGGGACGCATCCGCTATCCCGAACAGCTCGGAGGCGACAAATACGAAGGGATTGCCCGCTATCTGGAAAAGGTCGTCGCCGAACGCGGCAAAGTCGACCAACTCGACAATCTGGTGACCTACGCCGGCGACGGATACAACTCCGACTGTCTGGTCTGCTGGATGGACGAGCGCGTTGCCATCGACGAAAATTTCCCGCTGACCGACACCCGCAAGGCCGGAAACCTGCGCCAGCTCAATTTCCGGATGGACGATTACATGAAATACCGGGTTTTCGACGAGTTGGTGCGCCCGGAGGTGGATGCCATGTTCTTCAACGAGCACGGTTCGCCCGACAAACAGCACGTCGGCAGTTATACGACGGAACCCGACAGTTTCGACGGCCAGTACAGCCAGCTCAAAGCCGAAGTCATGATCGCCCTGTATATGGAACGCCGCAAGGGCGACAAAGCCGACGTGGAGGGCGCCAAACAGTATTTCAAGGAGAAATACCACCTGACCGACGCCTTCTTCGAAACGAAAAAGACGGAGGCGGACGACGACACGAAGGCCAAGGGCGACCAGACGATCGTCAGCCTCGAGGACCTCGAGACGCTGGCCGCACAGCCGCGTTTCGTGATGCTCAACGCCTGCTACAACGGTTCGTTCCACAAACCCGGCTACATCACGGGCTACTACATCTTCGGCCCGGGCCGCACGGTGGCCACGCAGGGCAATACGGTCAACGTACTGCAGGACCGCTGGACCTACGAGCTGGTCGGCCTGCTGTCACACGGCGTGCGTGTCGGGCAGTATAACCGGCTGATCGCATCGCTCGAAGGACACATCATCGGCGACCCGGCCTTCCGGTTCCAGCCCGTCGAGCCGAATACGCTGGCCACCGACATGACAACCCGCAAGGGAGACGCCGCCTACTGGCGCAGCCTGCTCGCAAGCCCGTGGGCCGACGTGCAGAGCCTCGCGCTGCGCATGCTGACCGACGCCGGTGCGATCTCGGCGGG
>ENA-ORRZ01002101-ORRZ01002101.1-human-gut-metagenome-genome-assembly--contig:-NODE-2101-length-10574-cov-3.077954_pt1 | contig 10574 bp, 11 predicted proteins | sample MGYA00242185_ERZ509152 | MGnify/ENA primary metagenome ERZ509152 (study PRJEB26280, sample SAMEA2338668) | human gut metagenome | biome: human gut; feature: human-associated habitat; material: faeces... | reverse complement strand
AAAACGGCTTTCCTCCCGGGGGGCTGCCTCTGACAAGGTCCGGCTTATAATCTTTACAATGGCCTGGGCATTGACAGGGGAGGTCCATATATGCTCATCGTATTCAATGTGCATCTCAAATCCGTCCTCATGGCGGTGTTCTTCCTCCTCCTCCATGCCTTCCACATGCTCTTCCTCCACCACATCCACATAGTCCATCATGGTCACTACAGTCATTTCCGAGGTGTCTATGGCCTCCAAAACCTCTGATAACCAGTGCTCCATTGCACCTCCATTGCAGATCAGAACATCTGCATTTTGAATCAGGCGCATATCTGCCGGAGTTGGTTCAAAGGAATGGCTGTCCATTCCCGCAGGCACCACCATAGTCAGTTCCACTTCCTCACCAGCTATCTGCCGTGTAAAATCATAATAGGGAAACACGGTGGTTACTACCTGCAGCCTGTCTCCCTCTTGCTTTGTTTCCCGGACCCCGCAGCCAGTCAAACACAGCATCAAAAGCAGCACTGCAGCGGACAGCCCTTTTTGGAATTTTTTCATCATTTTCTGGTTCCTTCACCTGCGCTCCTGCCAGAGAAAATCCCTCTGACCAGCAGAACGCTTACTGATTTTTACATATCCTGTGTAGTATAGCACAGTTTTTCTATAAAGAAAAGGTGGGAAAAGTGGCAGAATTTCCCCAATAACATTAAAACTGCATTAAAGTTTTTATTACAGGAACCCTTGTAAAACAAAGGTTTTCCATAAAATCGTGTCGCTAATTTGTCACTAACGTACACAATTTAACTTAATTTAACTCAATTCATTTCAACTTAATTCACAGCCCCTTGCCAGGATTGTGTGGAACCAGAAACGATTTAGGGCAGCAAAATAGCTGCCTTTTATTTCGCCAGCCCCGGCCACCGCAGCGCCCCATCTGCATCCGGCGTCAATGTGACTGGCTCGGTCAGCATCCGGCCCTCATCGTCCATAATGTACCACTTGCCATCTATGGTCTGCTGTCCCTTTACCATGGCTCCATCAGCTCCCAGATAATACCAGTGGCCCTTATACTGGTACCAAACATTACGCACCATCATGCCGGCCCCGTCAAACCAGTACCAGCGCCCCTCATCCTCGTACCAGTCGTTGACAACGCAGCGCTCGTTGTTCAGATAAAACCGCCAGCCGCCGTTCTCCTGCTGCCAGCCGGATTTCCCCAGTTTTGACCATGGCGGCAGACCGTAGCCCAGTATCTTACTGTCAGTGCGACTGTAGGATTTTCTGCACACTCCGCCACCGTTCTCCACCACGCCGGAAGCTCCGGAGGTGTTGCCCTCAATGGTCTTTACCCGCGTGGCCGTTACTTCCGTGACGATGCCGGTATGGTATGCCCGCTTCCCGTTGGTAAAAAATATCACCGCTCCCGGCTCCGGAGTGCAACTAAAACAGCCGGCTTTTTTAAACTGTTCTACGCCCGTCGGACAATAATGATACAGGCTGCCACATAATAGCATCCTGGCCGTATCCAAACCAAATGCCTGCACAAATACTTCAGACACGAACATAGCGCACCAGGGCTGCCCCTGATAGTTACCGCCGGTATGGGCCTTGTAATCCCTGGCAAAACAGGTATAGTTGTTACTGCCTGCGTTGGCCGTAAAATCATCCAGACGGGCATTACTTCGCTTCTCCAGGTATCCTACCCATTTCGCAGCCTGGTCGATTAACTTCTTTACTGTATTTTCCATAGTTTCCTCCTGTCAATTTGAATAAAAAGAACGCCCCGTATAAAGAGGCGTTCTGATTGTCGTTATGCTTTTTTTGTTGTTCCTGCTTTCTTTAATCCATCTTATGCCACCTCCTGATAACAAACCCGGCACTTATTAACACTGCCATTTGCAAGCCGGAACTCTATCAATGAAGGGTAGCCATTCTCTTCCAACCATTCCTTTACCTTTTCAAGGACGCTATCCTTATACTGAATTGTTACACCGTCGTGGCCATTTCGGCTGTAGGCCGTTCTTACAATCTCATCTGTAAAAAGATCAAGCTTCTGAATAATGGCGCTCACTGCTTTATCGTGTGGCCTGCCAGATTCCGAGTAAATACCAAGTTCCTTTGCAATACTGGTGCAGTCCCAAAGCTTCGGAACATCAGAAATCAGCGGCACATTTACTGGATAGCCGGAATCGGAATAAATCCGAACCACCTCAGCAGCTATATATTTAGAATCTACCCCGGCATCATGGAGGGCCTCCCGAATATTCTTTACCATCATATTGACGGAAGGAAGTTTCTCTTTCTTGGACTTGTCCGGTTTCTGAGGAATGCCTTTCTGAATGGTTTCCTCCATATCGTGGAAACGGTTAATGTAGCGCGCGGTAAACTCTGTCCCTTTGATTCCGGTCAGCTTGTGGGCGATAAACTCACAACCTTTCTTAGTGATGTCATAACAGGGCATTGTCTTGTTTTGACTGTTCTGATATGTATTTTCTTTGAAGAAATCGGACGGCTCAATTTTGAGCTGTCCTAATTCATCAGCATAAGAACGTATATCTCTCATTAAATTCTTATGTTCCTTGCCCACCATCTCCGCTACTTCGCGACTGTCTAATGTCTGTTCAATTTGTTTCTGCATAGCAAAATCTTCCTTTCTTTAAAAGTCATTGATTTTCCATAAAGGAGCCGCTATACTGTGTATACAAAGTCCTTTCTGGATTTTGGTTTTAGAGTAAACACGTCGCTCGCCAAAGTTACTGTGTTTGCTCTTTTTTTGTTTCGAGTTCTTTCTTCACAAGCTCGACTACGATGTCCGTAATTGCTCTTTCTTGATTCACTGCATAAAGCTTCAATCGCTTGTGCAAATCATCATCAATTTTTATTGACAGTAACTTCAAAATACTTCACCTCCCTTAGCTCATGTCGCGTTGTTACGTGGACGTTTCTATGTCCTTTCCCGCAGAATAACATATCAATTTTCTTTTGTAAAGATAGCCCATTGTCTACACAATTCAGCATCCTCATACTTGTCTTAATTTTTGTCGCTAACGATTAAAATTCATTACGAACGAACTCACTCCAATACAGTTTTTCTCATTCCATATTTATTGTCATTTTTCCAAATTGAATTGTTTAAAATTTATCTGCAATTCTTGTTTTCCATAAAAATAAAAATCATTAAATTTTTATAAACTTATATTTTAATTAAAAAAGCCCCAGATTTCTCCGGGGCCGTTGCGACGTCGCAATTTGTTTTCGTTGACTTTTCTGGCAAAATGGAATATGATATAGAGAGCTAAGGAATGTAGCTATATGTCCACGGACATAACGAAAGCCCCGGAGTGCCAGCTCCGAGGCTTTCTTGCTTGTTACGGTAAGCTAATCCGTTCAGGCTGTTGCCGCCTATTTATCTCTGTCCAACCATTTGCAAATATAGTAGCCAGCTACACTTGCCAACACAGAGATAAGGAATGTAACTATGTATTCCACGGACACCACCTCCTTTCTGCTGGAGGTTCGGCAGCTCCTACATCATATCACATTTTTTGTCATAATTCTACATGATTCCACTTACTATGCTGCAATATTGTATACCCGGCATCACCCGGCCGGGCGCGGGAGATGTTGGATCACCTCCTTACTGAGCTGCAGCCTCTGGGATGCCTGCGATGGATGTCGCTACAGACAGAATTCCGGACAGTACAGTTGCGCTGCCTACCATCTGCCAGTTAACATCCCCCATCACAGCAGCTGTTCCAATTGTGGCCACAAACGTCTGAGCCATGGTTTTGATTGCCCGGATTCCTGCTGCCTTAATCCATGCCACAGTGTCCACGTCCGGACGAAATACGCAATTCTTCAGCATATTCATTCCTCTCTTTCTGCCGGCTCTTCCGGCATTTCTAACAATGTATCTTTTAATTTTGTTGCTACATCATTACCACCCAACGTGTGGTATGCATCATACATCCGCTTTACGTTCTCTTTTCCGTATATCGGGCAGTACTGCTTATCCTGGTAATGGTTATAGGCCTGTATGATGCGGTCGCGGAGAAGTGCCTGCATCCCCTCGTGAAGGGCTGTATTTCGCTCTGCTTCGGCTTTTTGTCTTTTGGTAAGCTGACGATAGCCCCAACCCAAAAGGGCGGATATGGCTAAAAATAGCCACTCCACCCAGTGTAAAAAAATGTACTGTACAATGTCTGTCAGCATTACAGTACCTCCTGTCAATTTTTAATCATTAATCGTGGTCACAATCCTTATGTCCCGGACCGCCTTCCTTATGTCCAGACTGAACAATATGGGGCTTTCCGGGAGTTGCAGGCTTGGTGTACTCATGTCCCTCGCCAGTGCTTAACACCTGGTTTTTCAGCGGCTCGCTGTCTTTTCCAACTGCGGGGCCTGCGTTTACGTGTGGGGTAATAGATTTGTGTTTGATACTCATGGTTTGTCCTTTCTGCCGCGTGACGGTGCGGCGCCGGTGTATATTTAATAATGTAGTTACTCTAAGCGGATACGAATGATCTGCGCGTTCGATGCTACATATAATCCCAGCCGAATATACTGGCTGCCTTGCAGCGACGATATGTCAAATACCAGTGATTTACCGCTGACGGATGTGGGCACCGACTTAATTGTAGTTGGCTTGACCGATGAACCCACACATAAACGCTGCCTATCTATATAACTTGTTGTAAACACACCGCTTCGCGCATCCTCAACTATCAACTTACTGTAAGCAGATAAATTTACAGGATTTGTGAAATGCAAATAATAAGTATAAAGTGTTGGGAAGGCAATACAGTCCGATCGAAACTCCATGTTGGAATTTTCTAAATTCATGGGGTTGTTATAGATTCCGCGATAGTACAGGTCGTTTGCATTGGCCACGTATCCCTCAAAGGTTCCAACTACCGAACTACCATCCGGGAAGGTAATCCGCTGACCCTTTTTTATGTAGGCTGCTGGAATATTGATGGCCGGAACTGTGATGTTGCCCAGCATGTATTTTTGATAGACATACGCTGTTTTCTGTGTGGTTCCAGGGTTTAATGTTATCGCTGCCTGTGTTGGGATATTTTGCGTGACAAGGCCGTTTCCGTCATGGATTCCCCATGGAATTGTTACCTGACCATTAATGGGTAAATTGGCTGTCCACTTATTTCTTGTCGGTACCAATCCTGTAACCGGGTTTCCGTTTTTGTCCACAATCACAGCTCCCTCGCGCACATCGTATGCCCCTGCAGTTACTGCCTCCAGCTTTGCACCTTTTCCACCTCCGCCTCCAGGCATCCATATTCTTCCCATGCTCACACCCCCTTAAGCCCTACCGTACAGTTTGTGGTAGGCTTTTCATACACATAAAAAACCGCATTTCCGTTTCCAAACTGCGCAGCTCCGGAGCTGATGATACGATAGGCCTCTGCGTAGGCAGACTGTACAGATGCAGAGGCGCCGACCGGAAGAGCACTTACGAGGATTGCCTCCATGTCTGCGGTAAATGCGCTATTGTAAACATACTGATAATAGGGCGCAGAGGAACCACTCCAGCTATTTGCATACAGGGTTACTTCTGTTGTGTGATTTAATTTATTTATTGCAGCATTGGTATCATTGATATCCTTTGCTCCAAATGCATCCCCTTGTACCGTGTACGCGGTTTGGTCCGTGATAGCACTGTATCCATTTCCCAGGGCACGGATCTGATACTGTCGCTCTCCGCTCCACGCTGCATCCTTATAATTTGTTTTTAATGCCATTAAAAATGACCTCCTGTCCCCAGCACAAACGACAACACTGGCCGCCCTTGTGCCTGATTTACAAGATTGTTATACAGATTCAGACAACACTGCTCTATGCGATTTAGTTCCGCATAGTTCATCGTTGCCGTATTTTCGTAGTACGTTTTCTTTACCCCTGCCAGCTCTGGGATGGTATTTTTGCAGATTGCATCCAGATTATCCTCCAGAGCATTAATTTCATCTGCATACAGGTAATCTCCTGCCGCTTTATCTGCCCCCATAGAGGAAAGAGAAAACTCCGGATACAGCAAAACAGCTTTGTTCCGGAGCTCGGTGAGATTGTTTTTTATCCGGTTGTAATCGGTATAATTAAAGTAATCGCCGGTATAATTCCCGGACGAATCATAACTGCTTTCCCAGGCCACTTTGGGCTGCATCCACGCCATTGACTGCCCTCCTTGCTTTTACTTTGCCGGATAATTTTCCGGAATTAAAATCCAAACTGTTTTCTTCCAGGAACACCTGCAGTCTGTCTGTTTTTCTGCCCTGTAAAAATATAATGTCCCCCGCATCCGGGCGAAGGTCTCCACGATAGGAAACATCATATTCTACATTGTTATTCAGGTAATTTCCAATCCACTCCGCGAGCAGAGCAGCATGAGATTCCGTGCTCACCAGAAGATTTTTCCAGGTTTTGGTCTCGCCTGTCGTATTTAATTGCAGCGTATAACCGCTTTCTGTCTTTAGATACTCCTTGCCAGTAATTACAAGCTGCACTGTACCAAATACCCCCGTTAAATCCACTCGGACGGCCTGAGCTGCTGTCTTAACAATCCTCCCATGGCTCACAGAAAAATCATATCCTGGATTGCTCAGATAACAGTCTACAATCTGACCGCCACTCACAGAATCTTTGTATAATTCCTTTGCTACTTCGCTTGTTTCTGCGTATTTTGTGGTTGCAATCACAAGATTTTTGTATTTCGTCAGCCGTTCGCCAACCGGAGTATCGGTCATGGTCTTGTAGGTGATGGAGAAGTCCGTCACGTCCCCGAACGTCACCTGACGCACAATCACACCATTTCCAGGCTTGCCGGAAAGGAATCGGAACTCCATCTTATCAAATACCGGAAATCCATGATTGATAACCGTGCTTTTTGCGATGGAAGTATGTGTATAAACCTCCTGCTGCACTCCGGCCAGATAGGTGATTAACTGCATTTTCGTGGGCGGATTTCCGTCGAAATCAATCGTCAGTCCATAATACTGAAACGCAGCTTCCAGGGCTATTGAAAAACTGGGCGGAACAGAAAAAATACCGGAACTGTCGGCCACCGCAGCGCTCACAAATCCGGTATTAATGTAATTACTTCCCCGCGGAAGAAAACGCATCCCTCCGTCTACTTTGAAAAAATCCGGCCAGAAGATACCATAACTGTACTGCGCTTCTTGTCTTACAATAGCCTGCGGATTCGCCCATTTTGCCGCATTGCTTGACGTCACCACCATTTTTTCAGGAGATACAACTGTCGTAAATCCTGCTTTCAGATGGATGGTTCCGTCCCTGTCCACTGTGATAATAGCTCGCCCTGCGTTTGCAATCATCTGCAGGCATTCCGCGTGTGTGGCTATCGGTAGAGGGTTAACAACGGACACATTTTTTAAATATGCGTCAATCATATACTGTCTTTCATCTAGCCCTGCATCTGTCAGGACTTCCACGGCCAGATCATACAGGTTTGTAGCCTGCAATTTGCCCCAGTAAAAAGTGTTGTTAAGGCTTGCAAGGATGTCTTTCGCAGAAAAACTCATCTCATCGTCACTGGCTTTCCAACTATCGAGGAGAAGGGAGGTTCCTGCGAACTGCTCAATCTCGCCGCTCGGCAAGGTCTTTCCATAGGTCACTGTCACATTCTGACCGATTTCCAAAAAGTTCAGAGTACTATCTTCATTCTCCACATCAAAACGCCGGTTCTCATTTTTTACTCTCAGTGAAAAATCCACTGTTGGCAGCTCTCCAGAAACCCATGACAGGTATTCTTTTTTTGTTCCGGATTTGATTTGATGGTTTGAAAAACTGATTCCCACTCCCATGCTCATTTTTAAAATTCGCAGCCTCGCTCTAGGCTTTAACATCTGCATGGGAAAAATCTTGATATAATTCGTGTCCTCAAAAACCTCTGTTGTCGTAAAATGTCCGGATGCGTTTCCGCTTATGGTCACGGTCCGGGTGTTTGTGATAATCTGAAACTGTGTCGGGTAGGATTCACCAAAATCAATTGTCAGGCCCTTAATGTCATACGGGCCGTTCCGGAAACGGGTGATTACTTCCCCCAGCGGTTCCTCTGTCACAATCCCCTGATTAAAATAGGGGCCATTCTTCGGCAGAAACAGCATGGTGCCGTCCACCCGGAAAAAATCCGGCTCCAGAGTTGCATAGGTATATTCCCGGTCGTAGTTATCATAGGGTTTTTCAAGGTTTGCCATTTTGGAAAATGTTCCTTCTGCGTAGGCCTCAGACTGCGCAACCTGATTGATAACTCCAATCGTGACCCACATATAAAACTGGTCACGACACTGCATATCCATGGACTGTTTATAGGCTTCACTCGCTGCCTGCATTAATTAATCACCCCGCAGTCGATAATATTGACCTTGCACAGCTTGTACTTTATGGGCCTCTGGTCTGCATCATTGATTCCTCCCGTTGCGCTCCGGTTGCCCGGATACATCTGCAGGGTAATCCAGTCATTTTTGACCATATCCCAGATTTTGGCAGTCACCACAAAGGAATCAAATTCCTGACACATCTGCGCCCAGGTTTCCGCATCCAGATAGGACCATTGCAGGTTATTGACCTTGTACTGGTCTCGTCCAACCTTATCTCCAATAAATTCCCCCTGTGCATTTTTGCCCTCTGTCACATTCGTTGCAACTACCAGCTCCCACACATTATCTGGGGCGGGAAACTCCCGCCCATTGATGGTTATAAAAGCCATTTCCCGCCCTCCTATCAGTCAAATACAACGCCAGACCGGCGCTCTAAGTCTTTCAGTTTCCTTCTCATCTCTCTGATGTCGATGTTGACCACCAGATCCATATTTTCAATAAGTTCGATGATTCGGCGCAGCAAGTCAATAATAATCGGCAGGTACTGGTCATCATTTTTGGACACCAGACCGCCAGTCCTTGCCATTATTGCCTGCAGCTGCTCCTCCTGGGTATAGGTCGGGGCTACACTTCCCACCGTTGCCAGCGGCGGAGCTGTGGATGCAGCTGTCACAGCAGAAATGAGCGGAGTCATGGCAGAACGTACAGCTCTTGCAATGCCCTCGGTAATCTGCATATTATTTGCAACAGCAGCACGGCCACCCCACTGACCTACCAGTTCGGGACCACCCTCACGGGCAACAAACAGCTGTCCCCGCCGCGGGAATCCTCCGGATGCGTGTCCTCTGACACTTCCGGCGGTAACGGTTCCCTTGGATGTAACGCCCTCGTCATCTTCCTCTTCTTCCTCTTCCTCCTCTTTTGCTCTGCGGAAGAGATTTTTTGCTCCATCGACAATGTTATCCCAGGCATTGCTGATAAAATTACTGATTCCATTCAGCCAGCTTAAGACATTGTCCCAGACGTTTTTCATACCTTCCCACAGCTTTGTCATGATGCCTTTTCCGACTTCCAGCATCTCATCCAGTCGGAATATTTCCTTGATGGCCGTCCAGATTCCGGAAAACCATTCCTTGATAGCTGTCCACTTTTCTTCGATAGTTTTGCGAACCGCATCCCATATCTCAGATAGCTTGTCACGAATGGCTGTAAATGTAGTTGTGGCCAGCTCCTTGATGCCATTCCAGAGGGTAGAGCAAAAAGTCTTGATACCCGTCCATATAGCGTTCCAGGTATTCTGAATGCCTGTTAGAATGACTTTAATTCCATTTGCAATCGCTGTAAGGACACCAATAATAATCAGCTTGATGCCTTCCCAAACCAATGCCAGGAATTCTTTAATACCGTTCCACATTTGCTCCGTGGTATCGCAGATGTTTTGCCAGCCCGAAGAGATATGATCAACGATATTGCCGATAAAATTCGCACCGGCTTCCTTAATCCATGACCATCCGGATGACCAGTTTTGAGCTAACCAGGTCATCTTTTCGACAATCCAGCTGATACCATCAATCAGTCCGGTAATAGCCTCCAGAATCACCGTCAGAGCCGCAGAAATCGCTATAACAACCGTAGATCCTACAATACTGGCGATGGATAAAGCACCGCTTATTACGTTCTCAAACAGGCTCTTTAAGCCGCTTGTTTCATAAAACTCATACAGGGTTTTTCCCAGATCCAAAAGAATATTTATCATTTATTGCACTTTATGAACTAGTTGGAAACTGGAAATCTTCTTTTGTTATAATCAACGGGAAGTTTATTGATAGAAAAATCATCGGTCAGCTTAATTACTGTTATGGAGATAGATGTCGCTCTGGAAATATAAACTTTTGTTATGGTGCTAGTTATATGACGGATAATCCCTTTGGCTGTCATCGTTTACAAATTAGTGCTTGTAACAATCCTTGGTGGTCATTCTATCATAGAGTAGGAAACAAATGGGTTCTTGATAAAGAAAGTATGCTCCAAAGAATCAATTCCTATTCTGCCATTTATTCTATATGTCCTATGTTTAATTATAATAAAATAATTACAACACTAAACAGTTTGCCATCGTCGTTGAATGATAAACAATATCATAAGTTAATACAAGAAAAGTAAAAATGAAATCTCGATGAGTCTTTTTCTGTAATTAAAAACCGCCCCTGCCTCACCGCAGGGGCCACCAACCTTGACAAC
>ENA-ORRZ01002096-ORRZ01002096.1-human-gut-metagenome-genome-assembly--contig:-NODE-2096-length-10598-cov-3.211704_pt1 | contig 10598 bp, 9 predicted proteins | sample MGYA00242185_ERZ509152 | MGnify/ENA primary metagenome ERZ509152 (study PRJEB26280, sample SAMEA2338668) | human gut metagenome | biome: human gut; feature: human-associated habitat; material: faeces... | reverse complement strand
CACGTTTTCTTACGGCACTTTCGGTTCCAAAAGTGCCTACCCGTGTACAGTAACGAAATATCATTTTAGGTGTAAAAGTCAGCAGCCGGATGGCAGTTGAGTTTTTATAGAAATTAGTAAGTCATAAAAACATTTCCGCCATAGGACGGAGAGCACACAGGAGGATGAAAGCTATGAGTAAGATTATTATTACTATCGTTGGACAGGACCGCGTCGGTATCGTTGCAAAAACGTGTAATTATCTGGCTGACCACAACATGAACATTCTTGACATCACGCAGACGATCCTGCAGGAATATTTCAACATGATGATGATCGTGGATATTTCCGGTTCCAAGACATCCTTTGATGATATGGCGCATGAGCTGGACAAGCTGGGACAGGAGATCGGCGTAAAGATTCTCTGTCAGAGAGAAGAGATTTTTACCAGTATGCACAGAATCTAAGCAAATATTTTCAGAAAGGACGTAAAACCAATGATTAACATGCAGGAAGTTCTGGAAACTAATAACATGATCGCGCATGAAAAACTGGATGTGCGGACGATCACGATGGGTATCAGCCTCTTAGACTGTGTGGACAGTGATCTGGCGAAGATGAATGAGAAGATCTACAATAAGATTACAACTTATGCGAAAGATCTTGTATCGACCGGCGATGCCATCGGACGTGAATTTGGGGTTCCGATCGTCAATAAACGTATCTCGGTTACTCCGATCGCGCTGGTAGGTGGAAGTGCCTGCAAGAAGAGCGAGGATTTTGTAGAGATTGCGAAAACACTTGATAAGGCAGCGAAAGAAGTGGGCGTCAACTTTATCGGTGGCTATTCCGCATTGGTTTCCAAGGGAATGACACCGGCGGAAGAGCTTCTGATCCGCTCGATCCCGCAGGCACTTGCCTGCACCGACCGTGTGTGCAGCTCCATCAATGTCGGTTCTACCAAGACAGGTCTTAACATGGATGCAGTCCGTCTGATGGGCGAGATGGTTGTGGCAACCGCAGAGGCAACGAAGGACAATGATTCCCTCGGCTGTGCGAAGCTGGTTGTATTCTGCAACGCGCCGGATGATAACCCGTTCATGGCAGGTGCATTCCATGGCGTGACTGAGGCGGATGCGATCATCAACGTCGGCGTCAGCGGTCCGGGAGTTGTAAAGACGGCTCTGGAAAAGGTACGTGGCGAGAACTTTGAGGTGCTGTGTGAGACGATCAAGAAGACAGCATTCAAGATCACCCGTGTTGGACAGCTGGTAGCACAGGAGGCGTCCAAACGTCTGGGCGTTCCGTTTGGCATCATTGATCTGTCGCTGGCACCGACTCCGGCAGTCGGAGACAGTGTGGCGGAGATTCTGGAAGAGATCGGCTTAGAGCGCAGCGGTGCACCGGGTACAACAGCAGCGCTGGCAATGTTAAATGATCAGGTTAAGAAGGGTGGCATCATGGCGTCCTCCTATGTTGGCGGACTCAGCGGTGCGTTTATTCCGGTCAGCGAGGATCAGGGCATGATCGATGCAGTTTCTGAGGGTGCGCTTACGATTGAGAAGCTGGAAGCAATGACCTGTGTCTGCTCTGTAGGTCTTGATATGATTGCGATCCCAGGCGATACGAAAGCGACCACGATCGCCGGTATCATCGCGGACGAGGCGGCAATCGGCATGATCAACCAGAAGACAACGGCAGTCCGCCTGATTCCGGTCATCGGAAAAACAGTGGGCGATACGGCAGAGTTCGGCGGTCTGCTTGGCTATGCGCCGATCATTCCGGTCAACCGTTTCTCCTGCGACAACTTTGTCAAACGTACCGGACGTATCCCGGCACCAGTACACAGCTTTAAGAACTAATAGGAGTTTCATATGGATAAATCACAGGAACTGAGAGAGGTGCTTCTGCGGTATCTCGATGCCGATCTGGAGCGAATCATTTTCAGCAACCCGAGAACCCGTGAATCCTATCTGAAATTAACCGTGCGTCCTCTGCTTCTGCGGGGGGCGCTTGCTTTTCAGACGGAAGAATTTACGGAAAAACAGGCATTTCAGAAAAATCAGAACGCAGAAAAGACCGCCGAGTACCTGCTCGGAGAACTGGAAAACCGTTACCGCAATGCGGAGATCGCGTCGCTTCACGGGATTGTCAATATTCTGATCAGTAAGAAGGGGACAGTGACGATCAAAGAGAAGAAGGTGGGGGTTAAAAGGGCAGAGAATCGGACAGTATCGGTGGCAGCAGGTGATGTGCAGAAAGCTGGAAAGCAGATGCCGGCGAAGAGCCATGCAGATGTGAAAGAAAATTCGCTCGAAAAATCGGGTCAGAGTCAGTCAAGTCACGAAAACAGAAAGATGCAGAGAAGTGCTAAAATACAGGGAAATGGTAAACTGCAGAGCAATGCGAAACAGCAGAAAAATGCCGGAACAGGACTGTCGGCTGGCATGGATGCCGCAGCGTTTTCAGAACGTCTGGCTTCGTTATCCCATAACCGTACTAAAAAATACGTCCTTCAGGAAGGCGTCCCAGTCCCATTTCTGGTAGATCTCGGTGTCATGACGGCAGAAGGCAAAGTTGTGAAATCCCGCTACGACAAATTTCGCCAGATCAACCGTTTCCTGGAATTTATTGAGGATGTACTTCCGAATCTCGATCCGAACCGGACGAATACGATCATTGATTTCGGATGCGGGAAATCATATCTGACGTTTGCGATGTATTACTATCTGCATGTACTGAAAAAATATTCGATCCGTGTCATCGGTCTGGATTTGAAAAAAGATGTCATTGCGCTTTGCAACCGCCTGAGCAAGAAGTTTGGATTTGAGAACCTGACCTTCCTGCACGGCGACATCGCCGGATATGAGGGCGTCGATCAGGTCGATATGGTCGTGACGCTGCACGCCTGTGATACAGCGACCGATTATGCGCTGGCAAAAGCGGTCAAATGGGGCGCAAAAGTCATTCTTTCCGTTCCATGCTGTCAGCATGAGATTAACAAGCAGATTCAGAACGACCTTCTGTCGCCGGTTTTACAGTACGGCCTTCTGAAAGAACGTATGTCGGCGCTTCTGACCGACGGAATCCGTGGGCAGCTCCTCGAAATGTCCGGCTACCGGACGCAGATTCTCGAATTCATCGACATGGAACACACACCGAAAAACATCATGATCCGTGCGATCCGCCAGGGCAAGAAAGCAGACGGGGCGGCATTAGAGACAATGATGAAGGAATTGCATGTGAAGCCGACGTTGTATGGGTTGTTGGTGGGGGAAGAGGCGTAGGAAATTTAGAAAGCACTTTTATGGGGGTTGATAATGCTGGACAGTTATAGCTGATAAAACCTCTTCGCAAATTCCAAAAACACCCCGCCTTCCTCCGCCATATACTTAACCGGTGAATACACCAGATAGAGTTTCCGGAGAAAGGCAGCTTCCCCAAGCGGAAAGAGAAGCAGTTTCCCCTGCCGTGCGTCTGCCTGCACAGTTGCTTTTGAGAGAATGGAGATGCCCATTCCCAGCATGATACATTGCTTGAGGGCGGCGGCATCGTCCATCACGGCAATAACATTTAAATCATCGAGTGAAAGCCCTTTATTTTTCAGGAAATAAAGGGTTTCCTGTTTTGTGCCGGAATTATCTTCCCGGAGCAGAAACGGTTCTTTTAAGAGGGCATCCAGCGGTGATGGAATAGACTGGTAAGCCTGATAATGCGGTGTGGCGGGGGCAGCGATCACAAGCTCATCGGAGGCAAATGGGAGAAATTCGCAGGAGGTGTCCGAGGTAGTAGTTCCGACCAGACCGATGTCGCAGATGCCGTCATCCACCTTATGTACAACGTCCAGGCTGTCTGAGCAGGAGGCATAGACACGGATATCAGGATGAACTGCGTGATAAGCGCTTAAAAGTTCCGGCAGAAAATAAAGGGACGGAACGGAGGATGCGCCGATCCGAAGCTGCGGTTTCGTCTCGTTGGCGAGTTCCACGATTGCTTTCTGCTGCAGGGTCAGAATCTCCGTGGCATAGGAATATAATTTTGTCCCGGCAGGAGTCAGGGAGAGCGATTTGGTGGTGCGCTTTAAAAGCTGGGTGTGAAATTCCTCCTCCAGACTGCGGATGTGGGCGCTGACAGTCGGCTGTGAGATGTACAGCTTCTGGGCGGCAAGCGAAAAACTCTGATATTTGACGGTGTACACGAAAGCTTCTAATTGGCGGATGTCCATATATTTAAAATCCTTTCTATAGATAAAATCAATTTTTAATGATTCTGTGATAAAATCCAAAATTAAAATGAATAGTAGACAGGTGAAAACAATCTCTAAAGAAGAGTGTAGCTTTATTTATTGAAAATATCAATAAGTTTATAGCAAATATCAATATAAACGATTTTACCATAAAAATACAGGATGTTATACTTGTCTGCGGAAAGTATGGATAGATCCATGAAATGTACGCGCTTGAAATTTTTCTTGTTTGATTTTGTGAGATGATTTTTTTGCCAGATGCACTCAAATTTCTGATATGTATTGATGAAATGCGAGTGTGGTGCGTGAAATCACCCACAATGACGAGGGTGAGAAAAACTTTAAGAGTACATGAAATAAAAAAGGAGGCAGGTATGAAAGTATTTGACAAGACATGGAAGCTGGCAGTGGCAGGCGCGCTTGTGGGTGTGCTGGCAGCATTGCTGGCGTATTTTGGAAATCCGGCCAATATGGCGATCTGTATTGCGTGCTTCGTACGTGATACGGCGGGCGCGCTGAAACTTCACTCAGCAGCACCGGTTCAGTATTTCCGTCCGGAGATTGTAGGATTTGCAGTGGGAGCATTTGCAATCTCACTGGTGACGAACGAGTATAAGGCGACAGCAGGTTCTTCACCGATGATCCGCTTTGTTCTGGGTGCGATCATGGTAATTGGCGCGCTGGTATTCTTAGGGTGTCCGCTGCGTATGGTTCTGCGTATGGCAGCCGGTGACCTGAATGCGTATGTAGCGCTGGTTGGATTTGCAGGCGGTATTGCAACTGGTTCGTTCTTCCTGAAAAAGGGATTTTCGCTGGGCAGAGCGTATGAGACGCAGAAATCAAGCGGATATGTGCTTCCGGTGCTCCTTCTGGCGCTTTTTATCATTGGAGCAGTAACAGGCGTATACGCAGCCAGCACGGAAGGACCGGGAAGCAAGCACGCACCGGTTCTGATTTCCCTGGTTGCGGCTCTCCTGATTGGTGCATTGGCACAGAAGAGCCGTATGTGTTTTGCAGGTAGCATCCGTGATGTGATTCTGATGAAAAACTTTGATCTGCTCAGCATTATCGGTGCACTGTTTGCAGTCATGCTGATTTTTAACCTTGCAACTGGCAATTTCCATTTGAGCTTTTCCGGTCAGCCGATCGCGCACTCCCAGCATCTCTGGAATATTCTGGGTATGTATGCCGTTGGATTTGCAGCCGTTCTGGCTGGCGGATGCCCGCTGCGTCAGATCATTCTGGCAGGGCAGGGCTCCTCGGACAGTGCGGTAACCTTTCTGGGAATGCTGTTAGGGGCGGCACTTGCACACAATTTTAACCTGGTTGGTGCGGCAGCAAAAGCGGCAACCGAGACAGAGGCAGCCGTTTTGGGTGGTCCGGCGATGCCGGGCAAAATTGCCGTAATTGTATGTATTGCCCTGTTATTCGTGATTGCAGCGGCAAATATGAAACGTAGAAAGAAATAAAGAAAAGAGGAAACGGAAAATGTCAGATTTTGTTGAGGTAGATGTGCGGGGACTCTCCTGTCCGGAACCGGTTTTGATGGTGATGGATGCGATGGATGAACATCCGGGAAAACAGATCCGTGTGCTTGGCGATGAGGCACACACCCGGACGAATATTGAGCGCACGTTGGAGTATCATGGAAAAGAGGGGCACACCGAGGTGCTGGAAAACGGCTGTTTCACCATTACCTTTGAAGCGTGATGCTGCTCTGGAATATTAAATAGGTGGAAATGATGAGGCAGAAACGGGAATATCGGATTTTTACCTTTCACACGACGGCTGCGGCGATGGAGATGGAGGCATTCTGCCGGGAACAGGGAATCAGAGGGCGCCTGGTGCCTGTCCCACGCGAACTCTCAGCAGGCTGTGGAATTGCCTGGCGGATGGAACCGGCGGAATATGAACGGTTTCAGGGAGTGATTGCGGAGAGCCAGATTGAGATCGAGCAGAGCTGTGTGATGATGAATTAAACAAAATGTTATGTTAGAGCAGATATCATAGAAAAAGTATATAGGAAAAAGCGGCGGTATCGGCAGCAGCGAGACATTCAAAAAAGAATGGAGCGCTGACAGTGTGATACCGCTGCTTTTTGGTGTGTAAATCGAGGTCAGAATGAGGTCATTGAGGTCAGAAATCAAATCATGACCTCGATGACCTCATTTGTGACCTCGATGATCCCAATATTTTGAAATATTATTCTCCCGCCTTCGCCTCATCCAGCAGCCGTGCAATCTCCCCGCGCACCAGCGAGAATGCAACCTCATTCCGCCCGCTGTTGGTAACCACATCCGCATAGGCGCGGGTCGGTTCTACAAAGAGGGCATGCATCGGTTTGACGGTGGTCAGGTACTGATCGATGATGTTTTCGATATCGCGTCCGCGCTCTTTCGTGTCACGTAAGATTCGGCGGAGAATTCGCTCATCGGCATCGGCATCGACGAAAATGCGGATGTCGAGCAGATTGCGGAGTGCTTCGTCATAGAGAACGAGAATGCCCTCCAACAGGATAACCGGGCGCGGCTCGATGTGAATGGTTGCTTCGGCGCGGTTGTGGTTGGCGTAGTTGTAGGTTGGACAGTCGATCGCCTCCCAGTTTTTCAGTTTATTAAGGTGCTCAAGAAGCAGCTCTGTCTCAAATGCATCCGGGTGGTCGTAGTTCAGCTTTTTGCGCTGTTCAAATGGCATGTCATCGTGGGCGCGGTAGTAGTTGTCGTGGTAAAGCACGGTTACCTGATCACCAAATGCGTCTTTCAGACGGTTTGTAAAAGTGGATTTTCCTGAACCGGTTCCTCCGGCAATTCCGATGATAATAGGTGATTTTCTATTCACTATGTTTTCCTCCATTTGTAAGTTTTATCTCAGTCGAGAAGAGTCCCACCTCTTTAGGTGGCGAGTAATAGCAAATTTGTCTCAGTGGGAGGTGGGTCTCCGACTGAGATAAACGCTCCGCGGGGATGCGCAGTGATTCTGTATGGAATATGTCAGCTTTGCTGACCAGAATCACGCGCCAAGTCTCACGGACGTTCGACTTGAAAATTGGTTCATTTTTATACAAAAACCAGTCCTTCTGTATATTCATTTTGAAATACGCCGCTGCGCTTCATCCGCACCGTCTGGTATAAATGCGAGGCGTACACCTCCTGCTCCAGCAGCGCGAGCGCCGACGGGGAGAGGTTCTGGGCGGCATCTGCCATTTTAGTGATGAGGGGGATGCTGCTTTTTTTATGCAGACAGGAGAGCAGAGGGCTGCTCTGCCTGCGAAAACCGAGAATCCGTGCATAGAGTGCATAGCCCTCGTCCTTCCACCGGGAAATATCTTCCTCGCGCATACCGAGTACCAGATGCAGAAGCGCCCGGCTGACACGCGTGTAGGTAAGCTGGCGCGTCTTTAACGCCTGAATCCGTTCTTCAAAAGAGAGAGGAAAGTAAGGTGGTTTTGCAAGACGGGCGGCAAGCTCCGGGGAGAGATCTGCGATAGAGAATGTCGCCTGCATCTGTAAAACAGCAGCATTCAAAAGCTCTGAAAAATCATCCACAAAAACTGGAACCGCACCTGTATATGCGGGATGTGTTACGGCTGGCAAGTGAGATGCCAGAATATCGAGCAAATCTTTGTCTTTTGAAAGTGAGTTTCGAATTATCCCGCGAATTGCCGAAGCCGATGGAAAGTTAGCATCTGCCAGTGTATCTTCATGATATCCGCTTCCCTTCCGCGAAATCGTATAAAATTCCATCGGACTATGCAGATCTTCCGCCGCCCGCAGATATTCAATCCCGAGAATATTGTTCGGAGAAGTCAGAACCGAAGCCCATGTATCCTCCATTTCCAGCGCCTTCGCCCGTGCCTGCGGATAAGTCAGTCCCGCCTTCAACCCTTTCCGCAGCCGTTCCTGAAATTCTGCCGATTCGTGGTTCAGCGCAGAAGCAGCCTGCTTAAGGAATTCAATCTGCCCGCATTCACTGCCGAACACAACGGCATCCACACCGATCGCCGACAGAAGCGCGACTCCATAGGCGGCAAATTCATGCGCCGAAGCGGTAGAAAAAGCGACCGGCATCTCAAGTACCAGGTCGGCACCGGCGAGAAGAGCGGCTTTTGTACGACGGTACTTATCAAAGATGGCGGGTTCGCCGCGCTGGACGAAGCTGCCGCTCATCAGGACGACGCAGTAGTCTGCGCCGGTCAGTTCCCTTGCCTGCTGCATATGATACAGATGTCCGGCATGGAACGGGTTATATTCGGTAATTAAACCAACGATTTTCATAAATTTCAATCCTGTTTTTTGCATTTTTGCGAGGAATTTTGTAGCAGCCTTTTATAATAAAAGTAAGAATAAAAGACTGTTGCTGTTGCGGCAGAAAAATCTGTAAAAAATAGCAGCCATTTTCTGCTTCATTTACATTATATAGTGGAAGTGTGGGAGCGTAAAGGGAAAATTATAGTGCATCTTGTTAAAAATTTAATTAATCAAAAATTTGAAAATCGCTCTTGTATACAATAAACAACTGGTATATAATGTTAGCAGTAATAGACACACACTTATGAAAGGGGTTTTATAACCATGGCATTTATTGACAAGATTAAGGAAAGAGCAAAAGCAGACAAGAAAACCATCGTTCTTCCAGAGTCAATGGACAAGAGAACATACGAGGCAGCTGAGAAAATTCTGAAAGAGGGTATCGCAAATCTGATCATCATCGGTACTCCGGAAGAGATTGAGAAAAACGGCAAAGGCTTCGACATTTCCGGTGCCACCATCGTTGACCCGTACAATGATCCGAATAAGCAGAAATACATCGACAAGTTCGTTGAATTAAGAGGCAAAAAAGGTGTTACTCCGGAAGTCGCAAAAGAGCAGATGGAGAAAGACTATATGTACTATGCTTGCCTGATGTGCAAGTGCGGCGATGCTGACGGCGCTGTATCTGGTGCATGCCATTCTACCGGCAACACCATTCGTCCGGCTCTGCAGCTTCTGAAGACCAAACCGGGTATCAGCTCTGTATCTGGCTTCTTCCTGATGGAAGTTCCGGATTGCGAGTTCGGTGAGAACGGTCTGTTCGTATTCGCTGACTGTGCAGTAAACACTGACTTCGATTCCAACAAGCTGGCTGAGATCGCTGGTCTGTCCGCAGAGAGCTTCAAGATGCTGGTTGGCGCAGAGCCGAAGGTAGCTATGCTGTCCTATTCTTCTATGGGTTCCGCTAAACATGATGATGTTACCAAGGTAGCAGATGCAGTTAAGATTGCTCATGAGAAGTTCCCGGAACTGAAACTGGATGGCGAGCTTCAGCTTGATGCAGCACTGGTTCCGTCTGTAGGCGAGGCTAAGGCACCGGGTAGCTCCGTAGCTGGACATGCTAACACCTTAGTATTCCCGTCCCTGGAAGCAGGCAACATTGGTTACAAGCTGGTTCAGAGACTTGCAAAAGCTGGCGCTTATGGTCCGGTTCTTCAGGGTCTGTCCATGCCGGTAAACGATCTGTCCAGAGGATGCTTCGCAGACGATATCGTAGGCGTAGTAGCTATCACAGCTGTACAGGCTCAGCAGGCATAATTAATATTAATTGGAATCAAATGGATGGAGAACTGGCACCGCGTCAGAGAATCTTAAATCCGTTTAATTAAGAATTAAAAGTGATAATTACAGTTCAGCCCGGTATTCATACATAATCCTGCAGTTCACAACAGGGCAGTGCAGACGTTTTTGCAGATGCTTCCGTGTGAACCGCATATAGAGAGAATACCTGCGGCTGAATTGTGATGTTATAAAGAAAGGAATCTATTACCATGAATATTTTAGTTATTAACTGCGGAAGTTCTTCCTTAAAGTATCAGTTAATCAACTCTGAGACAGAGGGCGTTCTGGCTAAGGGTCTTTGCGAGAGAATCGGCATCGACGGTATGCTGACTTACCAGCCGGAGGGCGGCGAAAAAGAAAAATCTGAGATCGCTATGCCGACCCATACAGAGGCTATCAACGCAGTTCTGGCAGCCCTGACTAACGAGAAGAGCGGCGTTATCAAGAGCCTGTCTGAGGTAGGTGCAGTTGGACATCGTGTCGTACACGGCGGCGAGAAATTTACTTCTTCCTGCTTAATCAACGACGAGTCCATGAAAGCGATCGAAGAGTGCAACGATCTGGCACCGCTTCACAACCCGGCAAACCTGATCGGTATCCGTGCATGCCAGGAGTTAATGCCGGGCGTTCCCATGGTAGCAGTATTCGATACCGCTTTCCATCAGACCATGCCGGAGGAGGCTTATCTTTACGGCCTTCCCTACGAGTACTATGAGAACTACAAGGTAAGAAGATACGGCTTCCACGGAACCTCCCACAGCTTCGTATCCAAAAAGGCTGCT
>ENA-ORRZ01002091-ORRZ01002091.1-human-gut-metagenome-genome-assembly--contig:-NODE-2091-length-10634-cov-4.015786_pt1 | contig 10634 bp, 8 predicted proteins | sample MGYA00242185_ERZ509152 | MGnify/ENA primary metagenome ERZ509152 (study PRJEB26280, sample SAMEA2338668) | human gut metagenome | biome: human gut; feature: human-associated habitat; material: faeces... | reverse complement strand
GCCGCAGTTGAGACGAAAAAGCAAGACATCTCGCTCATCATCATCGTGGAGAAGTGAAGTACCCGATCGCTCAGAATGGCGGCGCAGGCTCCTACCAGTGCGAGGCTTTCGGGTATTTTGCGTTTGATCATAAAAAAGAACAGTAACAAAGCTCCGCCTAAAAGGAAAAGCCCGTTGAGTATTTTTTGAGCTATGATGCTGTCGGTAAAAAATCTTAGCGGGGTCATCAATAAAGGATATCCCGGGGGAAAGGCATTGGTGGGGTGAGGGGTGGGAGCCGATATATCGGCATAACCTTGTCCAGAAGCGAGAGACGAGGCAAATGTATAGTACCGGCAGTTGTCCCCGTTTATATCTATTTTTTCATTGAAAATGTAAACGTAGGCACATGCCCATACGATGATCAACAACCCTATATAAATGGCTCGGTTTTTCTGGATCTTCATAATTATCGATATGTTATTATAAAAATATTAAAACAAAAATCCCTGACAGGTTTCTAAACCATTAGGGATTTTTCTGTTTGAGAATCCTGCAAAGAATGATTCTTCCTTATAAAAAAATTATTTTTTGAATTTAGGATGTTTTTCATAGAAAGCTTTGTTCGCCTGCTCTCCTGCAAGGATCAATCGATGAAGTCCTTCTTTAGGACATAAGAAACTTCCCAAAGGATAAGGTGTTTTGGTGTATAATCCATGAAAATCTGTTCCACCAGTCATGAAAAGATCATGTTCCTTACAAAGAGATGTAATATGCTCTCTTGTCTTTTCATCATTTCTTGGATGATTTAATTCAATTCCATCAAGCATATGTTCTTCGATCATCATCTCCATCACATTGTCAGCTTTATACTGCCCAGGATGTGCAAGCACGACAACGCCTCCGCAGGAATGAAGAAGATCCGTGACCGTTTTTGCATCCATATAGCGGTATGGAAATTTATGAGGGCCGCCAGCACGGAATAATTCGTTATGTAATTGACCGATCGGAGTTCCAGTATATCCCATCATGGAAAGAACCTGCATGAACACCAAGTTCTTTCCCAAGTTTTACAGCTTCCGGAATGGAATGTGTTGATTCGTGGTCAGAGATTGCAATATAATCAAGGCCGATACGTTTCGCATAAGGAATGATCTGGTCAACACGCATAGCACCATCAGATAAAACGGTGTGACAATGTAAGTCTGCTTTCATATAAAAATACCTCCAAAATATTTATTCCATTTTCTTTAAGATCGTTAAAATATTAGATAATGACTGATGAAATAATTCCTGATCTTCTTTTGACAGTGATTCAAAACGTTTGGAAAGGTATTCTTTGACAAGCGCTTTTTCCTGAAGGATCAGCTGGTTTCCTTTCTCTGTGAGTTTTACATAAACCATTTTTCTGTTTTCATCACTTCTAAAACGTGTGACATACTCATCCTTCACAAGTGGAGAAACGGCTCTTGTAGCCTGTTCCTTAGATGATGCCAGATAAGAAGATAACTGTGACATATTCAATGAACGACCTCCAGACAGTGCAAATAAGATAAGAATCTGTGTTTTGGTAAGATCCATGGAAGGTATGTCGATTGTGTTTAAAAGAAATTTCTGACAGATTGGAAAAATTTCAAAAAGTGCAGAAACATCATTCAATGTAAATCCCTCTCTTTCGATGTTTTTCTAACTAAAAGTATACCACTTTATGAATAAAAATCAATAATCAACAAAAATCAATATTTGACAAAAGTCAAATAAAAAGATAAAATAGGAGAAACACTATAAAATGACCTTGATCAAAGGAGGTAACCTATGAGTGAAACAACAACACAGATGCAGGATTTTCTGAAACGCCAGGCGAAAGTCTGCCATGATAATTGTGAGATAGAGAAAGATCTGTACAAAGAGCTGGGAGTGAAACGAGGACTCAGAGATGTCGATGGAGTCGGCGTTCTTGCAGGTCTTACGAATATATCCTGTATTCAATCCAGTGAGATGATCAATGGAGAGAAAGTACCTTGTGAAGGAAAGTTATTTTATAGAGGATATAATATATATGAATTAGTCGATGGATTTATGAAGAGAGGCGAATTTGGATTTGAAGAAATCACCTATCTTTTACTATTTGGAAAACTGCCGGATGAAAAACAATTGAAAGAATTCAGAGAAATTTTGGCACAGAGTATGACACTTCCAAAGAATTTCACAAGAGATGTTATTTTAAAGGCACCATCGAAAGACATTATGAACACGTTGACAAAGAGCATTTTAACACTGGCATCGTATGATGATAAAGCATCTGATATTTCTATGGAAAATGTATTAAGACAATGTCTGATGTTGATCAGTGTTTTGCCGATGATGGCAGTTTATGGATATCATGGTTACAATCATTACGTCAATGATGACAGCCTGTACATCCATCGTCCAGATCCAAACTGTTCCATGGCAGAAAATATTTTAAGAATGCTGCGTCCAGACAAATCTTATACAGAATTGGAAGCCAGAGTGTTAGATATTGCACTCGTTCTTCATATGGAACATGGAGGAGGAAATAACTCAACATTTACAACCCATGTCGTGACATCTTCAGGATCAGATACATATTCAGTGATCGCAGCTGCACTTTCATCATTGAAAGGTCCCAAACATGGAGGAGCGAATATCAAAGTTGTTGAGATGATGCAGGATTTAAGAAAAAATGTGGATGATATCAGTGATGAAAGTCAGGTAGAAGAATACTTAAGAAAACTGCTGCACAAAGAAGCATTTGACCAAAAAGGACTGATCTATGGAATGGGGCATGCAGTATATAGTATTTCAGATCCAAGAGCGCAGATTTTCAAAGCTTTTGTAAAGAAACTGGCCCTTGCAAAAGAAAGAGAAAAAGATTTCGAACTCTATTCTATGATTGAAACATTGGCACCAAAAGTAATCGCAGATGAACGAAAAATCTACAAAGGGGTCAGTGCAAATGTCGATTTCTACAGTGGATTTGTGTATAGTATGTTAGATATCCCATTGGAATTGTTCACACCGATCTTTGCGATGGCAAGAATCGTTGGATGGAGTGCCCATCGTTTGGAAGAATTAACAAATGTGGATAAGATCATTCGTCCTGCGTATCAGAGTGTACAAGATGAGAAAGAATATATTGAGATGGAAGATCGATAAAAAAGAGGGATTCCCTCTTTTTTTATGCAAAAATATAAGCTTATAAAATGAGGAAAACCGGAGACGAGGAGGGTCTCCGGTATTATGAAAAAGTATGAAAAAAAGTTTTAGCTAAGTAAGTTTGTTTGTTACTTGCTATGGTTTTAGTATACTCAGTAAATGTGAAAGAATTGTGTCTAAAAAATGATGAATTTATGTTTTTTGGTCATATTTTGAGAAATTCAGTGATTCCATATGCAACTCCGTCCTTGTCATGATGTTTTGTGATAAAGGTCGCAGCATCCTTACATTTTGAAGAAGCATTTTCCATGGCAATTCCGATACCAGCTTCTTTTAACAGATCAATGTCATTATCACCATCACCAAAGGCAGCGGTTTCTTCAGGTTTTAGATTCAAATATTCCCGAATAAAACGAAGTCCGGAATGTTTTCCGGCATCTTTATGAGAAATCTCGATCAGCTGCGAAACAGAAGAAGTAATATAGATCTCATCACAATTATATTTAAGTTCATTCCAAATGAGCTGCTTTTGCTGCTCGCCAGAGACAACAATATCCATACTGTCAATATGATCAATATGTTCTCGAATAAAAGAAATAATATCATCAATAGGAATTCTTGTAGATTGGATGTAAGGAATTGCTTGTGGAGTTGTACCATAGGAAACAGGATCTTCCACATAAGCTTTCAGGGCATAAGCTTTGCCATCAATAAAAACTTCAAGGGCAGTCTCATGCTGTTTAGCAATCTGAATTATACATTCAACGGAAGCAGGTGTCATCTTATATTCATGAAGACAGGTGCTTGTAGGAATATGGTAAATGGCAGCACCATTAGAAGTAATTGCATATTCAATTCCAGGCACAGCAAGAACATCTTTAGGCAGCGTATCAAAAGAACGTCCACTTGCGATCACAATGTGAACACCATTTTCAATTGCATGACATAAAGCATTATAATTTCCGTCAGAAAGCCGTCCACTTGCATTTAATGTTGTACGGTCAAGATCAAGTGCAATACATTTTATATTCATAAGAAACCTCCAGATTTCGCATTTGTTATACATAGTCGATATTGTGTAATATATTTTACACATATGAAAATATTGTATCTTTTCTTTGAAACAATTACAATATACGAAAGGAGGAAAAATAAAAATGGGAATGACGACATTATGCTATATAGAAAAAGATAACAAATATCTGATGCTGCATCGCATCAAGAAAGAACATGATATCAATAAAGATAAATGGATCGGAGTCGGTGGTCATTTTGAACATGGAGAAAGCCCGGAAGACTGCATGTTTCGTGAAGTTATGGAGGAAACAGGACTAACCCCATTGTCATATAGATTTTGTGGGATCGTCACATTTTTGTCCGATATGGGAACTGAAAAAGAAGCATGGGAATATATGTGTTTATACCATATCGAAGAATTCAAAGGCGAGATCAAAGAATGTGATGAAGGAGTACTAGAATGGGTAGACAAAGAAAAAATATTAGACCTTGATCTGTGGGAAGGTGACAGGTTATTTTTACGCTATATGCAAGAAAGAAGATCATTTTTTTCGTTGAAATTGGTATATGAAGAAGGAAATCTGGTGCAAGCAGTCGTAGATGGAAAAGACTTGGAATTTTTTGATATCTTAGATGAAAATGGAAACAAAACAGGAAAGATCAAAGAGAGATCTTTGGTCCATGAAGATGGAGATATCCATGGAACTGTGCATATCTGGATCAGAAGAAAAACAGAAAAAGGATATGACTTGTTGTTACAAAAACGAAGCAAAGAAAAAGACTCCTTCCCAGGCTGCTACGACATCTCATCCGCAGGTCATATCAGCGCAGGTGATGAACCATTAGAAACCGCATTAAGAGAACTAGAAGAAGAACTAGGGATCAAAGCAGAACCAGAACAACTTAAAAAAGTATGTATGCATGAAGGAAGCATGAATGGAAACTTCTATGGAAGAGAATTTAAGAATCATGAGATCAGCACGGTTTATATGTATGAAGAAACAGTGGATATTACAAAACTTAAACTACAGAAAGAAGAAGTCGAAGAGGTTATGTGGATGGATCAAGAAGAACTGATTCAGAAAGTGAGAGATGGTGGGATTCCAAATTGTATATACTTGGATGAAGTAGAGAAGTTTTAAGTTGTAGTTGGCCAACTGTAGATTTTGAGTATATGATAAAAAATAAAGAAGCAACCGACAGTGCAGCGGTGAAATTTTGCTCATATTTTGAACAAATCGCTGATCCGCCCAATTTCCTACGAAAACTCGCTCTGAAGTTTTGCTCAGGTTAATAGACTTTGAAGCTCAGACATTCGTCCAATTGGGCTGCGAATTTATTCAAAATATGGCAAAATTCCAATGCATCGCTTTCGGTTGCTTATTTATTTTTTATCATATACCTGAAGTCTATAGAGTGGACAATTCACAAGATTGGAAAATTTAAGTAGATGTGTATGGAGGACAGCATTGATTGTAAAACATTGATTGTAAAATAGTGGATTTTCAGACAGAAGGTAATGTTATTATGCTTCATAAACATTCCAACAAATTGGTGTTGTAGAAGTCCTGTTACCTTCTGTTAATAAATACAAAAATCATCAACCAATACCGTATAACATACACACCGTGTAGTGGTTTGAATCACGTAAATTATTTGAATATTATAAAAAGAGATCATGTGTCAGCAACCGTACGGACACGTCTGCACTTAGCGAGTGGATGGTCGTTAGACCATTCAGGAGCTTAGTACAGCTACGTGGGAGTCCGAACGCGAGTGGGTTGCAGACACATGATCTCTTTTTATAATATTCCACCAATAATTTCCGTCTTCAAACGACAAATCACAATTTCATTGCACGTATAGAGTTTATTACGCATAGCATTGCAACTCCGCTATCTGCGAACACAGCCATCCACATATTTGCGAATCCAAGCAGTCCAAGGATCATTACTAATGCCTTGATCGCCAATGCAAATACAACATTCTGCCAAGCAATCTTACAAGCTTTTTTGCCGATAGAGATTGCCTGTGGAATTGCTTCAACGTTTGAGGTCATGAATACAACATCTGCTGCTTCGATTGCAGCATCAGCACCGCTTCCCATGGCAGCACCGCAATCAGCACCAGCTAATACAGGGGCATCGTTGATACCATCACCAACAAACATAACAGCTCCATGTTTGCTTCTCTGTTCCTGAAGTTTGGCAAGTTTTTCATCAGGAAGAAGTCTTGAGTAAACTTCGTCAATTCCAGTTTCTTTTGCAATCGCATTTGCAGTTGTTTCGGAATCTCCAGTTAACATAACTGTGTGAAGATTCTGTGCTTTTAAGGAAGCAATGGCGGATTTCGCATCGTCTTTTAATGTATCTGCAATAACGATTGCACCAATTAACACTCCATCTTTTGCAAGAAAAACTTCAGTTCCATAAGAAGTTGTTTCTGGATAGTCTCCAGTTACATGATACTGAGCCATCAATTTTTTATTGCCAGCTAAGATTTCTGAGTTATCAATTGTGATAACAGAACCATGTCCAGCGATTTCTTTTGCGTTTTCAGGTGTTTTATAAGTTACATTTTCATCTTTGGCAGCTTCCATGATACTCTTTCCGATTGGATGAGTAGAAGATTCTTCGCAGGAAGCAGCAAGTGATAATATTTCATGTCTGGTTGCATTTCCGAGAGGGATCACATCCTGAACTTTGAAGTTTCCTTTTGTGATCGTTCCAGTCTTATCCATGACAACAGAAGTAATATCTTTTAATGTTTCAAGTGCAGCCCCGCCTTTAAATAAGATACCGATCTTAGATCCAGCTCCGATTCCAGAGAAGAATGCAAGAGGTACACTTAATACAAGGGCACAAGGACAGCTGATTACAAGGAAAGTTAAAGCTGTGTATATCCAGTGTGTCCAGTTTCCTGTCACTAAAGAAGGAATGATCGCAGTTGCAAGGGCAAGAAGTACGACAAATGGAGTATATACACGAGAAAAACGTGTGATAAAACGATCCATCTTTGGTTTGCTTGCGGCTGCATTTTCTACGGAATCCATGATTCTTGTGACCATAGATTCTTCCAGTACTTTTTCTACCTTGATCTTGATAACACCAGAAGTATTTAAACATCCAGAAGTTACATCTGTTCCGACAGAGGCAGAAACAGGAATGGGTTCTCCGGTAACAGGAGAAGTATCGATCATCGTTTCCCCATCTGTGATGATACCATCTAATGGAATACGGTCACCAGGACGTACTAATAAGATATCTCCGATTTCAGCTTCTTCGGCATCAATTACAGTGACATCTCCATGATCATCAACAAGGTTGACAACTTCAGGTCGCATATCAATGACATCCATGATCTGGGAACGGCTTCGTTCCACAGCTTTTTCTTCAAATAATTCACCAATACGATAAAACATCATAACACCGACCGCTTCCGCAAATTCTCCGACGCCGAAAGCACCGATCGTTGCGATACTCATTAAGAAGTTTTCATCAAAAACCTGACCTTTAGAGATGTTTTTAAGAGCGGTCCAGACGATCTTAATTCCTAAGATTAAATATGCAAGGATAAAACATACCATACTGTATACAGGCTTGGAAGATTCCAATGCTTTTCCGGCAATAAATAAAACGATACCAGCACCAAGTTCCCAGAATTCTCTGTTATCTTCAGAATTCTCTTTGGCTTTTTTCGCTTCTTTTTGTGCACGGACAGTATTTTCACGGACAACGACTTTGACATCTGGTTCGATAGAAGTACAAATATCTTGAATCTGAGGCAATAATGTTTTGGCATCATCAGACCATACACGTAACTGCTTTGTTGCAAATGTCAGATTGACGGCTTCAACACCGGGAAGATGAGAAATCTGTTCTTCCATTTTACCTGCACAATGAGCACAGCCTAATTTCTCGACAATAAATACGGTTGCATGACCATTTCCTTCACGATTTGCAGCAGCTGCAATTGATTCATCATCGTCATCATCACAGCAGCCACAATCGCAGTGGTCATCATGATGGTGATGATGTTTGTGGTGTTCATGTTCTTCATGATCGTGTTCACACCCGCAGTCGCAGTGGTCATCATGATGGTGATGATGTTCGAGGTGCTCATGTTCATTATGGTTGTGATCACATCCACAGTCACAGTGTTCATCGTGATGGTGATGATGTTCATGACTTTCATGAGAATCTTCTTCTACATGTTTTCTCCGTTTAGATGATTTTTTCGTAACTTCCGTCACAATAACATCCGGTTCAATATCCGTACAAATCTTTTGAATCTCAGGAAGCAAATCTTCACGAGAAGTTTCAACATACATTTTTTTCATAGGAAATGAAAGATTTACACTTTCAACATCAGGAAGTTTCCCGATTTTTTCTTCCATTTTACCTGCACAATGAGCACAGCCAAGATTCTCAAACTCATAAGTCTTCTTCATAAATACCCCTCCTTTCAAATACAGTCTTTAACAGATCAGATACAAGCTCTCCGTCAGCAGTGTCTGCGATCGTATAATGAACTTCTTTCCCAATTCGTCTGCTTGTGATCACACCTAATTGCTTCAAAGAGCGAAGATGATGAGACACTGCTGGTGGGCTCATCTCAATCGCTTCTGCGATATTTCTAACACAGACTTCACGGTGGTATAAAAGATACAAAATACGAAGTCTGGTACTGTCACTTAACAGACCAAATAAACTGGCAGTTTCAATGGCAAATTCTTCTGGTGGAAGAACATGTTTTAATTCTGTAACATCACATCCATGACCATGAATATCAATGGAAGCAATGTTATATTTCTCCGTTTTATCCATAGAAATCTCCTTTTTGTAAGATTAAATGATTGCTTAATTGTTTATGCTTTAAATATAATACTTTGAAATATTGATGTCAACAGAAATGAGAAAAATAGTTAATAGAAGTATTGTTTGGTGTAATCTTGGAACTATACATAATAGTTTTTCCTAACTAGAAATTAAAAAAATATAGGATATTCAAAAAAAATATGATATACTAAAAACTACTTATACGAATTTATCAGATTAAAAGATCACATTTCGATAAAAGCAAAGATAAACAAAACAGAAAAGGAAGTGTATCATGGAAGAGTTAAAGAACATCAAAGTAGCCCTCCTTGGTTCTGGAACTGTCGGAACAGGAGTATACAAACTGATCGAACGCCAGAGAGAAGAATTACCTCACAAAGTTGGTGCAGGTCTGACTGTCAGTAAAGTTCTAGTTAGAGACAAGAACAAGAAGAGAGAAGGAATTGACCCTTCTGTATTAACTGACCAGTGGGAAGATATTATCACAGATGATGAGATTCAGATCGTAGTGGAAGTTATGGGGGGAATCGAACCCGCCCGTACTTATATTACAGAAGCTCTTCAGGCAGGTAAGAATGTTGTCACAGCGAACAAAGACTTAATGGCAGTGCATGGTGGTGAATTATTAGATATCGCTTCCCATAATGGATGTGACTTATTATTTGAAGCATCTGTTGCAGGTGGAATTCCAATTATCCGTCCATTAAAACAGTGTCTGGCAGGAAACTATATTTCAGAAGCAATGGGTATTGTCAATGGAACAACAAACTTCATTCTGACAAAGATGACACACGAAGGAATGGAATTTGATGAAGCTTTGGCACTCGCAACAGAATTAGGATATGCAGAAGCAGATCCAACAGCTGATATCGAAGGATATGATGCAGGACGTAAGATGGCGATCATGGCATCCATTGCGTTTAACTCTAGAGTCACATTTGATGATGTATACACAGAAGGAATCACAAATATCACAGCAAAAGATATCAAATATGCAGAAGCAATGGGATGTACGATCAAATTGTTAGGGGTAGCAAAGAACACAGAATCTGGAATTGAAGTACGTGTTCATCCAATGCTGATTCCAAGTGATCATCCATTGGCAACTGTCAATGATTCATTTAACGCAGTTTTTGTACATGGAGATGCAGTTGACGATGCAATGTTCTATGGAAGAGGAGCAGGAGAATTTCCAACAGCAAGTGCAGTTATGGGAGATATCATTGATGTCGCACGTAATATTCAGTTCTATTGCACAGGAAGAATCCATTGTACATGCTACAAAGACCTTCCAATCAAGAAGATCACAGAGATTGAAAGCAAATATTTCATGAGATTGTTAGTTGATGACAAACCAGGAGTTCTTGCTCGAATCGCAGATACATTAGGAAAGAATCAAGTAAGTATCGCACAGGTGATTCAGAAGAACAAGGTTAATGATATGGCAGAATTAGTTGTTATCACGGATCTTGTACTGGAGCAGAACTTTGCAGATGCTTTGGTTGAGATTAAGGGAATGGAACATACTCGTGAGATTTCTACAGTAATCAGAGTGTATTAAATTTTAATTGTAGTTGGCCAACTGTAGATTTTGAGTATATGATAAAAAATAAATAAACGATC
>ENA-ORRZ01002087-ORRZ01002087.1-human-gut-metagenome-genome-assembly--contig:-NODE-2087-length-10644-cov-3.773161_pt1 | contig 10644 bp, 10 predicted proteins | sample MGYA00242185_ERZ509152 | MGnify/ENA primary metagenome ERZ509152 (study PRJEB26280, sample SAMEA2338668) | human gut metagenome | biome: human gut; feature: human-associated habitat; material: faeces... | reverse complement strand
AGATCAAAACATCGGCATTTAATGCATTAAGAACTCCTGCCAATGCACCATGTCCGCTTCCATTCGTATCTACTACTTCTGAATACAATCTATAATGATAAAATCATAAAATTCCCTTAATCTCTCAATAAGTGACCTCATAATCAGTTCCCTGCTCATTGCGTTTACCAAAGATACCTCAATCGCTGATAATTCTATATTGACCGGTATCAGATCCACACCTTCCTTATGATGAAGGATTGTTTTTTCCATGTTCAGTTTTTCATCATTCACAATATTTAGCATCAGCGTTGCAAGAGAATACTCCATTTCATCCGGTTCCTCATACCCTAAACTAATTGTGAGACTGCCCTGCGGATCTGCATCTATCAGAAGAACCTTTTTCCCTTCCTGTGCCAATCCGATTCCTAAATTCACGCACGATACCGTCTTTCCAACTCCACCTTTTTGATTTGATACTGCTATGCACCTGCTTCGCACTGTCACCACAAAGTTCTCCGATTACGTCAATACTCCTCTTTCCTGTATTGTGGGCAACTTGACTACAATTCTTTCTGCCTGCCTTTTTTTAATGGCGTCATATTTCATCTTATAGGCATAGGCCTTTTCACTTGGTGTAATCTGCTCTCTCTGCAAATTGGAATCGACCATGATCACTACTGCTTCATCATCCTGCAACATACGAATGATTACCGGGATTTTCTTATATCCCAGCTTCTCAGCCGCATATTTTCTTCCGTGGCCAGAAATAATTTCGTAGTAGCCTTCAATCTTTGGACGAACAATCAATGGATTCAGTACACCATACTTTTTTATGCTGTCCTGCAGCTCTATCATCTTACTGTCTCCGATCACCTTAAATGGATGATTTGGAAATGCTCTTAACCGTTCCATTTCAATCTCAACAACTTTTTCATCCGGATCTCTTACATCCGTTTTTTTATCCATAAGCTATCCTCCTCTAAAATATCTGTAACGAAAAAAATCCGCCCAGAATAGATTCTTAATCTAATCTGAGCGGATAGATCCGTCAGACCTGTTTTGTTCAGGCAAGAAAACCATATTTACATTCATTGACACCCCAATCCTTATCCTACGCTGTAGTTATCTCCGTTCGGTACCAGGATTGAATTATTGCATTGGTGCCCGTTAAGAAATTTCGGTGCTCGATATCTGCGTTTAAGTGTTCTCTCGGTGCTCACGAGCACCGGAAAAAAGAAAAAGCAGCAATGAGTTTTTACGATCATTGCTGCAAAAAATGCACGTTCCCAGGGGGAATCGAACCCTCAACTAGTGCTTAGGAGGCACTTGTTATATCCATTTAACTATGGGAACAAATGCCGTATTTTCGGGCTTTTTCAGCCTTTTCGGTCACGGCAACCAACTTTATGAACTCAATCACTTTCGTGATGAATTATCTCTTTCTTATCTCTTCTGATTTTTCAGATTTCGCTTCCTTAAGTGACCCTCAAACGCTACCCTTTTTCTTCAAAAGGGTTCCGCCATGATTCTACCTTAGGAGGCGAACACTCTATCCTACTGAGATACAGAGATTTATATGTTTCACGTGAAACATATATCGTATTTTCATACTGCATTTTATTATAATTCATTTTCATGTGTTCCGCAACTATTTTCTCTTCCCACCTGCTCCGTATGCAATTTCTGTTCTACCGTCTCATTTGCTTTTATCTCCATCCGGACCTGAATCCGAGGATTTTTTATAGACCTTTACGCAAAATGAGCCGTTCCCATCATCCATATTTTTCCTTTAAACCGACGTCCCGGAAGCGGCTCTCCAAGCAGGTCCATCTTATTGATACCCACGCGAAAATACAGATCGTTGCATTCCACCTTGAGATCATAGATTTCCTCGCCGGTAAACCGGTTTTTCTTACATATAACCTCTTTGATCTCGCCTAAAATCGAATATTGATCGCACTCGATCCCGCTTGGCATAAAAGTTGTATCGACGATCGAATAAATATCCTCTCTCGTCGCCCGGCGCGATGCCATCGAATAGAGATCCAGATCCTCGATTGTTAAGGACTCCATCGCATCCTCGTCGCCATTTTTTGCCGCTTCCAAAAGTTCATCCCGGTTTTTCGCCGCCACTTTGGCTTTTTCAATCTGCAGCGCCGTCTTTTTGATCGGAAGAAGCACCTTGCCCCGATTGGCAAATCCTGCCAGGCTGACCGAATTCACCTGTAAGCGCTCGCGCGATTTCCGGTAACACTCCCTGTATTCGATCGGATTCAAGAGATAAAAGATCAGCGAAAGCCCTACCTTATACTCATCCAGAAGCCCCGCATAGGTTTCCTTCTCCGTATGACGCTGAATGGAACATTCTGCCCGCGAGGTTACCTCCTCGTTCAGGATATAGGGATAATAATACTCTATCTCCATCTCATCCTGCTCATTCAGCTCCCCATACATCGCCACGCCGATCCCCGGCGCAACTTCTGTCTTGATCTCATATAATTCGGTCTCCCTGTCAAGCTGAATACAGCTGGAGGTTCCCGCCTCTCTCGCCAGACAGCGAAGCAGGGCACGGATGTCCTTCTTCTTCTGATACATACTAAATCCGGCAGCTCGCAAAAAACGATGCATATTGACTCCTTCTAACTACAATCCGCAGCTGCTGCCAACACATACAGCCGCCTCATTTCTATCCTTTATTTTCTTTACTTATACCCAAGCGCACGCTCCAGTGCTTCCTTCTCTTCACTTCCTAAAAGCACCTCGGTCTTGCCCTCTACGACATCCTTCAGATACAGGTAACAGCCTTCACGGCTGTGAACAGAATTCAGCACAAATCCCGTGTTGTTATCATCCAGCATGGCAATGACAAAACTCAGATTGCCGCCCATGCCCTTAAACGCATTGTACTTGACAATACCGGTTTTCTGGTATCCAGCCTGCGCCTTGGAGACAACCGAATCCACCAGGCGTTTTGTATCTCCGTCCTTTGCCCGCAGATACTCGGTCTCATCCACCAGTTCCATGATCGTGTCTTCGAGCGTCTCCGCATCTTTTCCCCGCATAAACATATCATATCTGCGATACAACTTCCTATACTGCGAAAAACAGATGACGGACGCAATAAATGATATGAGTGTCAGGATCGCCAGAACGATCACGATAACCCCCGGATCGATGCCAATCCCGCTAAAAATACTGCTCTCCATCTTTCATTCCTCATTTCCCATCATCCGTCCCCTGGGACGAATTTTGTGTGATTACTGTCTTAATGACTCCAAAAGCTCAATCAGACGTTCCAGTTCCGCTGATGAATAGTATTCGATCTCGATTCTGCCTTTATTCTTATCCTTGCGGTTGATCGAAACCTTCGTTCCCATAACTCCTTTCAGCTTCTCTTCCACATCCTTGAAAAAGACCTCCATATCGCGTTCCGGCTCTGCTTTCTTTTTCGCCTTTTTCGGCTTCAAAAGCTCTTTCACCAGACGCTCGACCTCGCGGACGCTCAAATGATTTTCTACTGTTTTAAGCGCCAACTGGTACTGTTTTTCACCATCTTCCAGCGAAAGAAGCGCTCTTGCATGACCTCCGGTAAGCCGGTCCTGAATCAGCATCTCCTGCACTCTCTCATCCAGTTTCAAAAGACGCATGCTGTTCGTGATCGTCGCACGGTTCTTCGCTACGCGCTCTGCCACGTCCTCCTGACGCAGCCCAAACTCCTGAATCAGCATCTGGTAGGCTTTCGCCTCCTCAATCGGATTTAAATCTGCACGCTGTACATTCTCGATCAGGGCGATCTCCATCGTCTGCTGTCTCGTATACTCGCGCACGATCACCGGAACTTCCCGAAATCCTGCCAGTTTGGCAGCTCTCCACCGGCGCTCTCCGGCAATCAGCTCATAACGATCGCCCTTTTTCTGAACCAGAAGCGGCTGCAGCACGCCGTAACGGCGGATGGATTCTGCCAGCTCTCCGAGCTGTTCTTCATCAAACATCTTACGCGGCTGGCTGACATTTGGCTCAATCTCCGAAATATTTAGAAATTTCTCTTTTTCCACCTCAACGATCTTTACGACCGGCTCCGCTTTTGCCGTCTGTGTCTTCGATTTTGCCGCCGTCTCCCCGGCTGTGCGGGTTTTTCCTTCTGTCGTCGTCTTTCCGGATGCCTTTGCAACTCCCACACGGCTGCCTTTTCCCACTGTTTTCGCAGCTGTCTTTCCGGCAGACGCCGATTTTTTCTGTTTTTTAGATCCCGGAAGCACCATATCCAGCTCTTCCAGGCTCTTTTTCTCTATCTCCTGTTCCGTCTCACGAACGGAAGTCTTTTTTCCGGCTTCATCCGATGGCTTTGCGCTGCTTTTTCCCGCTTCTGCATCCTCGTAATCATTTCCAAAAAAAGCTCCCAGTCCTCTGCCAAGCCCCGTTCTCTTTGACATTTCCTTCCTCCTCACGAACCTCCCGACGCCCCCGGCAGGCATCCTTTCTGAATTTCACTTCACCGTTATTTTCCTGCCTACAGCTCTTCTCCCCGGCTGATCACCTCTGCTGCCAGCAGACGGTAGCTCTCTGCACCGGTCGAACGGCTGTCGTACAGGTTGATCGGCATTCCGTGGCTCGGCGCCTCCGCCAGTCGCACATTTCTCGGTATGATCGTCTTGTAAATCCGCTCATTTAAGTTCTGTTTTACATTCTCTACGACCTGCAGGGAGAGATTCGTTCTCGCATCATACATGGTAAATACCACGCCCTCCAGCTCCAGCGACGGATTCATCTTTTTCCGGACCAGACCGATCGTCCGGAGTACCTGGCTCAATCCTTCCAGCGCATAATATTCGCACTGGATTGGCACCAGCACCGTATCTGCCGCTACCAGCGCATTGATCGTCAAAAGACTCAGCGACGGCGGGCAGTCGATGATAATAAAATCATACTGATCGCGGATTGTCTCCAGATAACCGTTTAACACCGACTCTTTATTTTCCACATCCAGAAGTTCAATCTCAGCTCCTGCCAGATTCGAATCCGAAGGAAGAACATCCAGATTTTCCTGAACATCGCGCATCAGACAGTCCTCCAGTGTGCAATCGCCCAAAAGCAGCTCATAGACTGTATCTTCAATCTGTTCTTTTTCCAATCCCAAACCAGTGGTTGCATTTCCCTGCGGATCAAAATCGATCGTCAGAACCCTCTGTCCCGCCTCTGCCAGGCATGCCGACAGGTTGATCGCCGTTGTCGTTTTACCTACGCCGCCCTTCTGATTTGCAATCGCAATCGTTCGTCCCATACCGTATTCCTTCCATTTCCTCGGTTTTATCTCACATGAAAGACAGGAAAAAGCCTTCCCGCAGGCATCCGCACAGCGATTTCCAGCTTTTTCCCGTTCTTGTCTTGCCTAATAGTATAACACACTTAAAACTCATTTCCTACTTTTTTAGAAAAATTTCATTTAAAATGTTTCACGTGAAACATCGGCTCCACTGTCTCCCCCAGAGCACACCATTTATCTGCCAGACACACAATCCATGCCTCGCGGCACTGAGGCGGCACCGGTATCAGCGGAAACATATGACGTGCGATGATATTTTTTTCCTTCCAATTTAAATGGTAATCTCTCTGTGCATTTCCAAGCGCTGTTTTCGGGTGACGGAAGCCGTGCAGGCGGTGCGAGGGATCCTTCTGATGCCAGTCATACAAAAAATAATCATGCAGCAGTGCCCCTCTCACAAGTGATTTTGGTTCCAAGCGAATCTGCCACCGTTCCATCATCCAAAGGCTTGTGTAGGCAACATTGAGGCTGTGGCGGTAAATGGATGTCGTACCATGCTGCATCGCCAGCTTCTCCTCGTCTAAGCGCCCTTCCTGCTTCAGTTCGCGTATCGTTTCCGCCAGCAGCCGCTGCCTGCCCGCCGACAACTGAAAAGATTTCTCTGTCTTCCGTTCCATACGATGCTGAAAGCATAACTTATTTTCCTTCTTTATCATATCGCACATTTCTTTCCCCATCGATTGATTTTTTGATACGTGAACATTATAATGAATTTAATATCGATTTTCAATGAAATTTTATTTACATAAAATGGCATGTTTATAACTGTTCACAGGTAGAAATTTTCCAAACTGAAAATCCCGAACGCTACAGTTCTGGTTGCAGATTTTTCCGATTTGAAATGCGAAGCATCGGCAAAATCCCGTTACTTGGGCACACATCTGTGAACAGATATTCTGTGAAAAACACGCTGGAAATAGCTGAACTGTAATACAGGAAAATATGATATAATGAGCGCAAGTGAGCCAGAAAGCTGCTTGCAGATTTAAGGCGAACGGCGAATCGTGATATAATGTGAACACTTAGCGAGATGTTTTAAGGAGGTATCAGCATTCATGCGGGAAATTCCAAAGCCGGGCGAGCGGTACCGGCATTTTAAAAATAAAGAATATCAGATTCTGGCGGTGGCGACCCACTCGGAAACGGGGGAAAAGATGGTTGTCTATCAGGCGCTCTATGGAGAATATGGCGTCTGGGTTAGACCGCTTTCTATGTTTATGGAAGAGGTAGATCGGGTAAAATATCCGGAGGCGGCGCAGAGATACCGGTTTGAGCGGATTGCGGCGGGTCCGTGGGAAAATTCGAAACAGCAGGAAATAAGGACAACCAGAACGACTCATGTCGTAAATGAAGGTGTTCGCCGTTCGAAAATGTCTGACGCAGCCACTCATTCCTGGGACATACCGCAGGAGGAACCGGAGCTGCATCCGCTTGTGGCAGAATTTCTGGATCAGGAAACGACCGAGGGCAGGCTGGAAGTGCTCCAGAGAATGAGCGGCAAGGTGGACAAGCGGGATCTCGACAGTCTCTGCTTCTGTCTGGATATGAATCCGGTCGGTGGAAGCGTGGAGGAAGAGCTGGACGCGATCCGTCAGTGCATCCGGATGCAGCAGAGGTACGATGCACCGCGCCTGCGGTATGGAAAGTGAGCGGCTGTCTGGCAGAAGAGTCTGGGTAACTGTTCACGGGTAGGCACTTTTGGAACCGAAAGTGCCGTAAGAAAACGTGGTGGCAGCAGATTACAAAACAGGATGGTTTGAGATGTTTCAAATAGAAGAAGAACTGAAAAAACTGCCGGGGCAGCCGGGTGTTTATATTATGCACGATGCGAAGGACGCGATCATCTATGTCGGCAAGGCGATCAGCCTGAAAAACCGAGTCCGTCAATATTTCCAGAGCAGCCGGGATAAGACGGCGAAGATCAAGCAGATGGTCTCGAAGATAGCACGTTTTGAGTATATCGTGACGGATTCGGAGCTGGAAGCGCTGGTGCTGGAGTGCAACCTGATCAAAGAGCACCGCCCACGCTACAATACGATGCTCAAGGATGACAAGACGTACCCGTACATCAAGGTGACGGCTTCGGAGGAGTACCCGCGGATCTTGTTTTCACGCCAGATGAAAAAGGATAAAAATAAGTATTTTGGTCCTTTTACGAGCGCGGGAGCAGTCAAAGACACAATCGAGCTGATTCGGAAGATATACCGGATCCGGGCGTGCAGCCGGAAGCTGCCGCAGGATATGGGAAAGGACCGTCCGTGCCTCTATTACCATATTCACCAGTGCGACGCGCCATGTCAGGGGTATATTTCACAGGCAGATTATCAGAAATCGGTGAAGCAGGCGGTCGGTTTTTTAAATGGACAGTATGAGCCGGTCATGAAATATCTGGAAGAAAAGATGAGGACGGCGTCCGAGACGATGGAGTTTGAGAAGGCGATTGAGTACCGGGATCTGCTTGAAAGTGTCAGAAAGGTGGCGCAGAAGCAGAAGATTACGAGCCAGAGCATGGAAGATCGGGATATTATCGCGATGGCGAAGGATGAGCGCGATGCGGTTGTGCAGGTGTTTTTCGTGCGCGATGGCAAGCTTATTGGGCGGGAACATTTCCATATGAATCTGACCGGCTCGGAGAGCAAGGCAGAAATTTTAAACAGCTTCGTCAAACAGTTTTACGCGGGAACGCCGTTTGTGCCGCATGAGATCTGGGTGCAGGAGGAGTTAGAGGACGCGGAGGTTATCGCCAGCTTCCTGACGGCGCGCCGGGGACAGAAGGTGCGCTTTGTCGTGCCAAAGATGGGCGAGAAAGAGCGGCTGGTCGAGCTGGCGGAGAAGAATGCGAAGATGGTGCTCTCCCAGGATAAGGAGAAGATCAAGCGCGAGGAACTTCGGACGATCGGGGCGATGAACCAGATTGGATCGTGGATCGGACTTTCGGGAATCAAGCGGGTAGAAGCCTACGATATTTCCAATATCAGCGGTTTTGAGTCGGTCGGTTCGATGATTGTCTACGAAAATGGACGTCCGAAACGCAATGATTACCGCAAATTTCGCATCCGGACGGTGCAGGGACCGAACGATTACGCTTCAATGCGCGAGGTGCTGCTGCGGCGGGTTTCCCATGGCCTGGAGGAGACGAAGAAACTGCAAGCCGAGGGCGGCGATCTGGCGATGGGAAGTTTTACGCGTTTTCCAGATCTGCTGATGATGGATGGCGGACGCGGACAGGTTAATATCGCGCTGGAGGTATTAAGAGAGCTTCAGCTGGAAATCCCGGTCTGTGGCATGGTAAAGGATGATAACCACCGGACGAGGGGATTGTATTATCAGAATGTGGAAATTCCAATCGATCGCCATTCGGAAGGATTTCAGCTGATCACCCGGATTCAGGACGAGGCGCACCGGTTCGCGATCGAGTACCACCGGAGTCTCCGGGGCAAGGAGCAGGTGCGCTCCGTGCTGGATGATATCAAGGGCATCGGACCAGCGCGCCGTAAGTCTCTGATGCGGACGTTCAAGACGATCGAAGCAGTCCGGGAGGCGAGCGTGGAGGAGCTGGAAGCTGCGCCACAGATGAACCGGGCAGCTGCCGAGGCAGTCTATATATTTTTCCGTGATGACAAGCAGGGGAAGATGTGATAGGATGTAGACAATAGTAAAAATAAAAGGAGACAAAAGTATGGGTGGAGTGACGATAACAGAACTGATCGATAAGATGGGGCTTCGCAATATGACGCCGGAGCTGGAGACGGACAATGTTATGCTGGTGCATGCGGATGTGAACCGTCCGGCATTGCAGCTGACTGGATTTTTCGACCATTTTGACAAGGACCGTGTGCAGATCATCGGTTATGTGGAAAATGCGTACATCTCGACCCTGACTCCGCAGCGCCGCCGGGAAATGTTTGACAAACTGCTGTCTTCGGGTATACCATGTCTGGTATATAGCCGCGGCATGGCACCGGAGGAGGAAGTGCTGGAGCTGTGTAACCATTATGGGGTTCCGTGCATGGTATCGGAGAAGACGACTTCGGATCTGATGGCGGAGATCATCCGCTGGCTGAACGTCAAGATGGCGCCGATGATCAGCATTCACGGCGTACTGGTCGATGTATTTGGCGAGGGTGTCCTGATTATGGGCGAGAGCGGTATCGGCAAGAGTGAGGCAGCGCTGGAACTGATTAAGCGCGGTCACCGTCTCGTCAGCGATGATGTGGTCGAGATCCGCCGCGTCAGCGATGAAACCCTGATCGGTTCGGCACCGGATATTACCCGTCATTTCATCGAGCTTCGCGGTATCGGCATTATCGATGTCAAGACGCTGTTCGGTGTAGAGAGCGTAAAGGATACACAGTCGATTGACATGGTAATCAAGCTGGAAGAGTGGGATAAGGACAAGGAGTATGACCGCCTTGGCATGGAAGATCAGTATACCGAGTTCCTTGGCAACAAGATTGTATGCCATTCAATTCCGATCCGTCCGGGACGTAACCTGGCAATCATCGTAGAGTCGGCGGCAGTCAACTATCGTACCAAGAAGATGGGATATAATGCGGCGAAAGAACTGTACAAGCGGGTACAGGCGAACCTGGCAAGAAGAGATTAATGGAACGATTCACGCAGTCTGATTCGTGTGATTTAGTGCGGAAATCCCGACTTGCAAGGGATGGAGCCGTTATGAAATGAATAAAGGAAAATAGATATGTCTAATTTTTATCAGAAACTTTGTGATGCCATCGGCGCTGCTTCCGTGCGGGAGCAGGAGCCGATGAGCGCACATACGACCTTTCGGGCTGGTGGACCAGCCCGCTATTTTGTGACCCCGGAGGGCGAAAAAGAGCTGGCGGCAGTGCTGGCGGCGTGCCGGGAGGCAGAGAAAGCGTATTACATATTAGGAAATGGAAGCAATCTGCTTGTCAGTGATGCGGGCTATCCGGGCGTGATGATCCTTCTGGGAAGCCAGTTTACAGAGGTGGTCTGTCCGGAGGGAGAACCGGGCGTCTATGAGCTGGGCGCCGGTGTGCTGCTTTCGCGTGCCGCCAGGGAGGCGCAGAAAGATGGAATGACCGGATTTGAGTTTGCAGCCGGGATTCCTGGAACCGTGGGCGGCGCGGCGGTCATGAATGCGGGCGCTTACGGCGGAGAATTAAAGGATGTGCTGGAATCTGTGCGCGTGATGACGCCGGACGGCGAGGTAAAAGAGCTTAAAACGGAAGAACTGGATCTGGGTTACCGCCACAGCTGTATCCCGGAGCGCGGATATATCGTTTTATCGGCGCGGATCCGTCTGGAGAAAGGTGATCCGGAAGCGATCCGGGTGCGGATGGATGAACTGGCAG
>ENA-ORRZ01002086-ORRZ01002086.1-human-gut-metagenome-genome-assembly--contig:-NODE-2086-length-10651-cov-2.164685_pt1 | contig 10651 bp, 9 predicted proteins | sample MGYA00242185_ERZ509152 | MGnify/ENA primary metagenome ERZ509152 (study PRJEB26280, sample SAMEA2338668) | human gut metagenome | biome: human gut; feature: human-associated habitat; material: faeces... | reverse complement strand
TATTCATCATTCATTATACCCTATATTTTCAGATTTGAGAACTTTCCTATAAAGTCAAAAAAGTGTCCAGCCGGATCTCCGGCTGAACACCTTATTTACAACATTACTTTCTTAAGTTCATTTTCCATTAATCCAGATAGATCGGCGGCTCATAATCTTTGCCAAGTAACGCTTTCTTACGCTCCTGATATCCGAGAAACGCCCACTCCGTCATATCTGTCCACTGATGAGTTCCACGGTCATATACCTGCACATAGCCGATCCGGTTCGGATGCATTCTTACACTGTTCGATTCATATTCATGTCCGGTGTAAGGGTTAAGTTCCCCTTTCTCAAGATCCTCTTCCGTTGATGTAAATAAATCCTCTTCATTCTCCTGTGCATACCTGTTCTGATATCCCGCATCATAGTTCGTATTTAACCGTTCTGCATTTTCATAAGCAGCCGTTTCTGTCTCTGCGGCATATGTCTCTGCTTCCTCAGGTTCATCTGGAAGAAACTCTTCTGCAAGTTCGCCTGATTCTCCATCTTCTGAATAATCAAATTCATGATATTGGATTTCCGGTTTTTCTTCCTCTTTTTCTTCTTTCACCGGTTCTTCATGCTTTTTATGGATTCCGAAAAATGCTCTCCATCCATGTGCCTTCTTCTCTGTCTCAGTCTTCTTTGGTTCTGGTTCTTCTACTTTCGGCTCTTCTACTTCCGGCTCTTCTTCATATACCGACTCTTCCTCATACTCCGGTTCTGCTTCTTCATATGCCGGCTCTTCCTCATACTCCGGCTCTGCTTCTTCATATGCCGGCTCTTCTGCATACTCCGGCTCTTCTTCTATCTCAATTGCAGGCTCTTCTACCTGTTCCTCTTCCGGCTCTTCTTCTATTTCCGGCTCTGCTTCTACTTCCGGCTCTGCTTCCACTTCTGGCTCTGCTTCTACTTCCGGCTCTTCTGCTTTCTCATTCACAAAGAAGTCAAAAATCGTCTCCTGGACATATTCCGGATTCTCTTCTACAACTTTCTTTGCTTTTTTCTTGCTTTTCTTCTTCTCAATCGCATCTAATTCTTTATGAATATCGACCAGTTCTCCAATCGTAATATCCCTTTCTTCCGCTCTTGTAGGTGCCTCTTTCTGTTCCGGTTCTGCAGCTTTCTGTTCTTTCACCGGTTTCTCTGTGCGGTCTTCATGTTCTTCTAATATATCTAAATAGAACGGGCATTCCAGAATCTTTGCGATCATACGCATATCCTGCTCCTGGAAATTATCTCTTCCGAGACGTTGTGTCAGGTTCTGGCGCGACATCTTTTTTCCTGTCTGTTTTTCTATCTTTTCTGCAAGTTCTTTGATGGTCATTCCTTTACGGCTCAGAATGATCTTGACCTGTTCTCCAAATGTTAATTCCAACATCGTCTTCCTCCTTAATTATTCTTACACTCCCATACTCTCCTCATGTGTTTTTTTATGGTTTTGTAAACAATTTCCTATCTTGATAAATCTTTATTTTTCCCTTTTATATTCTAACAAATCACCGAAATCACGTCAACTACGCAACTCATCAATTTTCCCTGAATTTCCGGTTAAAAATGAAGTTTTTCGTTCCATTCCCTCACCACATTTTCATCGATTTTTACTATTTTTCTGTCATAAGAAAGAATTCCATTTACCTCTTCTTCTATATCCGATAATTGCGTATAGACCGTTGCACTTAACCCCCTGCTGATATTCGGGATAACGAGTTTTTTTATCAATTTTTCATACGCTCTGCTGAGATCTTTTTTTCTTTTAAATATCTTATATCCGTAAATATCTTTTTCATACATACTGTGCTTCGGAATCTGAAGCGAGTATCCCCCGAATTCGGTAAGTGCTGTCACCCGCTTTTCCGGTGTGATATTCAACGGGAAGAAATAATCATGAATACTTTTGATATCCCCACATCCCTGATCAAACCATCCGCTTGCAGAATCAATCAATCTGGTATGATCTTCTGCCAGAGCAATGTCTGTCATCTTCCTCGTCTTGAATTGTCCCCAGCCCTCATTAAATATCACCCATGTCACAACGGACGGATGATTATATAACCGCCGGATCGTTTCTTTCATTTCACTTTCAAACTGTTTCTGTCCGGTCGGATCCTGACGTCCCATCAGATGCAGCCTTGTATCCTTTGCACGGATATGCGTTCCTTCCATAGCTGTTGCCAGCCAGGTAACATACCAGCTCTTATATTCACGTCCTCCATTCACCATATCCTGCCATACCAGCATGCCAATCCGGTCACAATGATAATACCATCTCTGCGGTTCTATCTTGATATGCTTCCGGATCATATTAAACCCCAGATCCTTCATCTTCTGGATATCATAGATCATCGCTTCATCACACGGTGGTGTATACAAGCCGTCCGGCCAGTATCCCTGATCCAGAACTCCTTTTTGAAAATATGGTTTGTTGTTCAAAAAGATTCTCGGGATTCCGTTTTTGTCATTCTTCACTTCTATCTTACGCATGGCAAAATAACTCTCTACCGAATCATTCCCCATCTTTATATGCACATCATATAAAAACGGATCCTCCGGACTCCAGTTTCTCATATGCGGAATTCTCACCATACATGGTCTCCCTGTCCTGCCGGCAGTTTTTAACGGCCATATCGTTCTTGCCGTTACCGTCACATCATAGTCGATATCTTTTCTTCCGGCGGCATCTTCCAGCTGTATCATAACGGAAGACTGATCATAAAGCGGTGTGATCTTCAGATCTTTGATGTGATACTCCGGAACCTTTTCCATCCATACCGTTTGCCAGATTCCACTTTGCGCCGTATAGAACATCCCGCCATTTTCTAATTTCTGTTTTCCCCTGCTGTAATAATATGTATCGGAATAATCTTTTACTTTTATTGTCAGTATATTTCTTTCTTCTTGCAATGCATCCGTAACATCGAATGAAAACGGAAGATATCCGCCCACATGTTTTCCTTGTTTCTTTCCATTTACATAGACAACTGCACACTGATCCACAGCTCCGAAATGAAGCAGCCAGCGGTTTCCTGCTTCTGGTCTTATCTCTTCCGGAAGACTCCTTTTATACCATAAAAATTCATCCGGCTTTAACTGTCTTCCGACTCCCGACAGTGCTGCCTCCGGTGAAAACGGGACCAATATGTCTCCGTTCATTTTCTTTGGAAATCCTTTTGTGTCTTTTATTGCATATTTCCACACACCGTTCAGATTCACATAACTTTTCCGGCGCATCAATGGTCTTGGATATTCCCCTAATACATTCTTTTCATTTATATTGTCTGCCCATTTCGTCTTTAACTGTCTCATGTTCATACACCCCTTTTTAAGCAAGTCTGACTTCTTGTAATCTCCCCCCGATTTCATCATCTGTCGTAATCACTGCGGCTCTTGCATCCCCCTGCTTCAGTTCATATTCCCTGCACAGATAGATCCCGGGATATTCACCCGGCTGCTTTCTCATATATGGTATGCCATCCGGCCTCCAGGCAAATTCATATGTCCGCATATCCAGTCCCATGCCCCTCCTGGTGGCTTTCATAAAGCTTTCTTTTAATACCCAGAAACGGTAGAACCATTCTGCCTGTTCTTTTTCATCCGCACCTGCACGGATGATCTTACATTCTGATGGACAGAAATAGCGTTCAGCTACTGACATCCTTAATGCTCCCGTCATCTCCACATCACATCCGACCTGCACGCCTTTCCGGTCACTGCAGGCGCACAATACATACTTTCCCGAATGCGACAGATTGAATACAGCATCTTCCGGAAGTCCGGTCATCTCTTGTATCTTCTCCCATAAGATCCATGCACCGACACTCCTTGCACGGTCTGCCACATTCCGCAGCTTATCCGCTTTTTCCTTTCTCCACTTTGGCACCCTGTTATAATATGCACGATATATTTCTTCTATTAATAGTAGTGTAATATCTGCTGCCCATACATTTACCATTTTCCCACTCCCTTTTTACTATACAATTTTAGTCTAACACACTTTTAAAAAAATGAAAGAATTTATCCAATAAAAGTATTGACAATCAAATTCCATTGCGTTAATATATCATTAGTTTTACGCTTTAAGCGTTTAAAGTTTTGCAGTGCGAATATTTTACAGTGCGACCACAACAGATTCACACGAGAAAGAAAATATCACACAGGCACAATGATCATACATATTGGAGGATATTAATTATGATTATCGTATTAAAACCACATACTACAAAAGATGATGTTTCTCGTGTTGAGAACATGGTCAAAAAAAGAGGTCTTGACACACATATTGTACAAGGCAAGGAGATGACAGTGATCGGCTGTATCGGTGACACAGCCAAAGTTGATTCCAAATTATTCGAGATTGATTCTGCAGTTGATAAAGTTATGCATGTACAGGAACCGTACAAATTAGCTAACCGTGCATTCCATCCGGAAGATTCCATTATCAATGTATCCGGCGTAAAAGTCGGCGGATACAATCTTGCAATGATCGCCGGTCCTTGTTCCGTAGAATCATACAAACAGGTTCTTGAAATTGCCCGGGCAGCAAAAGCTTCCGGAGCCAACTTACTCCGCGGAGGTGCATTCAAGCCAAGAACAAGCCCTTATTCATTCCAGGGACTCGGGCTTGAAGGTCTTGATATCTTAACCGCAGTTAAAGAAGAGACCGGTCTTCCGATCGTAACTGAACTGATGTCCGACAAATACCTTGATGTATTTAATGAAAAAGTAGATCTTATCCAGATCGGTGCACGTAATATGCAGAACTTCGACCTGTTAAAAGAATTGGGGCAGCTTGATCGTCCAATCCTCTTAAAAAGGGGTCTGAATGCTACTTACGAAGAATGGATCATGTCAGCAGAATACATCATGGCATCCGGTAATGAAAAAGTCATCCTCTGCGAACGTGGAATCCGTACTTTCGAAAGCTATACAAGAAATACTCTGGATCTTCAGAGTATACCTGTACTTCGTAAACTGACACATCTTCCGATCATCGTTGACCCAAGTCATGCAGGTGGAAAATGGTGGTTAGTAGATTCCATGGCAATGGCTGCTATAGCCGCCGGAGCAGACGGACTGATGATAGAGGTACACAACGATCCCGAATCTGCACTCTGCGACGGAGCACAGTCATTAAAACCTAAGAAATACGACGAATTACTCAAACAGGTTGCACAGATTGCAAATGTAGTCGGAAAATCCATCTAATGTATGCAGCCTCATAGTTTACAGGAGCTTTAAAATGAAACTTACAGTTAATCTGGAAAAAGACAGTTATCCTATTTATATTGAAAATAATATATTGTCCCAGGCAGGGAACTATATCCGTAAGATGTATCATGGCAAACGCATTATGATCATTTCGGACGATAATGTATTTCCTCTATACGGAGATACACTGATCCGTACACTGGATTCAGATTATGAATGCCATCATCTGGTACTCCCTCACGGAGAAGCCACCAAGGATTTCCAGACACTTCCGACAGTCTACAAAGCCATGCTGGAAGCAAAGATTTCCAGAAGTGATCTGGTCATTGCTCTTGGCGGCGGTGTCATCGGTGATCTTGCAGGATTTGCCGCTTCCAGTTATCTAAGAGGTGTAAGACTAGTACAGATCCCAACTTCACTATTGGCGCAGGTTGATTCTTCTGTCGGTGGAAAAGTCGCAGTAGACCTTCCGGAAGGCAAGAATCTGGTCGGCGCATTCTATCAGCCTTCACTAGTGCTGATCGATCCACTGGTACTTAACACGCTGAAGGAACGATTTATCAACGATGGTATGGGAGAGGTTATCAAATACGGCTGCATCAAAGATGCGGATTTATTTAGTACCTTGGAATCACACAGTTCTTTTGAAGATTTAAAAGAAGAACTGCCTACCATCATTACACGCTGTGTAGATATCAAACGAATGGTTGTAGAAAATGATCAGTTTGACACAGGTGAGCGTATGTTACTGAATTTCGGACACACACTGGCTCACACCATTGAACAATATTTCCATTATCAGCGGGAAAGTCATGGCGAAGCCGTTGCCATTGGCATGTATCAGATTACCAGGATTGCCGAGGAAAAAGGATTAACACCAAAAGGAACTGCAGACCGTATCCAGCAGGTTTTAAAAACCTACGGACTTCCTTTTGAATGCGGTCTCACTCTTGGGACATTAACCGAAGCGATCGCCTTAGACAAGAAGAATCTAAACGGTAATCTCAACGTCATACTACTTCATGAAATCGGTGACAGCTACATCGAAGCTACAGACATTCAGTTCTTTGCTGAAACAGCAAGGCTTGTATAAATATAATTTTGGAGGATATATATCATGGGTAAATTAGAAGGAAAAATCGCAATTGTAACAGGATCAGGAAAGGGAATCGGACGTGACGCAGCACTTGCTATCGCTGCTGAAGGTGCCACTGTCGTAACAGTAGCAAGAACACAGTCTGATCTTGATGAAACAGTAAAAATGATCGAAGATGCCGGCGGAACAGCAATCTCACTTTCCAGAGACCTTACAGACGGAGAACAGGTTGCCGACATGGTCAAAACTGTTGTTGATAAATACGGAAGAATTGATATTCTCGTTAACAATGCAGGCGGATACCCAAAAGAGATCTACAAAAATATCGAACATCAGGCAATTAAGATCTGGGAATGGTCAGAAGAACAGTGGGATCAGATTATCAAAACAAACTTGAGAATCCCATTCCTTGTAACTAAAAATGTTGTACCTGTAATGATAAAACAAGGAAAAGGAGATATCGTAAATGTATCTTCAAGAATGGGTCGTATTGCATCTCAGATGGGGGCATACGCCGTTGCAAAAGGTGGTATCGTAACCATGACCAAGACAACTGCCATCCAGACAAAAGAATACGGAATCAAATGTAATGCCGTATCTCCTGGAATCGTAGACACACCGGGTCAGAGAGTCTACAACCACTCTGTAGGCCAGGACGGATGCCCGATGGGAAGTTCAAAAGATGTTGCAAAAGCAATCATCTACCTTTTGGCAGATTCACCGGCAGTTATGACCGGACAGTCTGTTGACCTGTTCACAACAGTATAAACTCACTCAAAAGGGATGTGAAAAAACTCACTTAAGTTTTTTCGCATCCCCTTTCATTTTCCCTTTATTCTTCTACCTTATATCATATTACAAGAATTTAAAGATCGTATTCTGTTCATAATTATGATTCTTAACAATTCGTTCGTCTTTTCATAACTTTTTTCTCAGAGCTGTACTCCTCCCAAACATGCAGTCCTTTTTTTATACCAAAATGTATAAAAGGAGTTGCCATTATTCTTCCAACGCTTTCTCAACTACATCCACTGGTACTTTTAGAATTTGAGAAATTTTATTTTTATCTTTTATACTTTCATATGCATTTTTTATCATTTGTACTGTTACCTGTTCTGTTACTTGCTCTGTCACCTGTTCTGTTACCTGTTCTGTTACCTGTTTTCCATATGCCTGAAATTCATCCTCCATCAACTCTCTTAATGCTTCACACATATTTCCTTTCACCTCCATCATTGCCGCCCAGTTTGCACGTGTTATCACATCCATTGCTGCCTGATACAACTTTGAATGCTTCTTCTCTTCATATGTCTTTAACAAGAATTCTATTTCCTGCGTATCCTTTATATCTTTCCGCAGACTTTGAAGCCACAAATTTTCTTCCTGATCTAATTCTTTTGTAATCAATAACTGTATCGGGAATTCATCACCGGTTATATAATATATTCCACTACCCGCCTGATGAATTTCCAGATTACGTTGTTTCTTCAAATGCTGTATCATCATCCTTGGATAATGATTACATATAAATGTAATCGTTAATTCCTCCGGCAAAATTGCAAGTACATTTTCCGTATCCGCCTGATAGAAACAACAATAGCCATATACCTTATAAAAATCATTCACAGTCAGATAATCATCCGGACTCTTGTATTCTATTATGTTGTACTTTCTAAATATTCTTCCTATATTTTTTCGAATAGTCTCATTATCCTTCACCTTTATAATAAGTTCATCAATCTGCATTGGCTTTTTTGACAACAGATGTTCCGCTTCAAATGTTAGTTTATCACATTCCTCTTCAAATTCAATCTGTATCGATGCCTGAAATGCCGGATGCCATTCAATCCTTTTTGTAGTTTCTTTCATCCAGTTCTCCTTTCATTATAAATTCATAAGTTACCATTTGCAATAATAATTCATGCCTTAAGTTTTATTATTTGATTACTATTGCTTACATTTCGGGTATTTGTTTCAGAATATGAAACTATTACCGACAGCCCTTTCAGGCTTTAGAATCTTTAGAGATGAGATTTTCTCTTGAAATATAGTATACTTTAACATATTCAGATGCATATGTAAAGAAATATTATCTGCTAGTTATATTTATCATCACACACTCAGAACTTCCGGTACCACCAATGTTCCGATTCTCATATTTACTCATTATGACATATGATTACCTGGGAATAAAATACAAGGTACATTCCTGTGCATTCGGAACCATGGTTGGTGGAATCAACACAAGAATATACCTTGTATTTTTATTTTGGTCGGTGACAACCGCCATAATGAACTAAATATTCAGCTTATTTCCCTGGCTGTCCATAATAAGCATTTGCTCCATGTTTTCTATAGTAATGCTTATCCTGTAATTCCTGTGGTGCAGGTTTAACGTCCGGGTTGATCATTTCGCATCTTGCTGCCATCTTGGCAACTTCCTCTAATACTACTGCGTTGTGAACCGCCTCATGGGCATCTTTTCCCCATGTAAATGGTCCGTGATTCTTACAGAGTACTGCAGGTGTTGCAACATAGTCCAGATCCTCTTCATCGAATCTGTCTGCGATCAGGACACCTGTATTTTTCTCATAAGCTTCGTCGATTTCTTCTTTTGTAAGATTTCTTACACATGGTACTGTTCCGTACAGGTAATCTGCATGTGTAGTTCCGTAGCAAGGGATTCCTCTTCCTGCCTGAGCCCAGCTTGTTGCCCAAGGAGAATGTGTATGTACAACACCACCAATATTCGGGAATCTGTTGTACAGTTCTACATGTGTTGCTGTATCAGAAGATGGATTTAAGTCTCCCTCTACTTTATTACCCTGAAGGTCTACAACTACCATATCTTCCGGTGTTAATTTATCATAATCTACTCCACTTGGTTTGATTACGAAAAGACCTTTTTCACGGTCAATCCCGCTTACATTTCCCCATGTGAATGTTACCAGGTCATATTTTGGAAGAAGCATGTTTGCTTCATATACTTCTTTTTTTAATTCTTCAAGCATTTCTTTCTATCTCCTTTATCTCTTACAGATCAGCACAAGCTCTACGCTCTACGTCAAGTCCCTTCTTATATGTCTCCATAAATGCTTCGTATCCTGCTACGCCTTCCGGATCCGGATCAATTCTGCTTCCGGCATCGCTTCCGAATACTTTATTCTTCAGATAATCTTCCAGTTTCTCACTTTCTGCACGTTTTACCATGTACTCAGCCAGGATAGCCATTCCCCATGGTCCGCCTTCTCCTGCTGTCTCCATAACTACGACCGGTGTGTTGATCGCATCAGCCAGAACCTTCTGTCCGACACCTTTTGTCTTGAAGAGTCCGCCATGACCGAGAACAGTATCGATCTCTACACCTTCGTCTTTTGTTAAGATGTCCATTCCGACTTTGATAACACCAAGTGCTGTGTACAGATGAGACCTCATGAAGTTCGCCAGAGTGAATTTTGTCTCCGGTGTTCTTACTACCATCGGACGTCCTTTTTCTACATTTGTGATAGGCTCTCCTGCATAGTTGCCGTAAGAAAGGATTCCGCCGCAGTCAGCATCGCCTTCCAGTGCTTTATTGTAAAGTGTTCCATACATCTGGTTCATATCCACGTCTGCTCCGATAGAATCTGCGAATTCTTTGAACAGATTTACCCATGCATTCAGGTCTGTGGTTCCGTTATTGGAATGCACCATAGCAACCAGACTTCCGTCAGGTGTTGTAACCATGTCAATCTCTGTATGCAAATCTTTCAGAGGCTTCTCAAGGACAACCATAGAGAAGAATGAAGTACCTGCGGAAATGTTGCTTGTACGCTGTGCTACGCTGTTTGTAGCTACCATACCTGTTCCTGCATCTCCTTCCGGAGGACAAATAGGGATTCCAGCCTGAAGCTGGCCTGTTGTATCCAGAAGACGCGCGCCTTCTTCCGTCAGGCAGCCTGCATTCTCACCTGCACCAAGGATTTCCGGCAGAATATCCAGAAGCTTCCAGGAAAAGCCTTCCGGAGCCACAAGCTCATCAAAAGCCTTTACCATCCTGCTGCTGTACTGTCTGGTTGCCGCGTCCACCGGCATCATTCCTGCTGCCTCACCGATTCCCAGCACCTTCCTGCCCATCTGGCATATCTCAAAATTATCCGTGTCCTCCCGGCCCAGGGCCAGGATAACATCATAATTGCGGATACCTGCTTCCTCCAGAATAAACTGCCTGCAGGGATCTCCCAGAACCGCGTTCACATTGTAGGAGGCGCAAAGATGCTCACAGAATGCTTTGTCCGGATCGATTACAGTTACCTTATATTTTTTCTCCATCAGAAGGCCGATGAG
>ENA-ORRZ01002082-ORRZ01002082.1-human-gut-metagenome-genome-assembly--contig:-NODE-2082-length-10664-cov-3.332359_pt1 | contig 10664 bp, 8 predicted proteins | sample MGYA00242185_ERZ509152 | MGnify/ENA primary metagenome ERZ509152 (study PRJEB26280, sample SAMEA2338668) | human gut metagenome | biome: human gut; feature: human-associated habitat; material: faeces... | reverse complement strand
TGCAAGAGGCGGGCGCTCCCCGCCCTTGATCCGTCCCACAATGACCTGTCCGCCTACTAAGATCGCTCCTGAGCTTCCGGCCGATACAAAGGCGTCTGCCTGTCCGTTCTTTACCAGGTTCATGCCTACTACGATGGATGAGTCTTTCTTTTTCCGGATCGCATTTACCGGCGGCTCTTCTGTGGCAATCACCTCTGAGGCATTTACCACCTGGATTTTCTCTTTGTCATAGGTATATTTGGAAAGTTCTTCCTGTACGGTCTTTTCCTGCCCTACCAAAAGAACCTGGATCTCCGGTTTCTTCTTTACCGCCTCAACGGCTCCTGCAACCATCTCCACAGGCGCATTGTCTCCGCCCATAGCATCTACCGCTACTCTGATCATAAAAAAGACTCTCCTTTCGTCTTTGCGATACAATTTATAATATACTAGATATCCGTCTATAAATCAATACGTTTTTATAGCTGCACCAGGGTAAAAAACGCCGAAAAAAGGACCGTCCCCATTCAGGGACAGCCCTTTAAAAAACAGATAAAACTATACCAGATCGTCAAGAACCGAAGCTCCGATGGTGCCCTCCGGCATGGAAACACCAAAATTATCAACTGCTGTAGCGCCGACCACTGCAAAGGTATCCTTTTCGCTCAGCGCGCCGCTTCCCTTCATGGAAGGGGAATAGGCCAAAAACGGTACCTTTTCACGGGTATGATCCGTTCCTGCATAGGTGGGATCATTGCCGTGATCTGCCGTGATGATCAAAAGATCATCTTCTCTTAATACGTCAAGAAGGATCCCCAGCTTTTCATCAAAGCGTTCAATCTCCCCTGCATATCCCCTGGGATCCCGTCTGTGGCCCCAGAGGGCGTCAAAATCCACCAGATTCACAAAGCAAAGACCATGAAAATCCGTTCCCGCCACTTCTATGGTCTGCTCCATGCCATGAACAGAGCTTTTCGATTTCAGGGCCTTTGTAATGCCTTCTCCGTCAAAGATATCATTGATCTTTCCAATGGAAATCACATCAAAGCCTGCATCCTTTAAAGCATTTAATGCTGTCTTCCCAAAGGGCTTTAAGGCATAGTCATGGCGGTTGCTGGTGCGCTTAAATTCGCCCTTTTTCTTTCCCACATAAGGCCTTGCAATGACGCGCCCTACCTTCCATTCATCTTTTAACGTAAGCTCTCTGGCAATCTTACAGCACCGGTACAGCTCCTCAAGATCAAAGGTTTCCTCATTGCCGCAGATCTGCAGCACAGAGTCGGCAGAGGTATACACGATCATATGGCCGGTGGCAATCTCCTCCTCTGCCAGCTCGTCCAGGATTTCCGTTCCGCTGGAGCTTTTATTTCCAATTACCTTATGACCGGTGCGCTCCTCCAACTCCTTGATCAGCTCCGGCGGAAAGCCCGTCTCCGTAAAGGTCTTAAAGGGCGTCTTCACCTCCAGCCCCATCATCTCCCAGTGGCCGGTCATGGTATCCTTACCCAGGCTCTTTTCACGCAGCTTTCCATAATAGCCAAGAGGCTGTTCCTCCGGCTCCACCTGTTTTAAAGGCGTGAGATTTGCCATCCCAAGCTTTCTTAAATGAGGAATCTTAAAGGTTTCTACCGACTGGGAGATGTGGCCCAGGGTATTGGAACCTACATCTCCAAACTGGGCAGCGTCCTCTGCCTCTCCTACCCCCAGAGAATCCATTACAACCACAAAGATACGTCTGAATTTTTCCATGTTCTGCTCCTTTACTGCTTTTCTTTCAGATTTCCGGGACCAAAGCCCAGGGGAAGAAGCTCTTCCAACGTTTTTATGATATACCGTTCTTCATCAATTGCCACGATAATCTGAAACTCCTTTGGATCACAGAACTCCATCATTACCTGGCGGCATACGCCGCAGGGGGCTGTATAGTCTGTAACAACGCCGTTCATCCCTCCGGTAACGCAGATTGCATCAAAATCCTTTACTCCCTCGCTGACTGCCTTAAAAAATGCCGTCCGCTCTGCACAGTTACAGGGAGTATAGCCGGCATTTTCAATATTACAGCCAGTATATATGTTCCCGTTTTTTGCAAGCAGAGCCGCGCCCACATGAAAATGGGAATACGGTGCATAGGAATAATCCAACTGAGCCTTCGCAGTACGGATCAGACGTTTTATTTCTTCCTGTTCCAGTGGTTTCATCGTCTACTCCTTCCTGGCATCAATAGCCGGATGCTTCTTCATTTTTTACCAGCTTTACCATACGGCTCGTTCCCAGGCGGTCCGCTCCCAGCGCAAGGAAACGCTCTGCATCCTCCAGAGAGGAAATGCCGCCTGCCGCCTTGATCTTTACATTTTCTCCTACATGAGCGGCAAAAAGCGCAATATCCTCAAAGGTAGCGCCCGCCTTTGAGAAGCCCGTAGAGGTTTTAATATAGTCTGCGCCGGAAGCAGTGACCACCTGGCACATCTTTATCTTTTCTTCCGCTGTCAGCAGACAGGTTTCAATGATAACCTTTAAGATCTTATCCCCGCACACGGCCTTCAGCCTGCGGATCTCATCCTCAATTTTGTCATAAAGCCCAGCCTTTGCCCAGCCGATATTGATCACCATGTCAATCTCGTCTGCTCCGTTTTCCAGAGCATTCCTGGTTTCAAACTCCTTTGTTTCCGTAGTCATATAGCCGTTAGGGAAACCGATTACCGTGCAGACGGCCATCTTATTTCCCATATATTCCTTTGCCTGCTTAACAAAGCTTGGCGGAATGCAGACAGAAGCTGTCTGATACGCGACGGCGTCATCACAGATCTGCCGGATCTCCTCCCAGGTGGCAGTCTGCGTCAGCAGTGTATGATCTACATGGCTCATAAGTTCTTTTATTTCCATTTGCATATCCTCCTTTAAACATATATTCGTCCTTCCTTCACCGGATCCATAAAAATCAGGCCAGTTCCAGGGCAATCTCCATCATCTTTCCAAAACCGATCTGGCGGTCTATGGCGCTTAAGCCCTCCTGACGATAGATATGGTCGGAAATGGTAAGCATACAGAGCGCCTTTTTGCCGGCTCTTGCAGCATTCATATACAGGGCTGCCGCTTCCATTTCCACTGCCAGAACTCCCATAGAGCGCCATTTGTCATTCACATCTGCTGCTTCGTTATAAAAAATATCAGAGGAAAGGACATTTCCCACCACAGCCGGAGTTCCCTGTTTCTTTGCAGTTTCGGCAGCTCTGCTTAAAAGGCTGTAATCTGCAATGGGCGCAAAGGTACCCGGAAGGCCGTACTGATACGCATAATTGGAATCCGTGCAGGCGCCCATGGCAATCACCACATCCATCAGATTCAACGAGTCCTGAAGTGCGCCCGCAGATCCGATGCGGATAATGCTGTCTACATCATAAAAATGAAACAGCTCATAGGAATAGATGCCGATGGAGGGCATTCCCATGCCGGCTCCCATGACTGAAATCTCTTTTCCCTTATAGGTTCCCGTAAATCCCAGCATATTGCGGACTCCTGTGACCTGTCTGGGGTTTTCAAGATAGGTTTCAGCGATATATCTGGCCCGAAGAGGATCTCCGGGCATAAGCACGGTTTTGGCAAAATCTCCTTTTGCCGCACCGTTATGAGGAGTTGGTACTGACATAGATAAGCTTCCTTTCCAAACCGCATCTGTAAGGCAGCGGTTTACGTTTTACTTGGATTTGATAAAAATCTTTCCGTTGGCAGCCGGCGTATGGGCTTTTCCAACAAAGAGGATCAGCGCCAGCAGGGTTACCACATAGGGGATCATGGAAATCAGGTTCGGCGAGATCATGTTGCTCTGGCTCGCAAGGCTCTTGATGCCGCTGCAGAAGCCAAAGAGAAGGCAGGCAAGCATAGAGCCGCCCGGTGAAAACTTACCGAAGATAACGGCCGCAATGGCGATAAAGCCCTGTCCTACAATTACGCTTGGACGGAACTGGTTAATGGTAGCCAGAGTTACAAAGGCGCCTCCCAGGCCGGCCATAAATCCGGACAGGATCACACAGCTGTAGCGCACGCGGTACACGTCAATTCCCAGAGATTCACAGGCCTCCGGATGCTCTCCCACTGCCCTCAGATGGGCGCCAAAGCGCGTTTTGTAAAAGATAAACCAGCATACGCCTGCCAGGATAAACACCAGATATGCCACCGAATATACATTCAGCACATTGCTTAAAAAGGAGCCTGTCGGAAATACGCCCTCAAAAAGCTTTGGAAGCTTGCTTGCCGGATCCATGGCCGGAGTATCGGAGGAATTATTGTACATAGCTTTGCAGAGGAATACCGCAAGACCTGGACCTAAAAAGTTGATGGCCGTTCCGGCAATGGTCTGATCTGCATGAAAGGAAATACATACGACCGCATGGATCACACCAAAAAGCGCTCCTGCAAGACCGGCCCCGAAAAAGGCCAGCCAGCCGTTTCCTGTTTCCAGGCCCAGCACCGCGCCGGTAAATGCGCCGATGGTCATCATGCCCTCAATTCCGATATTGATGACTCCGCTCCTCTCAGAAAAGCAGGAGCCCAGGGCCGCCAGAAGAAGGGGCGGAGTTGCGATCAAAGTGGCATTGATCAAAAGGCCAAGATTTTTAATGATTACATCCATATTAGTTTGCCTCCTTCTTTGCAGCGAGCTTCTTAAACAGGATACGGAAGATCTGGGCAATAGCAATAAAGAGGATCACACAGCCCATGATAATGTCCACCACCTCTGAAGGCGCTTTTACAATACTCAGCTTGGAGCCGCCGTACTTCATAGCTCCATAAAACAGTCCGGCAAAGATACAGCCAATGGGATTGGAGGAACCGATCAGGGCCACAGTGATTCCCTGAAAGCCATAGCTCTCCTGGCTTGCAAACTGGCTTAAACGGCCTGCCATACCAAGGATCTGAACCGCTCCTCCAAGACCTGCCAGCGCACCGGAAATACTAAGAGCCGTAAGCACAGACGCATCGGAGTTAATGCCGCCGTACAGAGCGCCGTTCCGGTTAAAGCCCACTGCTTTCAGTTTGTATCCCAGTGTCGTTTTTTCGATGATCACCCAGATGATCACAGCAGCTGCAATGGCCAGGATGATCCCCCAGTTTGCAACCTTGCAGCCCAGCACATCTCTTACAGCCTCAGGAAAGAGGATACGGGCCGTTTCTGCCACATCCTTTGTAGCTTCACCGCCGCCTTCCTTGTGGATAGCAGGAATATTTACCACATAATTAGAGAGGTAAAAGGCAATCCAGTTAAACATGATAAAAGACAAAACCTCGTGGATGCCCCGCTTTACCTTTAAAAGCCCTACCAAATAGGACCAGAGCGCTCCTGCTGCCGCTGCCACCAAAAGGCAGAGGGGGATATGGATAACAGCCGGAAGTTTTAAGGTAATTCCCAGCACACAGGCTACCAGGCTTCCCACTACAAACTGTCCTTCTGCTCCGATGTTGAAGACGCCGGTCCGAAAGGAGAATGCAACGCTTAATCCGGTAAAGATCAAAGGACTTGCATAGGTTAATACCCATGCAAGATATTTTGGCTTGCCAAAAACACTGTCGATCAGCTTGCCGTAAGCCACTGCAGGGCTGATCCCTGCGATCATAAGAAAGACAGCTCCGATGATAAACCCGGCAACGATCGCAATGAGCGTATAAAGTAGATTGGATTCAAGGATACTTTTCTTTTTATTCATTCTTCCGTCCTCCTGCCATCATATAGCCGAGTTCTTTTTCATCTGCATTCTTTCCGGGAACGCTTCCTGTGATCCTGCCGTCAAAGATAACCTCGATCCGGTCAGAAAGACTCATGATCTCATCCAGCTCAAAGGAAACTAAAAGAACGGCCCTGTTTTTATTTCTCTGCTCTACCAGATATTTATGAACAAATTCAATGGCTCCTACATCCAGACCGCGGGTAGGATTTACAGCGATCAGAAGATCCTTGTCATTGGTAACCTCTCTGGCAATAATGACCTTCTGCTGATTGCCTCCTGAAAGCGTTCCTGCCGGCGCTTCTTCGCAGCCTCTGGGGCGCACATCAAACTTTTCAATCAGCTCTGCGGCATGGGCGCGGATCGCTTTCCGATTTAAAAATCCCTTATTTGAGAAAGGGGCCTCCTCAAAATGCTGAAGGATCAGATTATCCTCATTGGAAAAGTCCAGGATCAGCCCGTGCTTCTGGCGGTCTGCCGGAATACTGGAAATACCGCTTTCAAAGGTTTCTCTCGGTGTTTTATTGATAACCTCTTTTTCCAGCATCTTCACACTGCCGGATTCTGCCTTTTTAAGGCCTGTGAGGATTTCCACCAGCTCTGTCTGTCCGTTTCCGTCCACGCCTGCAAGACCTACGATTTCTCCCCTGCGGACCGTTAAATTAAGTCCCTTTAAGATCTCTGCGTCCCGATAATCCTTTGCCCTTACATCCTTTACCTCCAGAACGATTTCTCCCGGCTCCTGTTCCTTTTTATCTACCTTAAAATTCACATCGCGGCCGACCATCATGGCTGCAAGGTCATTTTCTGTTACTTCATCCACCTTTACCGTGCGGATATATTTCCCCTGGCGGATAATGGTGCAGTGATCCGAAGACGCCGTGATCTCCTTCAGCTTATGGGTAATAAGGATCACGCTCTTTCCATCCCTTGTCAGATTCTCTATGATCTCCATCAGTCCTTCGATCTCCTGAGGGGTCAGGGAAGCGGTAGGCTCATCCAGTATCAGCGTATCCGCACCGCGGTAAAGCACCTTCAGGATCTCCACACGCTGCTGCATTCCAACGGAAATATCCTCGATCTTTGCGTCCGGATCGACCTTCATGCCATAACGCTCCGACAGCTCCATTACCTTCTGTCTGGCGACTGCCTTATCGATGGAAAGCCCCTTTACAGGCTCAATTCCCAGAATAATATTATCCGTTACCGTAAATGGCTGGATCAGCATAAAATGCTGGTGGACCATACCGATCCCGATGTCGATGGCATCCTTTGGACTGGAAAAATGCACCTCTTTCCCTTTAATAAAAATCTGTCCGCTGGTAGGCTTATAAAGGCCGCAGAGCACATTCATCATCGTACTTTTACCGGCTCCGTTTTCTCCTAAAATGGCATGTACCTCACCCTTATGCACCGTCAGATTGATATGGTCATTGGCTGTAAAATTACCGAATTTCTTTACAATGTCCTTCATCTGGACCATGACCTGGCTTTCATCCATATGGCTGGTCTTTCCCATGTATGTTCCCTCCTTTTTCATATGATCACAATATCTTTAAATCCCATCTCCCTCAGTATGTCTGCCAGATGCGTCAAACATTCAGGAGACGGAACCTGGTAGTGGGAATACGCTTCCCTCACTCCCATAGGACGGTACGCGATCAGCTTGATACGGATTTCGCGTATATTCCGGTAAGGCGCCAGAAGCGTTCCGATTCCCCGGATGCTTTTTTCTCCGTCATAGAGATCCGGAACGATCACAGCCCGGACTTCCTCCAGCTTTCCGATCTTTGCAAGAAAAACCGCATTTTTAAGCACGATCCCGTTGCCTTCATCGGTGATCCGGCGGTGGTCTGCATCATCAAACGCCTTAATATCCAGCATTACGCCGTCAGATATTTCTAAAAGCTCCGGATAATCCCATAAAGGGATAGTCCCATTGCTGTCAATGAGACAGCCAAGTCCGTCTGCTTTGGCAAGCGTAAACAGCGCCTTTAAAAAATCCGGCCAGAGCATACACTCTCCGCCGGATACCGAGATACCCCGGATAAAGGGAATCTGCCGTTTTACAGCCGCATATACCTCCTCCGGCGTCATTTCCCGCACTTTGGGGGAGCTGTCATTGGGACAGACATGGATACAGGTATCGCACTGGACGCAGGCGTTCGGATCCCAGATGACCCTCTTATCCTCTCCCAGAGACAGCGCCCCGGCAGGGCACTGTCCCACACAGGCTCCGCAGTTTATGCAGAGCCTTCTTGTTTCGGGATTATGACAATATTTACAGTTAATGTTGCAGCTCTGGAGGAAAATAGCAGTTCTGTTTCCGGGACCGTCTACGCTGCTGAAAGGGATGATTCGGTTTACAACAGCTTTCATCAGCGCACCTTTCTCTCCAGGATATGACCGTTTTTGGAAGCTCCCAAACCCAGACCGGTTGTGTTCTGGAGAACGGCCTGTCCCTGATCCAGTTTTTCCATCTCAGAGCGTTTTACCAGATAACCGGTCACGCGGATCACATCACTGTCGCTGGAATAGAAGGACAGATAGCGCAGATCCATTTTAAAGGCTCCCTTAATGATATCCAGCACATATTCCGGGTTGCGGTGCACCGTCATATCGATTGGGAAAATATCTCCGGTTCCGGAGGTAAAATACCGGTGGAAATGCTCAAGCACCTTTAACTGGTCGATCAGCTCCTTTGGCTCCTCTCCGATCGGGATACGGGTACCTGGAGTTATATCAATGTCTTCCGCAATTCCCACCTGGGCATGAAGCAGGAAATGACCTCCTGTTCCCTCACAGTAGGGATTTACATGGGCTGCGTTAAAGGCCTGGATCTGATCCATAATTTCAACGCCCAGCCGCGTAGCGATCTCATCATGGCCAAACCGCCCCTCTACGCCTTCCTTTTCAAGAAGGATATTGACGCACTCTGCCAGGCCTACAAGACCGTACATGCCAGAGAAACGATCCCTGTGAATAAAGCCCTCCTTTGCAAGGAAGTGATGTTCAAAGAAGCCGCTTTCCTCTACCTCAAACCGGATTCTCTCATCCATGTACCGTGCCATAATATCCAGTACATACGGCAGCTGCTGTTCTTTAAAATCCCGGATATCCTTTGCGCGCTTTGCAATGTTTCCCAGGATCAGGCGGCACAGCGTATAAGCGCCGCCGCCGTAAAGCAGGCCGTTATAGCAGCTTGCGATCACATAGCCTTCGCCCAATTCACCCTTAAACATCTTGTGGTTTGCAAAGCTGGGCTTTGCGCTGTGCAGCGCGCACCGGATGGCCTCCAGAGCAAAGTCATCCTCTGTAACGCCTTCCTCGTATTTCATGGTAAGATTGGGAACTGCATGTTCAAGCTCCGTTTCCACTTCTAACAGCAGACGGCCTGCCTTAGTGGCCTTTGGGCCGATATTGGCATGAGAGAAGGAGTCCAGTACCGTGCGGTCAATGTGCGTCATAAACATCTTTAAAAGCTTTTTTGCCTGAGCCTCGTCCACTGTATCAATAAACGGCTCCAGCAGCTCATCTAACTGTCCCACATAAACCGGATAGTTGGTAACGCTGGGAACGTGCTTGTAAAAGATCAGCAGGTTATTAATGGCCTCATACAGATCCGTCGGCGGCTTAAGCTGGAGAAATTCACTGCCCTCTTTCATAAATTTTGCATAATCCGGGATAATATACCGGGGACGCATGGGCGCATGGCCCTCTGCCAGATCACAGATGCACTTACGGTCTGCAGGAACATTTAAAAGTTCATCCAGCCCTTCGGGGAGGTCTAAAACCTCCATCAGGGAATCCGCCTGGCAGGCCAGATTCGTAAGCTTCTGCTCATGGGTCAGCACAGGGCTTTTTATAATGCTCAGGATATTCTCCCTTGTTTCATTTACACGCTCCATTGAAATGTCACGCATATATGGTTCCTCCTTCTGTCATTGTTCAATCTTAGTCTAACTGATATACATCGCCGTATGCAGCCTCAAACTCTTCCTTGCTGGCAGGAACAGTCACTTCGCCTGCAATGATCTTAGCCTTAACATCCTCTACTGCCTTCTTTACATCCTCAGGAAGAAGATCCTGGGAAGGAGCAATATCTACGCCGCCTGCTGCCAGGTCATACGTATGAAGGCCGCCCTCTAAGGTACCGTTAAGCAGAGACTCTACACTGTCATAAACAGCGGTATCTACACGCTTCATAGCGGAAGTAATTACGGTTCCGGGTGCGTCATTATACTGATCTCTGTCCACACCGATAGCATATACGCCTGCTTCCTGGCATGCCTCGATTACGCCAAGTCCGGTTGCGCCTGCTGCATGGAAAACAATATCAGCGCCATTGGTGATCGCGGTACCTGCGTTTGTTTTTCCGGTTGCCGGATCTGCAAAGGAGTTTGCGTTAAACTGCTGGATTGTAATATCCGGATTTGCATCAATAGCACCTGCACAATAGCCGTATCCGAACAGGTTCATGGTTTCATTTGTCATACCGATCACTACGCCGATATTGTCAGTCTCTGTCATAAGGCCGGCAACATATCCTACCAGATAGGAAGCCTGCTCCTGGCGGAACATCAGACAGGTAACATTGGGCAGGTCAATGGTAGCGTCATCAATAATAGCAAACTTACACTCAGGATTTGCTTCCGCAGCCTGCTTGGTAGCGTCTGCCAGCATATAGCCTACGCTGATGATCAGGTCGTACTCTTCATCAATAAACGTCTCAATGTTTGGAACATAGTCTGCATCGGTAGAGGACTCAAGATAATTTACTTCAACGCCAAAATCCTCTGCCGCCTTCTGAAGACCCTCCCAGGAAGACTGGTTGAAGGAACCGTCATTTACACCGCCTACGTCTGTTACAAGACCGATCTTATATTCGGATCCGTCTTTTTTCTCGCCTGCTGCCTCTGTTTCAGCTTCTTCTTTTTTTGCTGAAGTATCAGCGGCTGCGGAAGA
>ENA-ORRZ01002080-ORRZ01002080.1-human-gut-metagenome-genome-assembly--contig:-NODE-2080-length-10669-cov-3.069154_pt1 | contig 10669 bp, 8 predicted proteins | sample MGYA00242185_ERZ509152 | MGnify/ENA primary metagenome ERZ509152 (study PRJEB26280, sample SAMEA2338668) | human gut metagenome | biome: human gut; feature: human-associated habitat; material: faeces... | reverse complement strand
TGGGGATAGCTGTGGGCATACTGGTAGTCTAACCCCCGTCCCAGCTTGGCGGCGCCGGAGTAATGCCTGTCCTGCAAATGGGCCGGCACCGGCAGGGCGCGGTGATTTTTTAAATACTCCATGGCCTCGTCCACCGCCAGATAGGAGGCGTTGCTCTTGGGAGCCGTGGCCACGTAGGTCACCGCCTCCGCCAGAATGATCCTGGCCTCCGGCATTCCCACCCGTTCCACCGCCAGGGACGCGTTTACCGCCACCACCAGGGCCTGGGGATCCGCCATACCCACATCCTCCGCCGCGCAGATAATGATTCTTCTGGCGATAAATTTGATGTCCTCACCCGCGTACAGCATCCGCGCCAGGTAGTAGACCGCAGCGTCCGGGTCAGAACCACGCATGCTCTTAATGAACGCGGAGATCGTATCGTAGTGGTTGTCCCCGTCATGGTCATAGCGCACCACCCGTTTCTGGATACATTCCGCCGCCACATCGATCGTGATATGGATCTTTCCGTCATCGGATTTATCTGTCGTCAGGATTCCCAGCTCCACTGCGTTCAACGCTGCTCTCGCGTCTCCGTTCGCCACATCCGCCAGGAAATCCGCCGCCTCGTCGGTAATATCGGCGCCGTAGGTTCCCATTCCTTTTTCCGTATCATAAACCGCCCGCATCACAAGTTCCCGGATATCCTGTTTTTCCAGCGGTTTTAACTCAAAGATCCTGGATCTTGACAGCAGGGCGTTGTTCACCTCAAAGTACGGATTCTCCGTTGTCGCGCCGATCAGGGTGATCGTTCCATCCTCAACAAACGGAAGCAGATAGTCCTGCTGGGACTTATTAAAGCGATGGATCTCGTCCACGAAGAGGATCGTCTTCTGCCCGTACATACCGATGGCATCCTTGGCGTTCTTTACGATCTCTTCCATATCTTTTTTCCCGGCTACAGTCGCATTGATCTGCTCGAACCGGGCACTTGTCGTGTTTGCGATCACTTTCGCCAGAGTCGTCTTTCCTGTTCCCGGCGGACCGTAAAAGATCACGGATCCAAGCTTATCCGCCTTGATCGCGCGGTAGAGGAGCTTGTCCTTCCCGATAATATGTTTCTGCCCGACCACCTCGTCCAGAGTCGTCGGACGCATCCTGGATGCTAACGGCGACTCCTTTTCCATCGTGTTCGCTCTCATATAGTCAAATAAATCCATGGCTGCTGCCTTTCTGCGTTTTGCAGCGCTCCGTTTCCGCATGAAATATCACCATCTGCGCGCTGCATCCATTACCGCTCTTTTTGCAGGTCTTAATCGACCATCAGTTCGTCTACTGTAACAAAAGTATACCCTTTCGCTGTCAGGTTGTCAATGATGCGGAACGCCGCTTCCACAGAGGTTTTGAACTCGTCATGCATCAGGATAATGTCCCCGTCCTCCGTATCTTTCACCACTTTTGCGGTGACTTTCTCCGTATTTTTCAACCGCCAGTCGATGGAGTCCACATCCCAGAATACGGGAATCATGTCCACGGCCTCCTCCAGCTTCGCATTCCAGCTCCCATATGGCGGACGGACATACTCCGGCCAATCCCCGGTTACTGCCCGGATCTTCTCCCGTGTGTCACAGAGTTCTTTCGCTGCGTCGAAAAGCTTCTCTTTTGTGAGGTCTTTGTGGGTCAGGCAGTGAACACCGATGAGATGTCCGTCCTTTGCCATCTGCTTTACGAGATCCTCATTTCCGTCGATGCATTCGCCCACGAGGAAAAAGGTCACGCGGATTCCGCGTTCCCTGAGGCCGTCTAAGAGCGGCTTTGTGTATTTGGGATTCGGGCCGTCATCAAAGGTGAGTGCCGTATACTTTTTTGCGATGTCTTCCTGCTGGCCGTACAGATCTGATACAGCCTTTTCCGATCGTCCGGCTCCGCTGTGATCATGTCCCGAAACCTCAGTGGTCATCCCTTCGCCCGGCACAGGGATTCTTCCTGTATCGACCGGTTTTCCCTCGTGCGTATCAAGTATTTCCCCTCTTCCCTTCCACATCCGCACTGCCCCCCAAGCCAGGATCATATCCACGATCAGGATCACAATAAAAATAAAAACTTTCTGTTTGAATTTCATACGCTCCTCCAGCTGCATGTATTACCGATACAATATATGCGGCTGTCCTACACTTTACCGCTCTGTTTTCTCCCTCAAAAAAGACAAAGCCCCTGAAACAGCTGTATTGGGGATAAGCTGCTTCAGGGGCTCTGCCTGCTCAATATGTACCATAATATTTCCCTTTTCAGGGAAATCCACACCGGGAACATGGATTTTTTCGCCGTGGCGAGACAGCGGGCCTCCCGGCCTTCCATTTTTCTGACAGGCATCCAATCTGCCAGAAAACCGGTCTCTATCACATCCACCACGATGTGATTCTGCAACGATCCGGCGTCTTCATAGCCGCTTGATCTTGTAACTGTTCAGTACCTTCACCGTTGCACGATTTCTATAAAAAAGAGTTGAAATACATCTGTCTCAAGTGGGTGGACTCGGGATCCCTGTGAGTGGAACCCGGGTCCGGAAAAGGATGGGCATTTATAACTGAAAGTTTGTTTTCCTTCCTTTTTGTTTGGTGTCTTCATTATAGGCCATGCTCGACGGAATGTCAATAGCTATTTCAAACTTTTTGTTTGTATAAATGTTATTTTGTTGACAAACAGTTTGTCATATGCTATTCTGAACTTACATCGAAGCCTGCAGAGGCATTTCTTTATACCTCTGTTTTGTTATTTTTTTCACACAGCGTACATTCAGCGAACACCCTGGGGGAGATGTCCGTTTTTGACGCTTATCTTATGGGGGTACATTTATGGAAATTTCCCAGTATCTTGACTTTGACTTTCTGATCCGTTTTCTCGAGGGGCTCCAGAAATTTTTAGGCGAAAACAGTGAGATCCTGATCCACGATTACCGGAAAGGATATGACCATACGATCATCTACGCCTTAAACCCGGCAGTCAGCGGTCGTGCGGTTGGCGGTTCACCGAAGGGCGGAATGATCACACAGCTCGGAAAAGACATCGAGCCGATGAAAGACAGCATTCAGACCTTCTCCAATGGACCGAAAGACCGTTTCTATAAATCTTTCACCACGTTGATTCCGGACGAAAACGGAAAGATCATCGGCTCTGTCTGTGTGAATCTGGACGTCTCGGATCTCCTGAATGCGCAGCGCGCGCTGGACGCTTTTGTTCAGTACCCGATGACCCATCACGCGCCGACAAATGATATCGATGCCCTTGCCACAAAGAATGTAGATGACATTCTTAAGTACTACATGAAACAGGCGGAGCTTCTGGTCGGAAAACCGATGGGACTGATGAACAAGGAGGAAAAGATCCGCGCATTGGACTACCTCGACCAGAAGGGTGTCTTCAAAATTTCCAAGACCAGCGTTCTTCTCTGCGAGACGCTTCAGGTATCAAAATATACGCTCTACAACTACCTTGAGGAAGCACGGAGCGGACGTGGGGATAATGGCAGCGAAGAATAGTAGATCGCAAATTAAAACCTGGTAATTGTGTTAGTACTGAACACTTATCATGTCTCTCATAAAAAACGGAGTACCGGTATATCAGATTACCAGTACTCCGTTTTTATTGAATTATCAGTTATCCGTCGGGGCATATGCACATATCCATAGCATCTGGAATCATGCATATTGCACTTTTTCTGTCAGATCGTCACATTCTCCAGCACCTTCAGCTGATCCAGCCCGGCGCTTCCGCCTGAGATCAGGAAGCAGACCTTCTCATCCTTTTTCACCTTCGCAAGTCCCTGTAAGACTGCACCGACGGTGATGGCGGAGGACGGCTCGCAGAAGATCTTTCCCTCTGTCAGGAGCAGCTTCCATGCTTTTAACAGATACTCATCCTCCACATCAAAGAATCCGTCCACGTTCGCCGCCACATACGGATAGCATTGATCTCCCGGCATCTGGGACACAAGAGCGTCCGCGATAGACTTCTTCTGTTCAACCTTCACCGGCTTTCCGGCCGCCAGACTTGCGCTGTATCTCGGAAGCGCTGCCGGCTCTGCCCCGTAGACCTTAACGCTGTTATCCATGCCCTTTACCGCCGTTGAGACACCGCCGATGAGTCCGCCACCGCTGACCGGAACGATGATCGTATCGATCTCCGGACACTGTTCCAGAATCTCGATTCCCGCGGTTCCCTGTCCGGCCATAATATCCTCGTCGTTGTACGGCGGAACCATGGTCGCATTTTTCTCCCTGCAGATCCGCTCCGCAACGTCAAACCGCTCAGATGTCTCACACTGAACGACCTCCGCTTCCAGCTCTTTGATCGCATTTACTTTAATAGCCGGTGCCGTATACGGCATCACGATCGTCGCCTTTGCACCAAGCTTCTTTGCAGTATACGCCACTGCCTTTCCGTGGTTTCCCGAAGATGCCGCGACGATCCCGCAGCTTAACTGCTCCGGTGTCAGCATCCTGATCTTGTTGACTGCTCCGCGAAGCTTGAACGCGCCGGTGAGCTGCATGCACTCCGCTTTCAGGTAGACCTGGCAGCCCAGATACTCATCCAGCTTTTCCAGACGGATCAGCGGTGTTCTCGTCGTGTACGGGGCGATTCTGTTTTTCGCTTCAAAAATCTTTTCCAAGGTAAGAGACATATATTTTCCTCCTCTGCGTTGATACTTTGATTGTACCATCCGATCATCTTTATCCCCACACCATCTTTCTTTTCCTACTTAACCCACTTTTCAACCTTTTCCACATGGAATCCAACAGCATGGGCTATCTGCTCCAGCGGCAATCCTAGTTTTCGAAGATTTATGGCCGTCAATTCAGCCTGCGTTTCACGTCCCTTCTCTCGTCCTTCCTCATAACACTCTTTTTCCACCTCATCCATTGTCCGGTACATCTCGTTCACTCCCTTCGAATTTTCCTTGAGATACCTTGTTCTTTCTGCCAGCAATCCGTAATGCATGTCATCTGCATCTGCGCAGTTGAAATCATGCATCAGCTTTCCAATGGCGGAATCGTCACGGTACTCTCCGTTCACATATAGGATATGCGCCCCATCACCAAACGGTTGGTTTAATGTCTGATTCATATTCTGGATCATATACACCGCCTTTCCCGCCTGATAATAATCCTTTTCTGTGATAAAAATCACATATGTATCCGGTAGTTCCCTGTAATCATGATTTTCATCCAGATTTTCCACATCCATCATACTGGAATGGTATCTGGCACGGTGCGGATCAGCCCCATAAACGGAACGCTGTACCTCGATATCATACTTTCTTCCCATACTGTCAGTCGCATACGCATCCAGACATACGGACCTTGCCCCTGTCACGCGTTTCATATCAGCCTGAATTTCGCATTTTAATAATACCAGATCCTGTTTTCCAGTGATGATCCTCAGCACAAACTCTGCCAATGGAAGGTTATCCTTGAACAGACCGCGCATAAATATATCATCGATCGGCCGAAATCTGCGCAGACGTTCACGATCTTCCTCATGACGTTTTTCCTGCCTTCTGATATTGGTTTCTTTTATAACACTACCTCCAGTCTTTTGGTGTGATAGCGTCTCTCCATAATTTTATCGTAACACAGGCGCATATTTTACACAATATACCGAAGTGATAAATTCATCCCCTCAAATTGTATTTTTTCAACAATCTTAAAAAAGCGGATCTGATATGAACTGTTGATTGTGTGACTTTTCCCCGTAGGGCTCGCCGAGATAGGTTTCGAAAACACGTGTTATTGCCGAATAAAGGATCTTTGCATTCTTGATTCCGTGGAACGGTATGTCCGGAAGTTCCGCAAAGTCGATTCCACCGTAGACTTCGTAGATGATATCATTTATACGCATGGCAACAAAAAAGAGCGTCTTCGGAATTCATTCCTCCAACGCCTCTTTTTCTCTGCCGGTATTTGTTTTTATTCCCTACTCACCCATACAATAAAACGTAAATTCTCCTTCTGCCAGAAGCTTCCCCGTATCGGTCTCCACGACCTCGGCTTTTGTAAAGCAGACGGTCTTTCCGCGCTTTGTGATCTTCGCCAGCCCCTGAATGTTTTTTGCGCTGCTGCCGCGAAGGAAACGGAAGGAGCTGTCCAGAGTCACATATTTTCTTCCGTCATTTCTCGTCACAAGTCCCGCGGCAACCTCCGCCATCACGAACATCAGGCCGCCGTGGACGGTCTGCATTCAGGGAATCCTCTGTGATCTCAGCCCGGACCTCAGCCCGGTCTTCCGATAATGCGACCGCACGGATCCTGTTGTGAAGCATGAATGGGTTTGTTTGATTCACACGCTCCATCTGTTCTACATACGTTTCTTTTCCGGGATTCTCCATATCATTTCCTCCACATTTCTACTTCTGTCCTTCTGCTTTTTCACATGGTCTTCTGTCTGTGACGATGATCATTTATTCGTGCAATTTGCAGCATCGATGGCGATCGCCAGCATCAGTGCCATAATTTCGTCCTTAGGATCCAGAATGTCGATCACATAGGTGTCGCCCCAATGGAACGGCTTCTTTGAAATATGGACCACCGCACAGCACTCCTCATACACATCGTAGTCCCAGGCCAGAAAATCGCCCTCACACCGCCATCCGTTGTAATCCAGTTCATACCGCGGCTTAAAGAAGGAAAACTCCTTCTGCACACTTCCGAATTCTTTTCCATCGATCTCGATATCGAATGCTGGAAGCAGGGTAAGGAGGCGTTGTTTCACCATGCCGACTTCCCGTCCGCTCTTGTCGTATACGTGGATCTGATGCCCCAGCGCAAAAAATTCCGCTTTTACAAAGTATTTTGGTTCTTCCTTCTCATCATACACATCGTATGTATCCGTCCATGAAAAAACTCTCTGTTTGATCAGTAGCTGCATAAACTTCTCCTTTCTTAAAACATCCGCTCCCATCCTGCAAATGCCTCATCCACCGCCGCCAGATATTCCGGCACATGCTGGGATTTGCGGATCTTTTTGGCTAATTTTTCACTGTCCGGAACCTCCTCTAACATATAGCTCCAGAGGTCTTTCATACGGAAAAGAAGATTTCTGTCGCCGGACATGGTCTCGCGGTAATATTCAAAGATCTCATCGTGGAAGGCACGGATCCGGGGCATGAGATTGTCTCCCGTGTTTCTGGACTCCAGTACTGTCTTTTCCGTCTGCTCCGGTGATGTCTCTTTGTTTCCAGCCTCTGATCCTGCACAGACCTGGACATTTTCCACATCTGCTTCTTCTATTCGGATCAGCTCCGCCAGTGCCGGATTTCTGATGAGTCCCCGCCCGATCATCACATTCTCCACCGACGGAAATTTCTCCCGGAACTTTTTCATATGCTCTGCCGTGAACAGATCTCCGTTGTACACGATGGGATTCCGGCTCTCCTTTAAAATATCCGCAAAGACGTCAAGATGCGGAACGCCTTTATAAAACTCCTTCTGGATCCGCGGATGCACTGTCAGCTCGCTGATCGGATACCGGTTATAGACCGCCATGATCTCCGGCCACTCTTCCACTTCATTCTTTCCGATCCTGGTTTTAACAGAGATCTGAAACTCCCCGTTTCTCACCGACGCGTCCGAGAACACTTCATCAAAAAAACGATCCAGATCATCCGGGTAAAGTAAAAAACCGGAACCTTTTTTCTTCGCTGTGACCGTCCCTGACGGACATCCAAGATTCAGGTTGATCTCCCGGTATCCCATCTCTGCTAATTTCTTTGATGCCAGAAGGAAATCTCCTGCCCGGTTCGTCAGAATCTGCGGCACCACCGGTACCCCCGCATTACTCTCCGGCAGCACATCCCGCATCTCCTTCACGCTCATCCCCTGCTCCGGCCCCGGTGCCAGAAACGGCGTGAAATATTTGTCCACACCACCAAAATACTTGTGGTGCAGGTTCCTGTATGGATATGTTGTGATTCCCTCCAATGGGGCGAAATATAGATGCAGCATGTCATGTTCCTCGTATCTTTTTCGTAAACTCACAGTTCTTTCTTGACTGTTTTTCTTATCGTACCACATTTGGGACGTCAGAGCAAATTATAAAATCTTTTGCTCTGACTCATTCGGACCTGCTCGTCCGCTTAACCATTTTCCTGTCATGTATTTTCACCCTTATTTTCATCTCTTCCCATATATTTTTCTTATGTCCCGCATCGTATTTTCCTTTTACAATTTTCCTTTTTTCTCTGCCTTTTCTCTGGAAAACTGTTATTATTTCATCTATACTATAGATACACAGAAAGCAGAGGTGTTTTATATGACAGAACTCAGTATTCATGAATTATCCCTTGGTTTTTCCCATGACAAACAGATGCTTGTGGAGTTTCTCGCAAAGCATCATTTAAATTATGAGGACGATATTGAGGCAGCGTTCGGAGTGTTTGATTCCGATGAGAATCTCACAGGATGCGGATGCTGCGCAGGAAATCTTTTAAAATGTTTTGCGGTAGATGAGAGTCTCAGAGGTCAAAATGCTCTCGGAAGTCTCGTGTCCAGACTTGTCGAAAACCGGTTTGAGGCAGGGCATTACGATCTTTTTGTGATCACCAGGCCGAAGAACAAAGTGCTTTTCACATCCTGCGGATTTTATCCTCTGGCAGAGACAGAATCGGTCCTGATGCTGGAGAATAAGAAATCCGGACTGGACAACTATTATAAGAAATTTCTCGCTGGGACAGATACCGATGAGAACGTGGGCTGTATCGTCATGAACTGCAATCCCTTCACGAAAGGTCATCTCGCCCTGATCACTTACGCGGCAAAATCATGTTCCCTGCTCCACATCTTCGTGGTTGAGGAGAACCGGTCCCGGTTCCCGTTTGCGGACCGTCTGAAGCTTGTCCGGGAAGGTACGGATCATCTTCCGAACGTCATTGTACATCCATCAGGACCATATATGATCTCCAACGCCACATTCCCGACCTACTTCTTAAAGGACGGCGAGGACGCGGCGAAGATCCAGAGTGAGCTTGATATCACGCTGTTCGCGTCAAGGATCGCACCGATCCTTCATATTACAAAGCGTTTTGCCGGGGAAGAACCTTTTGATCCGGTAACAAGGCGCTACAACGAGGCGATGATCCACATTCTCCCGAAATACGGCATCTCCTTCATCAAGATCGACCGGATCACCACAGAGGGACCGGATGGAAAGCCGGAGGTCATCAGTGCTTCCAGAGTTCGGAAGCTCCTGGATGAGCAGGGCGTGACCGACGAAGTTCTGTCGCTGGTGCCGGAGTGTACCGCGAAGTATTTAAAGGAAAGCTGTAACTGTCAGTAGGTCTGCGCACTTGCTGCGCTGACCGTAAGAAAACATAAGTTGGACGGCAAAAATCCCATCGGTGTAGCCGATCTGGAATGGATTTTTGCTTGTAACTATGCTTGCAGAGCCTGTTCTCTGACGTTTTTCCAGATGCATGATAGCTGAAATGCTGTGCGAAATTCAAAAATCTTTGCACAGCATTTTCTGCATTTAGGAAGTTCAAACTAAATTCCAAATGGAGTGTTTTTATGAACCTGAATAATGTAATTACCGGATCACCGGTGACTTCCGGGGAACTCCGCGCCGCCAGAGACCGGCGCGTCCTGAAAAAATGGGAACTTCTTACTCCCGGTGGGGAGATCTGTCTTGTGGAGTTTTCCTTAAATATTGCCGGGGCCGTCAAGACGTTTTCCTTCGCCCGGGCGGCATTCCGGGAGGAAGTCCGGGAACTGTCTGACCGCCTCTCCCGTTTCTCTGTTCTGAAAACGGAGGTTTATGAGAAAAATACCGGTGACTGCGCGTTCTTTCTTTTAAAGTCCCAGGCCATACAGATCAAAAAATTTCTCGTCTCCATCGAGGAAAGCCACCCTTTGGGCCGCCTCTTCAACCTTGACGTCTGCGGTCCCGATGGAATTTCCGTAAAGCGGCATGATCTCGGACTTCTCCCCAGAACCTGCCTTGTCTGCGGGGAAGATGCCCATGTCTGCGCCGAAAAAAAGTCCCACTCCATGGAGCTGATCCAGTGGCAGACGGCAAAGCTCTTCCATGAATTCTTCCGGGACCGGGCGGCTGATCAGGCGGCTTCCGCGGCGGTACGGGGACTGCTCTACGAGGTTTCAACCACCCCGAAGCCGGGACTGGTGGACCGGAACAACTCCGGCTCCCACAAAGATATGGACTTCTTTACATTCCTTGACAGCAGCGCCTCCCTGATCCCGTGGTTTAGGGAATTCTTCTGCCTGGGATGGGATCACAGCAGTGAGCCGGACGGGCAGCTCTTTGAGCGGCTGCGCTACGCCGGACAACGGGCCGAAGCCGCCATGTTCTCCGCCACGGGTGGGATAAACACCCACAAGGGACTTGTCTTTGCCTCTGCGATTCTCTGCGGGGCGCTTGGAAAAGTTCACGCGGGGCGGGAGCTTCCGCTGCCGTTGGCGGATGTGCTTCAGGAATGCAGGAAGTTAGGGAAGTGCTCTCTCTCGGATCTACATCGACTTCCGAATGTGCAGACTCCGCTTCCCGGTTCCGAAATCCAACATATTTCCGGACATACACCTGACAAGATGCAGTCCGATCCGCAAAGCGCTTCTGCCCCCGACATCAGAACACATTCCGTATCACTTTCTACGAACGGGGAACGCATCTTTACCGCCTACGG
>ENA-ORRZ01002070-ORRZ01002070.1-human-gut-metagenome-genome-assembly--contig:-NODE-2070-length-10714-cov-2.616943_pt1 | contig 10714 bp, 10 predicted proteins | sample MGYA00242185_ERZ509152 | MGnify/ENA primary metagenome ERZ509152 (study PRJEB26280, sample SAMEA2338668) | human gut metagenome | biome: human gut; feature: human-associated habitat; material: faeces... | reverse complement strand
CGGTACACTGGGTAAGCAACGGCGGAACAGAGTATGAGATGGAAGAAGGCAGCAAACAGGAAGTCGGATCCACTATGACACTGTATCTGAATGAGGACAGTCTGGAGTTTGCAAATGAATACAGAATGAGAGAAGTTCTGGAAAAATATTGTTCCTTTATGCCGGTAGAAATCTTCCTTTCCAAGGCAAATGCAGAACCGGAATATGAGACCATTGATGAAGCTGATCTGAAAGATGACGATGAAGTGATCGAACATATTCACGAAGATGCCAAGATGGAAGAAAAAGAGAATGAAAACGGCGAAAAAGAGATGGTAGAGACGGAACCTGCCAAAGAAAAAGTAAAGATTAAAAAGCGTCCGGTTTCATTAAGTGATATTCATCCACTGTGGACAAAGCATCCGAATGAATGCAGTGACGAGGATTACCTGAACTTCTATCGCAAAGTATTTATGGATTACAAAGAGCCGTTGTTCTGGATTCATCTGAATATGGATTATCCATTTAACTTAAAGGGAATCCTGTACTTCCCAAGAATCAACACAGAGTATGATTCTATTGAAGGAACGATCAAATTATATAATAACCAGGTATTTATCGCAGATAATATCAAAGAAGTTATTCCGGAATATCTGATGGTATTAAAGGGAGTGATCGACTGTCCGGATCTTCCGTTGAACGTATCGCGTAGTGCACTGCAGAATGATGGATTCGTCAATAAGATATCGGAGTACATATCCAAGAAAGTTGCAGATAAGCTTTCCGGAATGTGTAAGACAAAGAGAGAAGATTATGAGAAATACTGGGATAACATCAGTCCGTTCATCAAGTTCGGATGCCTGAAAGATGAAAAATTCTGTGACAAGATGAAAGATGCGGTTCTGTTTAAGAATCTGGATCACAAATATCTGACATTGAAAGATTGCATCGAGGCAAATGGAGGAACAGTAGAAGATCAGAATGCCAAGACAGATGATCAGAATACTGAGAACAAAGAAGAGGATAAGACAGTTATTTATTATGTGACGGACGAGATCCAGCAGAGCCAGTACATCAACATGTTCAAGAACCAGGGCATGGATGCGGTAATCTTAGGACACAACATTGATTCGCCGTTTATCACACAGTTAGAGCAGCGTAATCAGAATATCAAGTTCCAGAGAATCGATGCCGATGTAACAGCAGGTGCAAAGGAAGAAGTTGCCGAAGAAGAGAAGGAAGCATTCCAGAAGAAATCTGACAGTCTGGTAGAGATTTTCCGCAAAGAGCTTGGAAACGAGAATCTGGATGTTAAAATCGAGAAACTGAAAGATGAAAATGTTGCTTCTATGATGACGTTATCCGAAGAAAACCGTCGTATGCAGGAAATGATGAAAATGTACAATATGTATGGTATGGACCCGTCTATGTTCGGCGGACAGGAAACTCTGGTATTAAATGCCAACAATAAACTGGTGCAGTATGTACTGGAGCACAAAGAAGGAGAACAGACACAGATTCTCTGTGAACAGCTCTATGATTTGGCGTTAATCAGCCACAGACAGCTGACACCGGAGGAAATGACAAAATTTGTAGCCCGAAGCAATGAGATTATGCTGTTGCTGGCAAAATAAACCAGGCAGTTACGAGAAAAAATAACAAAAGGAAAGAGCAGAAAAATCCGTATGGGAGTTTCTGCTCTTTCCTTTTTGAAGACAGGTACAGCCTGTTGGATTTAGGAGGATGGTACTGTAAAAATTTGGAGAAACATATAGACAAATAATGCGGAGTGTATTAGAATAATGCTCGAAAATGGGTAAGTATGAGAGAAAATGACGCATAGAGAAAATGTCCCGGAAGGAAACAGAGCCGGCAAGGGAGAAATGAAGAATATGAAAGCATACAAAAAAGAGAAAAAGAAGTATCTGAACAGTATGGGCGGCAGAAGGCTGAAAGTGCGGGTTCACATGCTGCTGCTGGGGACGCTTTCCCTGGGAATTGTTATATATTCTGTAGTTTGTACCATTCAAATGAAATCAAAGGATGCCAAAACCACAAAAGAATATGTAAGGAATTATGTGGAGCAGCGGGCTGATATGATAGACATGGAAATCAGCAGCAATACAGCCATGATGACGGGACTGGCCGAGACTCTGACAGAAGAAAAACCCCGGGATGGATATAGAAAGTTACCTGGAGACTAAGAGGAAGCTGTATGGTTTTGATTTTATTGCGCTATATGATGATAAAACAGGAGAGGTACAGCTTGCTGGAAAAGGTTTTGAGGATGTAAACAGGGAAGAACTGACAGAAAACGATGTGTTTGGGCAGGAATTAAGAGAAGGACATTGTGCGTCCTGTATGGAAGAGGAACGAATGGTCTATGCCGTAAAGACAGGCAGCGCCAGTGAAGAAAAAACTTTGTGGGCAGCAGCTTCGTCAGAAGAAATAACAAGTATTATGATGTCTAAAACGTTCCAGGAAAAAAGCAGTACTTATGTGGTAGATAAAACGGAGCAGGTACTTCTGTCTTCCGGGGAAGAAGAGAGCATGGCGTTTTGGAATCTTGTCGTAGGACAGAAGGAAGATAAAGAGATTCTGGAAAATGCAGAACGTATGAAAGAAAATATCAGCAACCACAAGGGCGGCGTTTTCCGTATCCTTCTGCCCGGCTATAAGAGGTATTACCTGGCTTACGAGCCTCTGGAAAGAAGAGGATGGACAGCTGTAACCATTGTTTCTGCGGATTTGTTTTCCGGTTTTTCTGATTCTTACGTAGTGAAAATGATGGGAAATCTGGTTGTGGTTATGCTGGTGTTCGGCGCTTATTTTTCCTGCTGTTTAAAAGCTACAGCGAGGGGGAAAAGAAACTGGAACACCTGGCTTTTTCCGATGAGGTGACCGGAGGAATCAATAAGCTGGAGTTTCAGATAAAATATCGGCAGCTTTGCAGAAAGCATATTGCAGAACAGTATGCCATTGTTATGATGGATTCGGTGGACTTTAAGATTGTGAACAGAAATCTGGGCGCAAAAAACGGAGATAAACTGCTTCGCTATTTTTATGCTGTAATGGCGGAGGCGTTAAAAGAAGAAGACAGAGAGTTTGTTACCCGGACAGAAATGGATCATTTCTTTTTATGTATGAAGGAAACGAATTTTCAGGTTATCCAGGAGCGGTTAAATGCCATAGTAAGGGAGATTAATACCTTTCAGGGGATGGATTTACCGAAATATAAGATTCGGTTTCGCAGAGGTATCAGCTTTGGCGACAGTTCTGAAACGGATGTAACGGTGATTCAGGATCAGGCCAGAGCAGCCTTGAAGAACCAGAAGTAGAAGCATATTTAGAACAGGAAAAAGAAAATACTTCCGACCTATGTGCTCTGTTTTTTTTTGGACTTGGATCATTTCAAAGAAGTGAATGATACGTTGGGTCATATAGTAGGAGATAAGGCCTTGCATGAAGCAGCAGCCAGCCTGAAATCCGTTATCCGAGCCAAGGATTTGATATGCAGAATCGGAGGGGACGAGTTTATGCTGTTTATCAAGGATGCGGAGAGCGTAGCGGATATTCGTTTCTGCGCGGAGAAGATAAACAGAATTTTGGTAAAAACCTACGAAAAAGACGGAAAAGAAGTGACAGTCAGCGCTTCCATAGGCATTGCCCTTGTGGAAGAAGGAATTACGTTTGAAAGCCTTTATGAAAGGGCTGACAGAGCGCTTTATGAGGTGAAAAACAAACACAGGAATCAATATTGGATTGCATAAGAGAGGGGATATAAAAATGGATGAAAGAGGAATGCAGAAGCGTCTGAGAAAGATAACACTTTTCTTTACTCTGGTGAGTCTTGTGCTCTTAATGGGAAGCGGAGGCATTTCCATCCTGCTGAATCATACGTTTCAGAATGAAATCGAAGATCAGATTGTGACAGAGACAAACAGGCATAGAACCAATATCAACAGAAAAATTGACACAGACCTGCAAACTCTTTATACCCTGTCAAGTTTTATGGAGTTCAGCGGAACCATAGACAGCAGCCAGTTTGCAAAGGGATTGTATGAATCCAACAATGAGAACAGCTTCCTGCAGATGGGATACTTTGAAAAGGGCGGAACAGGAATCCGCGTAACCGTCAATGGCGCCATGGAAGAAAATATGAAGGCAGAAGAGACGGATTCCACTTTCTATGAGAGCATTCAGAAAGCCTGGGACGGGAAAAGCGTGGTTTCCGATGTCTATCATGACAGCGCAGCAGATGAAGATTTCATTGCGTATGCAGTTCCTGTACAGAAAAATGGAACGGTGGTAGGCGCCTTGACGGCCTGTGAAAGCACGTCGGTGTTTTTTGATGTATTAAGTATTAAAAGTGGTTTCAGTGAACAGACAAAGGTTCGGGTTATGGGGACAGACGGAAAATTTTTTCTGCCTGCCCAGTCCGGAGATCAGGCAGACTCTGTTTCTGATATTCTTCTCTCTGAAAAAGAGCGGACAGCATTTCAGAATATGTTGGAACAGGGAAAAAGTAAATTTATGGAGGTCAATGAGAATGGGCAGACTTGCCGGATGTTTGCAGAGCCGGTAGGGGTTCATGACTGGTATCTGGTGCTGACTGCCACAGAACGGGGAATCAGCGAGCCACTGTACCAGAACCTTCTGATTACGAGGATTATTTTCTTCCTGCTTCTGGCTCTTTCCGGTATGTGTATCCTGTATGGCGCCCGTCTGATGAAGCGAAACAGCAGAGCACTTCTGCGGTTTGCCTATTATGACCAGCTGACAGGCAGTTATAATATGGTGAAGTTCTCCCACATGCTGGAAGAAACCATTGCCAGTACCCGGGATTTCAGTCTGGTGGCCATGAACATCCGCAAGTTTAAGTTTATCAATGAGACTTTTGGAGATGAAGTGGCTAACCAGCTGCTGTGCTATGTGAAAAAGGTGCTGGATGAGGCAGTTTTTGAGGGAGAGTTCTTCTGCCGGGAAACTGCGGATAAGTTTTACATACTCATGAGAACTTCAGATGAAAACCTTGTGCAGAGGCGTCTGGAGGAGATTACAGAGCACATTCGTGATTTCTTTCTGCACTACAACCGGCAGTACCGCATGATGATTTATGCAGGGGTGGTGACCGGGGCAGAGATAAACGGCAGTTTTGTGAAGCGGGAAGAACTTATGAGTCATGTCATGTTTGCATTGGACAGAGCGAAGAAGCGGCAGCAGGATGATTTTTCCGGATCAGTTTATTCCGCTGTTTGAGCAGAATGGTTTCTGTACAGAACTGGATTTGTATATGGTAGAGCTGGCATGCCGTCAGATTCGCCAGTGGATGGATGAAGGAAAGGAAGCCATTCCCATTTCGGTCAATCAGTCCAAACTGTTGTTTTACAAGGACGGATATGTGGAAAATCTGTGTGAAATCATGGAACGGTACCATGTGCCGGCTAAGATGATTACCCTGGAAATTCTGGAGGGCCTGGCTCTTGGGGATGCAGAAGGATTAAACAGCAGAATCCGGGAACTGAAAGAAAAGGGCTTCCAGATTTCCATGGATGATTTCGGCAGCGGCTACTCTTCTCTGAACATTCTGTGCAGTCTGGAAATTGATGAATTGAAGCTGGACAGAGCGTTTCTGATGGAAATGCCGGGTCATAAAAAATGGCAGCAGCAGATTGTGATGGAACAGATTGCACAGCTGGCAAAGAAAATGAACATGACGACTGTGGCAGAAGGCGTGGAAACCTGGGAAGACGAAGCCTTTATTCTGAAAGCAGGCTGTGATTACGGACAGGGGTATTATTACAGCAAACCTCTTTGTGCCGCTGAATTTACGGAAAAATATATGTAGAAAAAAGGCTCCTTTGGTTTAAAGGAGTCCTTTTTTAAACTGTATCATCATTTCACGGGTAAGGCTGACATCATAGTCGTCATAGGGGATTTCTTCCCGTTCAAACCACTGTGCCACAGCCAGTTCGTTTTTGTCTAAGGTGATGGTATCTTCTCCCTCCAAATCGCAGACAAAGCCGGCCAGAAGGCTGCCGGAAAGTCCCCAGGGCTGGCTCTTGTAGTAGCGGATATTCTTCACTTTTAAACCAACCTCTTCCATGACCTCTCTTTTTACGGTTTCCTCCAGGGTTTCTCCGATTTCTGCAAATCCCGCAATAAGGGCATAGCGTTTGGCGTTTCTTCCCGCATAGAATTTTGTTCCCGTTGGTAACCGCCACAATGACGGCTGGAGAAATTTTAGGATATTCTGTGGATTGGCACTGAGGACAGTACATCATGCGCTCTTTTTCGTCATGGATGAGTTTGTGTCCGCAGGTTCCGCAGAACCGGCGTCCTTTATACCAGTTGTAGAGATGAAAGCCGGTGACAAGTCCGAAACACTGCTCCTTAGGCTGCATACTGCGGAAAATGGAAATATCCTGATATGTAAAGTCTGCAAATTCTTCTGCCTCATAATCAAAAAGCAGGAAATATCTTTGTTCGTCAATGGAAAAAAGATAAATACAGGCACTGGGAGAAAGGTTCTGGCTGCCAGAGAGCGTTTCCCAGGTGGGGAAGGTGAGAAGCCCGTCTCTTATGGCGCCAAGGATTTCCCGGCTGCGGAAGGAGAGAATGAAATCTCCGTTCTCAGGCTGTGCGTGGGTGTATTCGTTGTGATAGCAATGAAAATCAAGGTCCTGAATCATGTTGATTACCTCCGAATGTAAAATAAAGTAAGACAAATCAGTTACAGTTTTTCGCAGGGGATTTGCTGCTGTCTGAAAAATTTCTGAATCAAATCGTCCCAGACGTGGTCAAGGGATTTATCCAGGGTAAAGGTCTTTAGGGAAGTACCAGTGGTACAGGTCAGTGTCTTTCCGTCATACTGGAAATTGACAAATAACCCGAAAACATCATCAGAGGAAAAGTTCAGATGATTTCCCAAAAGAAGTTTTTCCGTATTTTTTTCGGAAAGACGGAATACAATCTTAAAGTGAAGAGGTGTTTTCTTTCCTTTCATCATGGAAAAGCAAAAGGGTTTAATATCCCGCCAGAGCGAATAAGTCTGCTTTTGCGTCTGGAGGAGTTGGGCCTCCTGTGTATCGTAAAAGTCTGTATGCAGAGTACCGTCAATGGTAAAGGTTGCAAAGGTGGTGACAGAGGCCTCGCACAGCCAGAAGCTGTCAAAGGTACTGCCGATAAGAAGCTTGGACATGAAATCCTTTAAGTCCACAATCTGCAGAGCAATCATAGTAAGAATCCCTCGTTTCTCTAAAAATTACTGCATGAAACACAGATAAGAACAGTATAAACGAAAATCAGAAAAAATCCTAGAGTTTTCCCGGAAAAAACCTTTTCAAATAGCAGGCTTTGTGTTATTATAAGACATGGTATTAAAAACTACATAAAGAGGTTGTTGAAAATGAGTTATAAAATAGTGATAGACAGCTGCGGCGAACTGCCCGAAAGCTGGAAAACAGATGAAAATATAGAAAGTATCCCCCTGACGCTTACGGTAGAAGGAGAGGATATTATAGATGATGAAACCTTTGACCAAAGCGCTTTTTTGAAAAAGACCGCACAGAGTCCGGAGTGTCCGAAATCTTCCTGCCCTTCTCCGGAGCGGTATATGCAGGCTTATGACTGCAGTGCAGAGCGTGTATATGCAGTCACCCTGTCTTCTAATCTGAGCGGTTCTTACAACAGCGCCGTGCTGGGAAAAAATCTTCTTCTGGAGAACCGGCCAGAGCAGAAAATATATGTCTTTGATTCCCGTTCTGCTTCGGTAGGGGAAACGCTCATTGCCATGAAGATTCGGGAGTGCGAGGAGCAGGGCATGGCGTTTGAGCAGGTCGTTGAAACGGTGGAGGCGTACATTGATTCCCAGAACACATACTTTGTCCTGGAGAATCTGGAGACTCTGCGCAAAAACGGAAGACTCAGCAATCTGAAAGCCTTTGTGGCATCTGCGCTGAAAATCAAGCCGGTGATGGGGTCCACCCCGGAAGGTACCATTGTGCAGCTGGACCAGGCCAGGGGCATTAATAAGGCCATGATGAAAATGGTGGATTATGTTGCCCAGAGGGCAAAGGACAGCGAGGAAAAGGTGCTGGCTATCAGCCACTGCAACTGTCCGGCCAGAGCGGAAATTGTAAAAGAGGCGATTTTGCAGAGAGTTTCCGTAAAAGATGTGGTGATTCTGGATACGGCAGGTGTCAGCACCATGTATGCCAATGACGGAGGCGTGATTGTAGTCTTATAGTTTTGTTTTGCAATTTGTCTCACAAAGGAATTGACAGGAAGAAAAAAATCAGATATAGTAGAAATGCTATGGGATACAAAGTTCGACAGATTCCATGCAAATATTTATGTGACCATCCCGGAAGGGATTAAGGCCATACGGACAGCCGGGTCAACTGCCGATTGGCAACGGAAGTTGCCTTATTGATTGAGTTAAAAGCTCAAATTTTATAAGCTGATCACTTTATAATCAACGCGCAGTGCGCACATCATCTTGTGAAACGGTCAATAAGAGCAGGAAACATATATTTGCGATTGAAGCATCGGAAACGATAACGGTCATTAAGAAACGGAAAACGGCACTGGACCATACACGCCCGTTTCTCGGAATAGGAATCGTAAGGCAGATGATGGATTGCATCATCTGCCTTTTTTAACATAGGAAGCCTGCGGAAAAGGATCGTTTCCTGCATATGGGAAAATGGAAAGGGATTTGGGAATGGATAGAGAGAAACAGAAGAGAGCCCCCATTTATGAAGCACTGGAGGCGTTCAAGAAAAAGAGAGTGGTCCCCTTTGACGTGCCGGGCCACAAAAGAGGAAGAGGAAACCCGGAGCTGGTGCAGCTTCTGGGCGAAAAATGTGTGTCCCTGGATGTGAATTCCATGAAGCCGCTGGATAATCTGTGCCACCCGGTATCTGTGATCAAGGAGGCAGAGGAGCTGGCGGCAGAGGCCTTTGGCGCAGCCGGAGCCTATCTGATGGTAGGAGGCACCACGTCTGCGGTCCAGACCATGATCCTTTCCGTCTGCCGTGCAGGAGATAAGATCATCCTCCCCCGGAACGTCCATAAAAGCGTCATTAACGCCATGGTGCTCTGCGGAGCCGTCCCAGTCTATGTGAACCCGGATGTGAACCAGAAGCTGGGGATCTCCCTGGGGATGGAGGTGGACAAGGTCCGCCAGGCCATTGAGGACAATCCGGACGCTGTGGCCGTCTTTGTGAACAACCCCACCTACTATGGGATCTGCTCGGATATTAAGACCATCGTGGAACTGGCCCACGCCAGGGGAATGAAGGTCCTGGCTGACGAGGCCCACGGGACCCACCTGTACTTTGGAAAAAATCTTCCGGTGTCTGCCATGGAGGCCGGAGCGGATCTGGCGGCGGTTTCCATGCACAAATCCGGCGGAAGCCTGACCCAGAGCTCTCTGCTCCTGTTAAATAAAGGGGTCAACGCCGATTATGTGCGTCAGATCATCAACCTGACCCAGACCACCAGCGCCTCCTACCTGCTGTTATCCAGCCTGGATATTTCCAGACGGAACCTGGCCTTAAGGGGCGAGGAGTCCTTTGGAAAGGTAGTGGATATGGCGGAGTACGCCAGGAGTGAGATCAACTCCATCGGCGGCTACTACGCTTATGGAAAGGAGCTGGTCAACGGCAACAGCGTATTTGACTACGACGTGACCAAGCTTTCCGTATATACAAGGGATATCGGCCTGGCGGGCATCGAGGTCTACGACCTTTTAAGGGACGAGTACGATATCCAGATCGAATTCGGAGATATCAGCAATATTCTGGCCTATATCTCCATCGGTGACAGGATCCAGGATATTGAACGTCTGGTGGGCGCTCTGGCGGATATTGAACGTTTGTATAAAAAAGACAGCACAGGCCTTTTATCAGGGGAATATATCTCCCCCAAGGTGGTCATGTCGCCCCAGAAGGCCTTTTATTCTGATAAGATCTCCCTTCCGGTGGAAAAATCCTCGGGAAGGGTCTGCGCAGAGTTCGTGATGTGCTATCCGCCGGGAATCCCGATCCTGGCCCCCGGCGAGATGATCACCGACGACATTGTGGAATATATCATGTATGCCAAGGAAAAGGGCTGCTCCATGCAGGGAACTGAGGATCCGGCTGTGGAGCATTTAATGGTCCTGGCAAATATTTAGAGCCAGTACGGCAATACTAAGGAGACTGGGAGGTGCAGAATGGAATTCTGGTTTTCAGAGCTGCATACGGGAAACGTAAAGCTTTCTGTCCGGATCGAAAAACAGCTTTTTTCCGGAGAAAGCGAATATCAGAGGATCGATGTGTTTGACTCCGAGGAGTTTGGAAAGTTTATTTCCCTGGACGGGGAGATCGTATTCTCTGAAAAAGATGAGTTTATTTATGATGAGATGGTGACCCATGTGCCCATGGCCGTCCATCCCCATGTGAAGAATGTGCTGATCATCGGCGGCGGCGACGGCGGCGTTGCCAAGGAGCTGTTGCAGTATAAGTCCATCGAGAGCATCGACGTGGTGGAAACGGACCGGATGTTCGTGGACGTATGCCGGGAATATTTCCCGGAGGTGGCCTGCGCCCTGGATGATGAGAGGGTGAAGATCCATTATGACGACGGCCTGCGCTTCCTGAGAAATAAAAAGGGGATCTATGACCTGATCATCAACGATTCCACAGACCCCTTCGGCCATACGGAGGGCCTGTTCACAAAGGAATTTTAC
>ENA-ORRZ01002059-ORRZ01002059.1-human-gut-metagenome-genome-assembly--contig:-NODE-2059-length-10815-cov-5.006320_pt1 | contig 10815 bp, 7 predicted proteins | sample MGYA00242185_ERZ509152 | MGnify/ENA primary metagenome ERZ509152 (study PRJEB26280, sample SAMEA2338668) | human gut metagenome | biome: human gut; feature: human-associated habitat; material: faeces... | reverse complement strand
CTTCCTGATCTGCTTATTGACTTGGAGATTGCACGGACAGATGGCAACTACAAAAAGGTAATGGCTAAGTATGCCAATCCTGTTGTCCTGATTTTGGATGAATGGCTTCTATTAAAACCAACGGAATCAGAACAAAGAGATATCTTCGAACTACTCCATCGAAGACGCAAAAAATCTTCAACGATCTTCTGCTCCCAGTATGAGTTCGAGGAGTGGTACGACCAACTGGGTGGTGATGACAGTCCTCTGGCAGATGCAATCATTGACCGCATTGCCCATGACAGTTATCGTATCAACATCACAAGCATTGATGCCGAACATGACATCTCAATGCGTGAGGTTTATGGCTTAGACAAAACATTACGCGAGTAAACTCGCATAAGCGGTTCCCGCTAGCCCGGACAGACGGTTTCCCGTCTACCGGACTTGCGGTGTTACCGCACAAGAATATTCACCAATCTCCTGTGACATCTGGGATACTCGGTCCGTGTAGTAGGTCGCCGAGTAATAATACATATCTGCTAATGGATTCTCTGCATCACTTGGTTTTGAAAATGCGGCATATACAAGATACTTGCTCTCCGTATCTGATTCATTTAATAACCATTTGGAATAAAACCAGTTCATACCATCCAAAATATGTAATTTTGCATTATCTAACTGTAACTCAGATACCTCGTAAACGCTTAATTTTTAGGTATGATAGAAAAAATCCCCGACTACTTTTCAGTAGCCGGAGCACCTTGACAATTCACATATGATTGATTTGATTCGTTTGCACGACGTCCGATTTCAGCTTTGACGATTTCGTTCCATGGAGCCAGAAGTTCTAATTCATCATCGCTCATCCTATCATTATCGTGCTGATTTGCACAAAGAAATAACCTTATTATGCCGGTTGACAGGTTGGATTACGCTGATTTTTTGAAAACTTTATATGGTATATTTTAATGAATTGTAGGATTACTTTATTGACATTTCTGACACTATCATATACACTGTACATATCGTATAAGTACGCATATATCAGAAGGTGGTGAGAGGAAGTTAGAATGGAAATTATCATAAGTAATAGTAGTGATAAGCCTATTTATGAACAAATTGCTATGCAGATTAAGAGTTTAATCATGAATGGTACCCTATCTGCCGGAGAAGCCCTGCCTTCCATGCGTGCACTGGCAAAAGACCTGCATATAAGTGTTATTACTGTTCAACGAGCTTACGAAGATTTAACTCGAGATGGGTTTATCGAAACCGTATCGGGAAAAGGTAGTTTTGTTGCATCACCAAATAAAGAATTTATTCAAGAAGAACAACTACGAATAGCAGAAGAACTTTTAGAAAAGGTTGCTATAATCGGTCGTACTCATGGTATCAGCTATGAGCAAATGGCTAATATTCTAAAACTATTTTTTGAAGAATGAGAGGTGGAATTATGGAACAGAACAGTATTGTTGTAAAAAATGTGACTAAAAAATTTGATGATTTTATGTTAGATCATATTTCATTTACAGTTCCTACAGGACGTATTGTGGGTTTCATAGGAGAAAATGGTGCTGGAAAAAGTACAACTATCAATTTAATTTTAGACCAGTTAAAGTTGGATGCGGGTGAAATAAGAATATTGGGTAAACAAAATCATTCTTATTTGCATAAAGAAAACATTGGTGTTGTTTTTGACGAATGTAAATTCCATTCCGTCTTAAATGCAAAAGATATTGCCCAAATCCTTTCGGGATCTTATAAAACATGGGATATGAATTTGTTTGAAGAATATATGAAACGCCTTGATGTTCCATTAAATAAATCAATAGGGCAACTTTCAAAAGGTATGAAGATGAAATTGTCAATTATTTGTGCACTATCGCATAGACCCCAGATTCTGATTTTAGACGAAGCAACAACAGGGTTAGATCCTGTTGTACGAGATGAAATTTTGGATATTTTTTTAGAATTTATTCAAGATGAAGAACACTCTATTTTGTTCTCTACACATATAACCTCTGACATACAAAAGGTTGCTGACTATGTAATTCTGATTCATAATGGAAAAATTATTTTTGAGGAAAAGAAAGATGACCTTATTTATAATTATGGAATTATACGCTGTAAAAAATCAGAATTTAATACTGTTTCGCCAGATGACTATGTATGTTGTCGAGAAACAAATCTTAGCGTGGAATGCTTAATACATGACAAAGTAGCTGCAAAAAAAAGATACAAAAATCTAATTATTGATAATGCTTCTATTGAGGACATTATGCTGTTCTATATCAAAGGAGGTGTCAAATGAAAGGATTGGTTTTTAAGGATTTATTGCTTATGAAGAAAATGAATAAAAAAGTCATTTTTGTAATGTATTTTTTTGTAATAGCAATTTCATTCTTCGGAGAGAATGAAGTTTACTCAATTATGTCATCGGCTTTTTTTTCACTTTTTATCGGTATGCACTTAATGATGACCATGACCTATGATGGATTGACTTCATGGAAACAATATGAATTAACCTTGCCGATGAGTAAGTACCAAATCATTTTCAGTAAGTATTTGACTAGCTTGCTTCTTGTTCCGATTAGTATAATGGGTACAGTTATCATTTATATCATTCGTTATGTGGTTTATCATAATTTTACACTTAGCCAGTTTGGTTTTTCTATCGCCATTGCAATAGCATTACCTGTTTTATGGTGTTCTATATGTTTAGCAATAGCACAGTGGTTTGGCTATATGAGTGTTCAGTATGTGAGAATGATTTGCACACTTCTCGTTATCTTTTTCGTAAGTAAAATATCAAAAGATATGAAATACGTTACTCAAAATTTGGTTAAAAATCCTATGTTGATTACTATTTTTGCTTTGGGTATAGTAGTCGCATCGTATTTTGTTAGTGTTATAGGATACTCAAGAAAAAAATAAAAAGTAGAAGTGCAAATAAAAGTAAGTGTCGAGCGAGTACGTTGCCCTGTCTGCGGAAATAAAACACGTGACAAAATCCGAGAAGATACTGTACTAAAAAATTTTCCACTCTTTTGTTCGAAGTGCAAAAGAGAATGTCTAATCAACATTGAACAATTCCATATAACTGTTATTAAAGCGCCAGACGCAGAGCCGATAATACACAGTTCTTTGAACTGTAGTTATCGGTTTTTGTATTTTCCCAATCATAGTGATTATCAGCTATTGATTTACACTTAAAACTGATCCAGATTTAATGCTTAAAACTGACCCATGGTATAATTTGGCCTTATGGCCTTGATAACTGATAATTATTTGTATAAGTCAGTTTTATATTCCTGTGACCTCTCTTTCGTTTTAATATGTTGTCTGTAACAGAATCGGCTGTTCATGTTACGTCATTGCTACAAGTCTTTCTTTCCATATCATTTTGAATCCAACCCGGGCAGATTTTCTTCAAAATCATGGTGAAAGTGCTTCGTTTCTGTGTTGGGAAAATGAACGGAAACACTTGATTTTACTGACTTTCTTCAATGTAACCTTATTATAACGTCCTCCCCAAACCCCAGCTGATTATTGGGATACTCCCCGCCCAAAAGAGGCCTGGCTCCTCTTCTTAAATACGCCTTTACCTTCTGCCCATACAAAAACAAGTCCTCGCCTCTTACAATCCCCCACTCCATCATAAGTGCCGCTGCCCCTGTGACAAACGGCGTGGCAAAAGAAGTTCCCGTGCGGCTTTCATATCCGTCCCCTGGGGCAGCTGTGGTAATTCCCACTCCCGGCGCGGCTAAATCCGGCTTAATTTCGTTGGTCACTCTGGTATATCCTCTCCCGGAAAAATCTGCGTAAGCCAGATACCGGGAGTCATAGGCGCCTACGGAAATCACTCTCTGGGCCGTAGAGGGAATGGTCTGTGTTGTCTGCGGTGTAGGCTGCAGAAAATGGGTATCTTCATTTAATACACCGCCCCCCGGCATCCACAAATCATACCTGCCATCCACAATCTTCCCTGGAATCAGCCGGATTTTCCACGTTCCGCTGTCAATATATTCGCTGCGAGGCAGCATTTCCACATAGATTTCCTGTGCCAGACTATAAGGCGCCGGTTCTCCGTAATACAGCAAAAGTTCTGTATTTCCCACAGTAAAGCGCTGCGGTCCCAAAATCTCCTGAAATGGCCCCACCCGCTGTCCTCCGGGTAGCAGCAGCTCCATTGTCATTTCATCCACATACTGCTTCCATATCTGCACATTCAGACCAGGCTCATACGCCCCCACATTAAAAGAAATTTCCGTAACTTCTCCCGCCAATACGGTTCCAGAAGTATGAAGCGCCCGGTTTCCCTCGTTCCCCATTCCCACACAGATAACACTTCGTCCCGTAAGCGCTGCATTATCAAGATAAGTTTCCAAAAGAGATTCTCCACTGTGAGAGCCATAATTATTTCCAAAACTCAAATTCAGCGCCAGCGGTATTCCCCGGTCTGCGGCCAGACGAATGGCATAATCAATGCCCTGCAAAAGTTCTGTAGTCCTCGGAAATCCGCCTTCCCTTGGGGCGCCTAACTTTACAACAAGCAATTCACTTTCATAAGCCACACCCCGGTATATCCCGTCAGAGGCTCTTCCATTTCCGGCAGCAATTCCCATGACTCCGGTTCCATGTCCGCTCAAATCCCTGCTTGGCACTATCTTCTCTCTTTCAGCTCGGCTTCCTGCCTGCAGAGCCTCATTGATTTCCTCCTGTGTGTACTCCGTTCCCAGGGAATAGCCTTTCGGCGGTCTGCCTGCTATACTCTGGTCCCAGAGCCTCCATATCCGGGTACTGCCGTCCGGATTCCGAAAATCCGGATGTGTATAATCAATGCCCGAATCTACACACGCTACCAAAATTCCTTTCCCTGTCAGTGCTTCCCCCAAAGGAGAAAAACGACTTTGCACTGCCGTCATACAGGACGCACTTTTCCCCTGATTGACAGCAAAAAAAAGCCTTTTCGGCTTTTCCACATATTCTATGCCGGGAAGTCTGGAAAGACTTTCGATTTTACTCTCTGCAAGAGTAATCACGGCGAAGCCATTTAAAAGTTCTGCCCGTGGCACCTCTTCTCCAATGATTTGCGAAAGATTTCCTGTATATTTAATAATTAAGTCCCATGTCCGCTCCACTTCATTATACCCGATACCCAGTTCCGGTGACTTTTCCAGTTCCTCCGGCGTTGCATCCAAGGCCAGGTTCAAAAGATTCTCCAGCTTTTGATTCTTCATGCTGCACTTCCTGCATTTTCTTTCAGTTTACTCCCAACGGGCTGAAAATATATCTCTTTTGCAGAATAAAATTTTGTCAGTTTTCTCACCTAATCAGGAATTCTATACGGAAGAAAGAAAAACTTAAACACATACCAAATAAAGTTGGTACTGCAGTAATCCCCAGCACCAACTTTATCTACAATTTTTTTATAATATTTACCAATTGCCTACCCTAACACACAGCTTCTTTTACCATCTTTAAATAAATTCGACAGTTCTGATGATTAAAATCATATTGCAATGCCTTTTTAAATTGCACGGCTGCCTCTTCCTTATTCCCCATTCCAACATTGGCAAGTCCCATCAAGTAATGACAATGTGCCCTATTCTTTTGATTCCTATCATCCTCAAAAATCAAAAAATCAGGCAAGGATACAGCAAAGTAATCATTTTTCATTTTATCATATAAATGTTTCTCACCGTAATCCATAAGTTTATTAAAGCATACGCAGGCAGCATTTGTATTTCCAAGTTTCCGATTCGCAAGTCCTTTATAAAGAATCATATCTGCCGGCTGGTCATAATAATACATAGCTCCTGCCGGTTCATCAACTCCAAGTTCTGCATTTTTGAAACATTCTTCAGACCTTTCTGCCTCTCCAAATTCTGCTTCTACAACTCCAAGATAATAATAAATATTGTTATCCTTGGTTCCTTCCAATCTTCCTTCGCCTAAATTTACGGGGTACAATAAAGCTTTTTCCAACAGTTCTTTTGCCGCTTTAAAATTTTTCTTTACAATCTCTTCCTTCGCCATCTCAGTCAAAGCAATTTTATACTGTCCTGAGATTCGTCCTTCTGCACCTTCCCATGCACGGAATCTATGATTCATAATGGTATCATAAGCTTTCTGATGCATGCCTAAAAGATTATACAAAGTAACATATTCCAGCATAACATCGTCACGCTCTGCAAGAATATCCTTATGTGCTTCATAATTTTGTAATCGAGTCTCAAAAGCAACGCCCATCTTTTTATAAAGCTGATCAAGTTCCAGGAATACTCGCGTGTCCGTTTCATCTAAAGCAAATGCCTTTTCCAATTCAACTTTTGCCTTCTCCGCATCATTTTGCTTGTTATAGTAAGCAAGCGCCAAATTTCGATGCACCGTTGGATAAGAACCATCTAAACCCGCAGATATTTCCCATAATCCCGTAGCCTTTTCAAACTGAAGTTTATCATAATATAAATTTCCCAGATAGTAATAAGCTTTGGCTCCCTGTGAATACTGATGAATCGCGTCTTCCAATACAGCAATATCTTCCAGCTTATTCGGGAAACAATATATTGGAGAGCAGTTGTTTGCGTTTTGATATGCTGCTGTACTTTCGTCTGCTTTTCCCATTTTTCCAAGGTAATATGCTTTGTAATAGAAAAGCATCGGCTGGCTTTGGGTACACTGTTCTAAAATTGCTATCGCTTCCTGGTAACATTTTGCTTCTGCATAATCACGTGCAACCTGCAGATAATTCTCGTGAAAATCACGCATCAATCCGTTCATCTCGTCAAGAATGGGCTGTGCCTCTTCACTGCCTTTTGCAAGTTCAAATCTGCTCACATAATCAAAAGAATCTACTTCCAGGTTTTTATAACACCATTCTTTTGCTTCTTCTTTTTTCCCGAGTTTTCTTAAAATAACTGCCTTTAATCCTCTGGCTTTTATATTGTGAGCATTCTTCACAAGCCCCTTTTCCACTAATTCCAATGCAGATTTCCAGTTCTGTCTTCCTGCTTCAATAGCAGCCAGATAGTAAAAGGACGTCTCCTGCTGTTCATTACTCCAGGTTGCCTTATAAAATGCGTCATATGCATCATCCAGTTTATTTTGAAAATATAACGCAAGTCCAAGGTTATAGTATGGTTCGCTGTTATATGGGTTAGGACTTCTCCATGTAATCCTTTTAATTGCAACGCGGAAATGTTTTTCTGCCTCTACAAAATTTCCCCTCCTGAAAAGAAGCATTCCATATGCATTGTTAATTCTGCTATCTCCAGAATCTCGTTTCAGTCCTTCTAAATAATATGAATCAGGCAAATAGGTTGCATGTCTGTGCTGTTCAATATGCTGTGCTGTCAATAATAATTCTTCATTTGTCATAATCTCTTCCGGTTCTTTCGCAGCCTCGCCTGGTTTTCCAAATTCCGGAATTTTTTCTTCTTCCGGCTGATAAGATACCAGAAGTTCGCCTTCTGAATACACAGAAATCTTCACATCCGGTTTGTGAAGTACGCTTACTTCAATCGTCTTTTCAAAAATATCCACTGGTGACAGTACCGTACTTTCACGATAAACTTCTTTTCCGGCAACCTCCACGGCTACTTCTGCATTGTCATACTTCTCTGTCCCGTATACAGTGATAGCGATTTTATCACTTTCAATCTCTGCACCAAGCGTTGCACGAATTGTAGCGTTTTTTACAGCTCCTACTTTCTTATATGGCATAAAGTACTGCTTAAAGGTTTTTTCTTCAAATGGTTTCAGCCATGTAAAGTCCGGCTGATTTTCCGTATATACACCTGTCATCAGTTCAATATATGGGCCATCCTCGTCTGTAAGATTATAATCCCATGCTTTCCCGAAATCACCGCAACCCCATGTCCACTGCTTTTTCCCAGGTGAAAAATGATGATTCGCCACATGTAAAAGACCAGCCTCTTTCTTATAATCATAGCCGCCTACAAAATCATATTTTGATGTTTCGGCCATATAAGAAGTTGGCACTGGAATATTTTTATATCTTGAAATATCCACACCCTCGCTGTAATCGTGTTTATAATATACACCTTTTGCAATAGGAAAACGAGATACGTCACGTTTTCCGTGGTCATATACGGTATGTACGTCCGGCGGGAAAATAGACTGTGTATAATCGTTGACCGGAACAGCTGGATTAGCCCACCAGAGAAAGGTCTGGGGCATAGCGGTTCTATTATAAAGCTGTCCGCGTATTTCAATATAAGCTTTTCCTGGATAAAGGGTAAAAGACGCAATTCCTTTTGTTCCATACATCTGGTCTACATCATTTACCAAAAGTGTTTTACTTCCATCCTCATGTTCCTGAATCATATGGTCTACAGGCATATATGTTGTTGGTCTATGATACTGAGGCCAGTTAAATTCAATTCCTCCAGAAATCCACGGACCTGTAAGACCTACTAAAGCAGGTTTAATGACATGATTATAATATACAAAATCATAATCATTTGTTTTATCATATGCTCTTTGAATGCGTCCACCCAGTTCTGGCAAAATCATAATTTTCAGGTATTCATTTTCAAGATATACCGCATGCCATACCTTATCCTTTTTTTCATGACAAATCGTTTCTGTAGTCGGATAGGGATATATTTTTCCTGAACTTCCCTGATATACACGCTTTTCCAAAAACATTGGGTTTTTATCCGGTTTTCCTACTTCATAAGTTGGAATAAGCACTTCTTCTTCCCCAATTTTTACTTCACCCATTTTTTCTCCTTTCTGGATAAATTTAATATGTTGACCATATTATAATCCTCTTTTTCCTGATAATCATTAGTTTTTCTTGCCTATGTATTTAAAAAAATTGCTATTATTTCCCCTTGTCTTTTTTGCAAAAAAATTCTAAAATAAATACAAACTCAAACCATTTAAGGAGGCAATCATGCGTTCAAAAGAGCTAAAAGTATCACAGCTTTCAGACTATTATGTATACGCGCCCAGTGCACTTGCAAAAAAGATTTATCTCTATCCTCTTTCTACAGGATTTTTTATTTATGAACCTGATTATTTTATCAGCCGCAAAAGTTTTGACAGTTTTCTCATCATGTATATTTCAAAGGGATTCTGCGATATAGAAACTCCGACTTTCAAAGGAACCGCCAAAGCCGGACAATTTATTTTTATCGATTGTCACCAACCACATTGTTATGGAAATTCTGACTCCTGGGAAGCTTCCTGGCTTCATTTTGACGGAGTATTGGCCAAAGACTATTATCGCGAAATAACCACTCATTACGGTTACATTCTGTCACCGAATAATCCAAATGTGCTCTGTCATTCCATGAATAAAATATGTGATTGTTTCCGAAATTCGACGCCTATTATAGAGTCTTCTATTTCCGAATATATAACAAATATTCTAAACGGCTTTTTAGTTCCCGCTGCAACAAACAAGAATTCTTTTCTTTATAACAATATAATTGCTGACAGTATTTCTTATATCAATGAACACTTTCATGAAACAATTTCCCTGGAATCTCTGTCTGAAAAAGCAAACCTAAGTCCCTTTCATTTTACACGGGTCTTCGCAAAAGAAACAGGATTTACCCCACACCACTACATTATAAGCACCCGGATTTCCGCAGCCAAATTTATGCTCAGGTCTTCAGAAACCTCGATTAAAGACATTGCATTCAATACCGGATTTAACAGCGAAAGCAGCTTTTGTTCTACTTTTAAAAAATGGGAAAAAATCACTCCTAGTCAATATAGAAATAAAATTCTATCCTGATATACCATAAAGCAAGGGTGTAGACCAATACAGTAATTTAAAAATATTGTTCAAATGCCACCAAAGGAATAACGTAAAAAAGGCGCTGACCCGCATTCTGCGTTCAGCGCCTTTTACTCCCCTCAAAGTTCTCTCTATGTACTTATTTTTCTTTTGAAATCAAATGATATGGAAGTGCCACACCTAAGATACCGCCAACCATATTCCCAAGCGTTACGATAATGACATTATAGCAATATGCACCGATTCCAACTTTTCCTGTAAGAAGAGAAACACCAATGCTGCTCATGTTTGCAATGCTATGCTCAAATCCACATACCATGAATACAAAGATACACCAGAAAATCATAATCAGTTTGCCTGATTCGGATTTCATTTTGATTCCGCACCATACGGCAAGACATACCAGTATATTACACAATACTGCTTTGACAAACAATGGCACAGGAGCCGTGGTGGTCTTATTCACTGCCAGGTTTACGAAGTAATCACCAATACCACCTGTTGGAACTTTTGCAGCCACGAAAAGAGCAGATGATAAAAGAGAACCAACCAGGTTTCCAATCCAACAAATACCCCATAATTTACAAGCGTCCCCCCATGAGGCTGTCTTTCTGAATACTGCTGCCGACAGAACAAAATTATTTCCTGTAAATAAGTCTGCACCTGCCATAATAACCAAACTAAGCGCTGCTGCAAATGCCGCACTCTGCGCCGGTTTCGCCCAGTTCGCTGTCATTTCTGCACCTGACAGATGACCAGCCAGTGTAAATGCCACAAAACCCCCCATGGCCACAAACACACCCGCAAGAATAGCAGACATAAAATATCCCAGAGGATTGTTCTTCAATAAATTTAATTTTGCTGCCGCACTATTACATACGGCCTTATACTCATCTTTATACATATTTACCTACTCCCTTCCAGCCCAAACTCTCCTAATATAAACAGAACTGCCGCACTCTGCATATATCCGGAATCTTCCAGACGGCTGCATGATGCGGCAGCTGTATTCTTATTTCACTCTTAGAACAGACCGGAAATTTTTCCTGTCGCATCCA
>ENA-ORRZ01002054-ORRZ01002054.1-human-gut-metagenome-genome-assembly--contig:-NODE-2054-length-10857-cov-2.796704_pt1 | contig 10857 bp, 10 predicted proteins | sample MGYA00242185_ERZ509152 | MGnify/ENA primary metagenome ERZ509152 (study PRJEB26280, sample SAMEA2338668) | human gut metagenome | biome: human gut; feature: human-associated habitat; material: faeces... | reverse complement strand
CGGCCAGAGTCCGTTTTTCTTCCATGTAGCTTCCAAAGATCTCCATGGCCCCGATTCCCAGACTCAGGGTAAAGAAGGACTGGTTCATGGCTGCGGTGATGACGTTGGGGAGGCCCACCTGGGCAGCCCGTTCAAAATCTGGGAGCAGGTAGAAGGCCAGGCCCTCCTTTGCCCCGGGCAGCAGCATGCTATGGACGGCCAGCACCAGGATCAGGACGAAGAGGCAGCCCATCATCCATTTGGTGATCCGCTCCAGGCCGTTTCTGAGACCCAGGCTGCAGATCAGAAAGCCCGCGATGACGGTAACAGCCATCCAGAGGCCCATCTCCATGGGATCGGCCAGAAGGGAGCCGAACACGCCGGAAACGGCTTTCGTGTCCAGTCCGTGAAAGGTTCCGGTGAGGAACTTAAAAAAGTAGCTGATCATCTAGCCGGAGACTGTGGTATAATACATCATCAACAGGTAGCATCCCAGCATACAGAACCAGCCGTGGATGTGCCATTTACTTCCGGGCTTTTCCAGGGCCTTATAGCCGTTTACGGCGCTCTTTCTGCTGGCGCGGCCCACGGCCAGCTCCATGGTCAGTACGGGAACTCCCATACACAACAGGAACAGGAGGTAGAACAGCACAAATACACTGCCTCCATTTTCTCCGGCCACATACGGGAAACGCCATACGTTTCCGATGCCGATGGCACAGCCGGCGCTGACCAGGATAAAGCCAAGCCGGGAGCCAAAACTTTCACGTTTCATTTTCTTATTCCCCCTTTATTACTGTTTCATGATAACGTGCCATACTATGATAGTAAAAAAAGGGAAAAAATGCAACGGTAGTTGATGCATTTGTCGGAAATGCTGGTTTTTTTGCGATATTTTTGCGTTTCTTTAGCGGGTTCGTGGTTGTAATTCACTGGGAATGTTGCTATAATGAGTGGCTGTTTGAGGAGAAAAAACGAAAGGGAAAGGTGGTCCAAAGTGAGTGAGATGATCCCGTTATGGCTCTGCATCCCGTTTGCAGGCCTGCTTTTATGTATTGCCGTACTGCCTCTTATAAAGCCCCACTGGTGGGAGGAGCACCAGCCCCATGCTGTGGCCTTCTGGTCCCTGCTTTTTGTGGTGCCCTTCGCGCTGATGTACGGTGTATCCCATGCATCGGAGACGGTGCTGGAGTGTATGATCAATGATTATCTGACGTTTATCGTCCTGCTGTTTGGCCTGTTCTGTGTGTCCGGAAATATCACCATGTCCGGTGATCTGGCAGGCTCACCCAGGATCAATGTGGGACTTTTAGCTCTGGGAACCATCCTTTCCAGCTGGATCGGCACCACAGGCGCCAGTATGCTGATGATCCGTCCGATCATTAAGATGAATGCATGGCGGAAGCACCGGAGGCATATCATTGTATTTTTTATTTTCCTGGTGTCCAATATGGGCGGATGTCTGACTCCCATTGGGGATCCGCCGCTTCTGATGGGCTTCATGCGGGGTGTGCCGTTTTTCTGGAGCCTCCATTTAACGCCGGTCCTGCTGTTTAATATGGCATTGCTGCTGTTTATTTTTTACTGGATCGACCGGAGGGCCTACCGGACCGATATTGCAAAGGGCTTAAAGCCGGATATCAGCAAGCCCGGTACGGAGATCAAGATCCGCGGGGCCCATAACATGATCTTTATCGTGATGATCGTGGCCGCTGTGATCTTAAGCGGGACCCTTCCAAGCCTTCCGATGTTTCAGGATGCGGAGGGGAAGGTGCTGGGGATCCACATCCTGGGGGAGGTGGTCTTAAGCTATCCGGCAGTCATCGAGATCGCCATTATCCTGCTGGCGGCCTTTTTATCCTTTAAGACCACAGACGCGTCCATCCGCCGGGAGAACCATTTTACCTGGAGCGCCATTAAAGAGGTGGCGGTGCTGTTTGTGGGGATCTTCATCACCATGCAGCCGGCCCTGATGCTGTTAAAGGCCAGCGGGCCGAAGTTAGGGATCACGGATCCTTTCCAGATGTTCTGGGCCACAGGGCTTCTGTCCAGCTTCTTGGATAATACGCCCACCTATCTGGTGTTCTTAACGACAGCCGGATCTCTGGGCTTTACCGGCGGCATGATGACGGCTCTGGGCTCTGTTCCCATCAAAATGCTGGAGGCGATCTCTGCCGGAGCCGTGTTCATGGGAGCCAACACATATATTGGAAATGCGCCCAACTTTATGGTCAAATCCATTGCGGACGAAAATGGTATCCGGATGCCGTCCTTTTTCGGCTATCTGATCTGGTCCTTCGGGATCCTGACGCCGGTGTTTATCCTGGATACGCTGTTATTCTTTTTATAGGAAGGGGGAGGAATCATGTCAATGAACCGAGAAGAGATCAAGGAACTGGCAGAGCATATTTATGACCTGGATGCGGAAGTCTATATCCATCTGGGCTCCTCCCTGGGACGCGTGTTCAACCGGGACAGGGAACTGTGCGTCAATGAGCTGACAGAGCTTCTGATGACCCGGCCCCAGGGCCACGTGGTGCGGAGCGAGCTGGCATTGATCGCCAATATGGCCAGGACCCTGGAGGATAAGGAGGAGCGGAAGCTCTGTATGTCCGAGTATGACAGGATCTTAAAGGAGGTCATGAGCCTTCCCACCAGCTTTGCCCATGGAGACGTGCTGGATCCGGATCTGGCGGAGCTGAATGCCTTTAATCTGAAGGAACGGTTCTCCGACCAGGACCACCTGATCGTCTGCATCAGCTGGACCTATGGCAGCGGTGGAAATGAGGTGGGCTTCCGGCTTTCCGATAAATTGAAGATTAGCTATTATGACGCCGAGATCTTTGAAGCAGTCTTAAAACGGCTGGACGCAGAAAAAGATTCTTTCCATGATACAGCGGGATATGCCAGCGAGGTGAAGGATGAGATCAGCCAGAGCCCGGCCAGTGCCTTTGCACCGGCGAAGAAGCTGACTCTGAGGCAGAGGTTCCGGGAGTTCAGCCGTTATCACGGCCTGTCCAAGCGGGATGCGGTATTCTTTAACCAGAGCGATCTGCTTTGCGATATGGCGAAGAAGGAGGACTTCATCATCATGGGCCGCTGCGGCGATGCCATCATGACCAATAATAAGATCCCCCATATCAGTATCTATATCACAGCCCCCTTTGAGCAGAGGGTCCGCCGGGCTGTGGAGGTCAACAGCGGACTGGATGAGCGGAAGGCCAGAAGGCTCCTCCACCGCCTGGACCGGAGGCATTCCCGGTATTATAATTTCTATACGGGAAGAAAGTGGGGCCATGCCAATAACTATGACCTCTGCATCAACACCGCCAGCTACGGGATCGATGGTACCGTGGATTTCATTCTGAAAATGATCGATGGAGGAAGAAAATAGGAGCTGCCCGCCCCGTCCTTTGGACGGGGCTTTTTTGCGTTATGGGGCGATCCAGGGGCCACTTCAGGCCTCGCTGTTGGGCATAGAAGGGACTTTTTTTCTGCTATGCCCAAAATTCCAGTGTTTTTTGGGCATACACGAAGAAAAACGCAGTATACGCCCAATCCGTTGGAAAAATCCAGTGGAAATCCAGTGAAATTTCAGGTTTCCCCAGTAATCTCTGGGCACTGTGGAAAAAAACGTGCATTTTCGCCCAATATTTTTGATGATACGGGTAGGGGGAATATGAAGGCTGGGAGAATGTGAAAACCAGCCAGAATGGCCGGATCTCGCTGTCCGCGCGTGCTCTTATAGGAAATACTGCCGCACCAGAGCCTCGGTCGTTTCTGTGTTCAGGGGATGCTCCTGGGTTTCATAGGTGGTGATAAGCTGGATCGAGGGGATGATCTGAAAGGAAGTGTACAGCTGGAGCTTTGAAAAGGTGTGGGCAGCGTAGGACGGCTGATCCATCATGCCGAAATGCTCCCAGTAATACGTTTTTCCGCTGGAGGGGTCGCGGATGGTAAAATCCGGGTAGATCACAGTTTTTCCCAAAGTGAGGGCGCATTCATACCGGAAAGGAATCTGGTTAGTATACAGAACCATGTCGATGATCGCCTCAGATTTGGACCGGACCAGGTGGCCGGAGGCACATTTATGGATCCGCTGCTCCGGAAACAGGGGATTCTGGTCATAGGGGGTCGCTGCCCACTGGGCCAGCTCCGGGGACAAAGGGGTAAAATAGGGAGCGAGAAGCGGCTGGTAAGCGGGATTCTCCAGATAAGCCTGTACAGCCTGTTCAGCGGCCTGGCTTTTCCGGGCAAGATAAGAGTCAAGAAAGGCACGTCTGGCCTGGAGGGATCTTAACAGAAGGGAAAGATATTTTCTGACAGCCAGTTTTTCGGCCATAGGACGGGCGCTTTTGGGAAGATAGGAAAGCCTGTCTCCGCAGTTCCAGTACCATTTCCAGTAATTTCCATTACGGGAACAGACAAGGCTGCCGTCCGGGAGAGCCTGGAGGCGGCGTTTTACATCTGCGATCTCAAGCTCCAGCTTTTTTAATTCATCGTTTATTTTATCCATAATTTAAAACCTCCGGATGAAAAGATAATAGAAGTGGTGTAAAGACTGGTCTGCGATCCCGGGAGATCCCGCCGCAGGGGCGGGGCTCCAGGGAACGCATATAGACTGAAAGACCGGGCCCAAAGGCCGGATGAAGGGCCGCGGCTTCCGGGAAACCCGTCCCAAGAAGCCTGTCCCGGGGCGGCCGGCCGGAACGCGGGCCGCAGAGCCGGACATATTCCCTGGCCTATGGCCGGATGGACGCCTCCTGATAAATCTCATGGAACATCTTTGCCAGGGCCATGGTGGCCTTGGAGCGGTATTCGCCGGCGGGATAGGCCAGGGAGAGATCCAGAAAGAGCCCTTTCCGGCCCACGGACAGATATTCCACGCCTGGGGCCTTCACCATACAGGAATGATACGTAAAGGAAAGGGCGATCCCCTCCCGGGCCATGGCGGCAGCGAAGGGGGCGGTGATATTGGTGTTCTGGGCCAAGGGCTCCAGGTGCAGATCCTCGAAGGCCTTCCGGATCATGGAGCCCAGGATGGTCCTTGGCGGTCCCAGGATACACTCGAACCGGGCGATGTCCTTCAGATCGACCCAGCGTGTCCCGTCTTCCTCCCGGTGAACGAATTCCATGACAGGGTGCTCCGAAACAGTGACCAGATAGATCTCATCCCGGGTGAGAAAATCCAGCTGCTTATGGAGGCGGGGGCTGGGAAGGGCCAGGAGCGCCATGTCCAGAAAGCCCTCCAGGATCATTTCCTCCAGATACATACTGTCTTTTTCTGTGATCTCCACATGGATCCGGGGATACCGGTCACGGAACCGCTTGAGTACAGGCGGCAGCAGATAGGTACCCCGGAAGGTGCTGATCCCCAGCTCGATACGGCCGCCGGAAAGCTCTTCGATATCCCACAGCTCGCTTTGGGCCCGGTGGTACTGGAGGAGGATCTGGCGGGCATGGTTTAAAAATACCGAGCCGGAGGCCGTAGGACGGACGCCCCGTGAGGTCCGCATAAATAAAGGCGCTCCCAGCTCTGCCTCGTAGAGCTGGAGGAACTGGCTCAGGCTGGACTGGGCCATATAGAGCTTTTCCGCCGCCCGGGAAATGCTGCCCTCGTCGGCAATGGTCACGATATAATTCAGCTCTTTCAGATTCATAGGACTCCTTTCACGGCAGCTCTGCCATCGGTTTTTCCGATATAAACTATTTGATATTTTATATTTCTCTAATTATGGGAATAGTATAAGATAAATATTGACAGAAAGCAATTCCATATGAACGGATGGATGAACGAATTGCACAAATGAAAAGATTGGAAGGGGAAAAGAAAATGAGCAAAGTGTCAATGAAAGGCGTCATCGACATGCATGTGCACACGAATCCGGATCTGCGGCTCCGGGCGTATGACGATTTCGAGATGATGGAAGCCGGGATCCGCGTGGGTGCGCGGGCCATTGTGTTAAAGACCCACCAGGGAACCACCATGGACCGGGCCTACCTGTGCAACCGCCACAACGAGATCGTCCATGGAAAGACCAACAATTTTACCATGTTCGGCAGCATTACCTTAAATAAGGTGGTGGGCGGCATCAACCCCAAGGCTGTGGACGTGGCCTTAAAGCTGGGAGCGAAGGTCGTGTGGCTTCCGACCCAGTCGGCCAGGAACCATATGGTGAAAAACAACCTGGACCCGGCGGGCTGCGTGGACGTGGTGAGAGACGGAAAGGTGGTTCCGGAGCTGAACGACGTGTTCGGTCTTATCCGGGATCATAATGCAGTGCTGGGGACGGCCCATGTGTCTCCGGAGGAGGCCTTCATCGTAGTGGAGGCGGCCAGGAACGCAGGCGTTAAGAACATTGTGGTCACCCATCCCGAGTGGTGGATCGTGGACATGAGCGTGGAGGACCAGGTGCGGATCGTAAAGGACTATGACGTGATCCTGGAGCGCTGCTACGCCCAGAACATGGGCGGCGGAAAGTATAAGAGCAACCTTCCGTCCAACGTGGAGATCATCAAAGAGGTGGGCTACCAGAACGTGATGGTGGACACCGACGGCGGCCAGACGGAAAATCCCCACTGGGAGCTGGCCATGGAGGAGTACATGCAGTATCTGGTGGATCACGGGATCCCGGAGGAGCACGTATACCATATGACAAGGACCATCCCGTCCCGTCTGCTGGGACTGGAGGATTAAGATACCGCATTTAAGGAGGAAAATGATATGATCAGCGTTGTTCTTGTGGCATCCATAGCCCTGGCCGTCGTGCTGGGTTACAAGACAAAGATCAATACGGGATTTTTCTGCATCGCATTCGCATACCTCATCGGATGCTTTGCACTGGGCATGAAGACGAAGGAGCTGATCGCCTGCTGGCCCACCAGCACCATGTTCGTCATTCTGTCCGTATCCCTGTTTTACAATTTTGCAGCCATCAACGGAACCCTTGAAAAAATGTCCTCTGCCCTGCTTTATGCATGCAGGAGCTTTCCGGGACTCCTTCCCTTTGCCCTTTTCTTCGTGGCAGTGATCCTCTCTGTCATGGGAGCGGCATACTTTACCGTACTGGCTTTCCTGGCCCCCATCACCTTAGTGATCTGTGACGAGGCCAAAATGGATAAGCTCACCGGAGCCGTGGCCATCAACTGCGGCGCCCTGGCAGGCGGAAACTTCCCCACAGCGGCCCTGGGCGTTGTATTCCGCGGTCTGATGGAGACTGCTTATGAGGCGGAACCGGCCCTTACGGCTCCCGACTCCTTCAGCGAGGAATTTAAGATCTTCGGCTTTGCCATCGTGTTCTCCCTGATCCTCATCGCCATCTTCCGCTATGGCTTCAAGGCCAACCGGAACATAGGAAAGGGGATCACCTTTAAAAAGCCGGAGCCCTTTGATAAAAAACAGAAAATGACTCTGAACCTGATGCTTCTTATGATGGCAGTGGTGCTGGTATTCCCCTTATTAAAGCTGGTAATGCCGGGCAATGGCGTGATCGCAGCCATCAGCAGTAAGATCGACGTGGGCCTGGTGGCAATCTGCTTCACCGTGATCGCCCTTTTAATGAACCTGGCCCCCCAGAAGGAGGTCATCGCCCGCGTACCGTGGAACACCATCATCATGATCGCCGGAGCAGGCATGCTGATCGCAGTGGCCGTTAAGGCAGGCACCATCGACGCCCTGTCTGCATGGATCGGCTCCAACGTACCGGTGGCTTTGGTCCCCATCGCCTTCAGCCTGGTGGCAGCGTTCATGAGCTTCTTCAGCTCCACCACAGGTGTGGTGGCCCCGGCCCTGTTCCCGCTGATCCCGGCCCTGGCCGTGTCCACGGGACTGAACCCGGCTGTGCTCTTTGCCTGCACGGTCCTGGGCGCACAGTCCAGCGCCATCAGCCCGTTCTCTTCCGGCGGCAGCCTGATCCTGGGCTCCTGCGGAAACGAGGAGGAGAGAAACGCATTGTTCAACCGCCTGTTATTTGTGGCCGTACCCATCAGCGTTGTAAGCTGCGCAGTCTATAACGTGATCGTAGCCATGGTTCTTTAATTTAGGAGGAATATGGAAATGGAAAAGATTCAGATGAAGACTCCCCTGGTGGAGATGGATGGAGACGAGATGACCAGGATCCTCTGGCAGTACATCAAGGATGAGCTCCTTACGCCCTTTATCGACTTAAACACAGAATATTATGACCTGGGCCTGGAATACCGGGACAAGACCAACGACCAGGTGACCGTGGATGCGGCAGAGGCCACAAAGAAGTACGGCGTGGCAGTCAAATGTGCTACCATCACCGCCAACGCGGCCCGGGTAAAGGAATACGGCCTGAAGGAGATGTGGAAGAGCCCCAACGGCACCATCCGCGCCATCTTAGACGGCACTGTGTTCCGCAGCCCCATTGTGGTCAAAGGCATCGAGCCCTGCGTGAAGAACTGGAAAAAGCCCATCACCCTGGCAAGACACGCCTACGGCGACGTATATAAAAACGCGGAGCTCAGGATCCCCGGCGCAGGTGAGGTGAAGCTGGTGTATACGCCGGCGGACGGCTCTCCGGAGGAGACTCTTTCCGTCCATGCCTTTGAGGGTCCGGGCGTGGTCCAGGGCCAGTACAACCTGGATGATTCCATTGAAAACTTTGCAAAGAGCTGCTTTGAGTATGCACTGGAGACGAAGCAGGATCTGTGGTTTGCCACAAAGGATACGGTTTCCAAGAAATACGACCACCGGTTCAAGGATATTTTTGCAGAGACCTACGAAGCGTCCTATAAAGAGAGATTCCAGGCCGCAGGCATTGAATACTTCTATACCCTTATTGACGACGCCGTTGCCCGGGTCATGAAGGCAGAGGGCGGATTTATCTGGGCATGCAAGAATTACGACGGCGATGTGATGAGCGACATGGTCTCCTCCGCCTTCGGCTCCCTGGCCATGATGACCTCGGTTCTGGTATCCCCCAACGGATATTATGAGTATGAGGCGGCCCATGGAACCGTACAGCGCCACTACTATAAGCACTTAAAGGGAGAGGAGACCTCCACCAATTCGGTGGCCACCATCTTCGCCTGGTCCGGAGCACTGAGAAAGCGCGGCGAGCTGGATGGAAACCAGGAGCTGGCAGCCTTTGCGGACAAGCTGGAAAAGGCCACCATCGATACCATCGAAGGCGGAAAGATGACGAAGGACCTGGCCCTTATGACCACCCTTCCCAACCCCACCGTGTTAAACAGCAGGGATTTCATCCTGGCCATCCGGGAAAAGCTGGAGGCCATGCTGTAACAGACGACAATTACCCAATATTGGATACATACCTTATATACCCCCAAATACCCCAACAGGAAACTCTCCCAGACAGCCATGGGCTGCGGGAGAGTTTTCTGTATGTAAAAGATGAATATAAAAATATATTGACAATTTTGGAATAGATAGGTATACTGGTACAAAATTACAGCCAGACAGCGGAGAAGGAGGAAGCGCAATGGAAGGAAAAGGTAGTGTCAGCTTAAGGTCCTGGACCATGGAGGATAAGGAGGATCTGGCAAGGCTCTGCAATGGTGTAGACCGGTCTTATGTAAGGAACAGCCTGCCGTTCCCATATACAGAAAAGGACGCAGAATGGTGGATTGGAATGACCCTGGACCGTGACGGGAAGGATGGGGTATTCCGGGCTGTCTGTCTGGATGGAAAGATCGTTGGAAATATCTCGGTGGAGCAGGGAACGGACGTTTACCGCTGCGGCGCGGAGATCGGCTATATGCTGGACCGGGGCGTCTGGTCCCGGGGGATCATGACAGAGGCAGCGGGGCTCATATGCAAAGAGGCATGGAGGCTCCTGGATATCCTCCGGATCACCGGACGGGTCTATGAGCCAAATAGGGCATCCAGGCGGGTCCTGGAAAAGAACGGTTTTGAGCTGGAGGGGCTTTTAAAGCAGGCGGTGGATAAAAATGGGAACATATATAACCTGTGCATTTACGGGAAGGTGAAGCCATAAAGAGGAATGAGCCGGGGCAGAGGACCTGACAGACAGCGTTTCTGGCTCCAGGACAGAAAAAGGAGGCGTATCCTACGCCTCCTCATCGCTCCGGCCGGACCTGGCCTCTTCCAGATAGTTATACAGAGTGTACTTGGAGATCTGAAGCGTCTCGCAGAGGAGAACGCTGGTCTTTGAGATCTTGAATACGCCCTTCTGGTCCAGGTAGTCCAGGGCTTTTATTTTTTCTTCTTTATTCATCAGGGACATGGGCTTGCCCACCAGGGCTTCGGCCTGGTTCATATAATACTGGAGGATATCGTCCACGTTTTTCGTCGCCAGGGCGTCCATATCGGTGGCCGGGGGCGTGTGGATATCCGTAGCCGGGTGCTGGATGAAGGCCTGTAAGGCGTTCTGTGCGATCAGAAGCTGGGACACATCCAGGTTGACGCAGACAGAGCCGATGATCTTCCCGTTTTCATCGGGAATCAGTGTCGTAAAGGATTTAAAAAAACGATCCTTGGGCCCGTTGGAAAAGGTCTGGATACTGTCCTTTAAGGGCTCAATGCTCTTTCCGAACTGGGTGATCATACCACCCTTGGGAGAACCGCCCACGTGACGGCCGCTTAAGTCTGCGTTCAGCGCGTACACGATGGTATGGTCGTAGCCCTTCCGGTAGTCATGGATGAGGATCTCGCTGTCCTCACCAAGAAATTTCTGGAGCCCCTCCAGAAAACGGATCAAAAAGTCAAAGTCCAGGTAGTTTCCTATCTCCACAATGTTCCCCTTTCGGTGCTGGTTCAGATTTGTCCGCCCGATGCGGACATCATATCTATTATAATTCCGCAGAGGCCATTTGTCAAATTCCGGAGGACGCCGGGTTTGTGTCAAGTAATCGTTGGCAACTTACCCACTT
>ENA-ORRZ01002052-ORRZ01002052.1-human-gut-metagenome-genome-assembly--contig:-NODE-2052-length-10862-cov-3.248913_pt1 | contig 10862 bp, 8 predicted proteins | sample MGYA00242185_ERZ509152 | MGnify/ENA primary metagenome ERZ509152 (study PRJEB26280, sample SAMEA2338668) | human gut metagenome | biome: human gut; feature: human-associated habitat; material: faeces... | reverse complement strand
GATTCACTGGAACACCTGTTGAATTAAGTGATAAGAATACGCCGGCATTGTTTGGCGATTACATTGATATCTATGATCTAACGCAAGCTGTCAGGGATAAAACTACAGTTCCTATTTATTATGAAAGCCGTATTGCAAAGCTGGATATGGCTCAGGACTTAAAGCCTAAAATAGACCAAGAGTATGATAGTATTCTTGAAGGTCAAGAAGAAACATATGCAGAAATGCAAAAACATAAATGGGCACGTCTAGAAGCCATTGTTGGAACTGACAGTAGAATAGATGTTATTGTTAGAGACTTCCTACAGCATTACGACATGAGGCAAAAAGCAATTAACGGAAAAGTTATGTTTGTCGCAATGTCGAGAAAAATTGCGGTTAAACTCTATCAAAAAATAGTGGAATACCGTCCGGAATGGCACAATGATGCGGTTGATAAAGGAACAATAAAGGTTGTAATGACCTCCGCAGCATCCGATCCACAAGAATTTCAGCAGCATTCTACTACTGCATCACAGAAAAAACTTCTTGCAAAAAGAATGAAAGATATTAACGATGAATTAAAAGTTGTTATCGTCTGTGATATGTGGCTTACAGGCTTTGATGTACCGTGTCTTCATACTATGTACATTGATAAACCTATGAGTGGCCATAATCTGATGCAGGCTATTGCACGAGTAAACCGTGTTTTTAAGGATAAGCCTGGAGGATTAGTTGTAGACTACATTGGAATTGCCGATAATTTACGGACTGCTTTAGCTCAGTATACTCCTTCGGATAGAAAAACAACCGGACTTGATCCTCAACTTGCAATTGATTTTATGCTTGAAAAATACGAGCAAATCAAGGGTATCCTGCATGGCTTGGATTATTCTAAATATATTGAAGGTACCGCATCTGAAAGAATGCGGTGTATTGTCGAAGGGGTAGATTTTGTCCTAGGCAAACCTGAAGAAGATAAAAAGGAATTTCTTAATCTGGTTGTAGAGCTTGGAAAAGCATACGCATTATGCTCAACATCTGAAGAAGCTCAGAAAATCAATGTTGAAATTAGCTATTTCAAAGCAATAAAATCTGGCATTGTAAAAATTATACCTAAAGGGAAACCCAAGAAGACAAAGGACCAGGTTGAATATGAAATCAGCCAGCTGGTTTCTAAATCTGTTATTTCAGAAGAAGTTGTGGATATTCTTGACTCTGTAGGGCTAAATAAACCTGATATTTCTATTTTGTCGGATGAATTTCTTGAAGAAGTAAAAGGACTGCCACAAAAGAATCTAGCATTGGAATTATTGCGACGATTGCTTGCTGGAAAGATTAAGGCGGTAGCACGGAGAAATGTAGTACAGGCTAAAAAGTTTTCTGAAATGCTTGAAGCTTCTGTAAATCAATACGAAAAACGTTCTCTTGAAACAGTAGAAGTCATAAAAGCTCTTGTTGATATGGCAAAGGACATGAACAATCTTCATAAAAGAGGCGAAGAATTGGGATTATCAGATGATGAACTCGCATTTTATGATGCAATATCATCAAATGAATCGGCAAAAGAATTTTATGAAAATGATGTTCTTAAGCAAATAGCGAAAGAACTCACTATTAGTATAAAAAACAATATTCGTGTTGATTGGGATGTGCGGGAAAGCGTCCGTGCACAAATGCGCATTACAATTAAAAGACTTTTGCGCAAATACAAATATCCACCTGATAAGCAGGCTGCCGCTGTCGATCTTATTGTTGAACAAGCAGAAAAAATGTGTGAGAACGAAACCAAATAGTTTGTGCAACAGGGTGCACTCCATTGACAAGAGTACACCCTGCTAACATTAAGTATAAATTAGTTCATTAAAAATGATCTCTGTGGCAACCAATTTGATCTGATTCATTTTATAAACCCATTTCATCATATCCTCAGCTTTTAACATTTCTGTAATGCCTTCCTGTTTTGCCATTAGATCTACCAAATTATCAAACATCCGCTGAGCTCGCTGTTCTACATCTGCAAGATGCGGATAGAGGGTACACTGGGTAAGCATATTGTAATACTTAATCCTGTGGTGCTGCTTAAGATACTGTTTGCGGCGGTTGCCCCAAACACCGATTTCATATTCCGGCTGGTCGGGTAGTTTAACGTTTGGTAGTAGGTAATCACCTTGTTGGGTGTAAGTACCACCGTTCTGTTCAAATAATGTCTTTGCCATAGTCTTGACCTCCTGCAATTTGATTGTACCTTTATTTTACAGAAGTCTTATGGGAAATACAAATGTGCGAATTTGAAAGTTATAACAAAAAATACCGAAGACGGCGAAACAAACGCTGTCTTCGGTATTTCCTTTTGCCTTACAATCCCCGATTTGAGGTTGTTCTAAATTACTGCCTTAGGAACCTCTGGGGTTAAGGTGTGGCTGTTCTTTTTTCTTTACCACTTATCGTTGTGATACAGATGTCTCGGGATACCGTCCACCATGATCGGCGGAACATCTCCCTGGATCAGCGGTTTTACATAGTTCAAAAATTCTTCCGTCACGTAATCCCCATCCTCGTTGATCCATTTTCTGGGTACTACCTTTTCCACGTTTGAAACCTTGTGGACATTCCTCAGGCTGGTGGTACACTGGTACGGATCGTCGGAAAGCCGCTCCAGGATCACCATTTCTCCGGTATCTCCCTCATCGGCTGCCTTTACGGCCGCACCGCCTACCTGGTAGGCCTCGATGATATCGATCCTGGAAACCAGATGGGAAGCGGCACGCTGAAGAGTGGAAAGCTCAATGCCCCTTGCCTTGCACCCCAGCTCGTTGGCGATCCGGCAGGCCAGGTAATTGGCAGTACCGCTTAACTGCTTGTGGCCAAAGGCGTCCACATAATCCACGCCGTCGGTCAGCTCGCACACATAGCGGCCGTCTGCCAGGCGGATTCCCTCAGAAACAGCAACCACAACGGACTGTTTTTTCTCCAGAAGCCCCCTTACCTTCTCCACAAACTTCTCCACATCAAAGGCAAGCTCCGGCAGATAAATGAGATCCGGCCCTTCACAATCCTCTCCCTTGGAAAGAGCGGCTGCACCTGTGAGCCATCCGGCATTCCGTCCCATGATCTCAATGACAGTTACAAGTCCCTTTCCATATTCCAGGGCATTGCTGTCGCGGATGATCTCCTTTGTGGAGGTTCCAATGTACTTGGCAGCACTTCCGTATCCCGGTGTGTGGTCGGTCAGCGCCAGATCATTGTCAATGGTCTTGGGAACGCCGATGAACTTTGTGGTGTAGCCCTTCACAATGGCGTAATCGGAAAGCTTTTTGATGGTGTCCATGGAGTCGTTGCCGCCGATGTAAATAAAGCACTCGATCTCCAGCTTGTCCAGGATCCCAAAGATCTTTTCAAAAATTTCCGGATTTTCATGGATTTCCGGTAATTTATACCGGCAGGAACCCAGGTACGCCGCCGGCGTTCTCTTTAAAAGCTCCTCATCCAGCTCATTGCGGATATGCTCGGACAGGTCGATATACTTTTCCTCCAGAAGGCCCTGGATCCCGTGACGCATTCCATATACCTTTTTCGCTCCCCGGTCAATGGCCGTTCTGTATACTCCCGCAAGACTGGAGTTGATGGCAGAAGTCGGTCCGCCGGATTGTCCGACGATTACATTTCCTTTCATAATTAAAATCCCCCTTACTATTTCTTTGCAGCTTTCCCTCTCTCACTCCATCGGGACCGGATCTGTTCCGGCCCGCTGGAAAGCTACTTGGATTCTACTATACGATATCCAGGGGCTTTTTTCAATCGTTATATTTCAATATACTTACTGATTTTGCCTCTCTTTTTCCCTGAACCAGTCATCCAGCCGGGAAAGGGCCTTCACCAGGACCTGCATCTCCTCCTCGCTCAGATCCCCGGTCACCCCGTCGATCATCTCCCGGTGGAACCTGGCATGGTGCTCAAAGGCCTTCCGTCCCCGGTCAGACAAGGAAATATAGACCACCCTCCGGTCCTCCTGGCCCCGTTCCCGGACCACATATCCCTTTTTCACCAGGCTGTTCATGGCGATGGTCAGAGTACCCACGGTCACCGACAGCTCTCTGGCGATGGAGGACATATTTTTAGGCGCACCGGTGCCGATGGCCTCGATCACATGCATGTCGTTATTGGTGATATCCTTGAATTCCGGCGTAATGATGGCCTTTTCCTCTATGTCCATAATGTCGCGGAACAGGCGCACCAGTACCTCGTTTAAGATTCCGTACTTATCCACTGTCAGGAGATCCTTTCTTTTTCGTCCGTTTACATACGCTTCCGTCTGGAGCGGGTTAGCTATGCACAGACATGATACCACATCCCCGGACGGGAAATCAAGGAAAGACGCCGGAATCCCTCTATTTTTCCCTAGCAGGACTCCTTTGTATAATCGGCCAGCATGGCGCGTACCGACCGCTTCATCTCCTTGGAGAAGGCCGCCCCTGTTTTTCTCCGGTAAAAGGCCTGGGCGAAGTTTTCCGCAGAGCTGGTCGGAGTCTTTACGAACTCGGCAGCCCTTTCTGCAAACATTTCCTTCAGCTCTTCATCGGAAAGCTCTCTATATTTTTCCTCAAATACCACATATTTCTGGTCGAACCGTTTTCTGTGGACCCGCTTATGGCCTTCCTTATAATATCCCAGGCATACCAGGGAGATGGGCACCACATAATCCGGCAGATCAAACAGCTCCTTATGGAACTCGTAATTTTCCAGAATATCCCCGATATAGCAGGATCCGATCCCCAGGGACTCAGCCATGAGCACCGCATTCTGTGCCGCGATCATGGTATCCTCAATGGAGAGCATCAGATCCGATTCATTGGGAGCTTCCCAGAAAAGCCCGGGCTCCCGCTCAGAAAACTCCTTGCAGCCCTCCAGCTGGTAATAATCAAACCATTTTTTCTGATCGGAAACAAACAGGAGAAGGACCGGCGCCTTGGCGATAAATGGCTGGTGATCACAGCTTTCGGATAATTTATCCTTGGTCTCCTGGCTTTTGATCACGATGATCGAATATAACTGCTGGTTCCCGGCAGTGGGAGCCAGGGACGCCGCCTCCAGGATCTTCTCCAGATCCTGATCCTCGATCATCCGGTCGTCATATACCCTTAAGGACGTCCTGTTTTTAATGACTTCTGAAATGTTCATGGCATACTCCTTTTTTCTTTGATTATATCACGTTCCCTGGCTCTCTTCCAGATGGCAGGCGCAGAAATGTCCTGGGGCGACCTGGCGCAGCATGGGCATTTCCTTCCGGCACCGGTCAGTGGCCCACGGACAGCGGCTGGCAAACCGGCATCCGGCCGGAGGATTCACAGGGCTTCCCACTTCTCCCTCCATCCGGATCCGTCTGCCGCTCATGGGCTGATCTGGATCCGTACTGGGGATCGCAGAAAGCAGGGCCTTTGTATAGGGATGGCGCGGATTCTCATACAGCTCCCGGCTGTCTGCCATCTCCGCCATCATTCCCAGATACATGACGCCCACCCGGTCAGAAATATGGCGGACCATGGACAGGTCATGGGCGATAAAAAGATAGGTCAGACCCAGCTTTTCCTTCAGCTCGCCAAACAGGTTGACGATCTGGGCCTGGATGGACACGTCCAGGGCAGAGATCGGCTCGTCACAGACGATAAACTCCGGCTCCACAGCCAGAGTCCTGGCAATTCCGATCCTCTGACGCTGGCCGCCGGAAAATTCATGGGGATACCGGGAACGGTACTCCGGTCTTAAGCCAACCAGGGAAAGAAGCTCGCAGACTCTTTCATCCTTTTCTGCTTTAGAAAAATTCCCCCGTGTCTCCAGCCCCTCGGCAATGATATCCCGCACGGTCATTCTGGGGTTTAAGGATGCATAGGGATCCTGGAGCATGATCTGGGCGCGCTTTTTAAATTCGCGCATTTCCCGTTTCCCGGCGCTGTGGACGTCCATCCCGTCAAACAGGATCCGGCCCGACGTGGCCGGATACAGCCCCAGCACCGTCCGGCCCAGAGTTGTTTTTCCGCATCCCGATTCTCCCACGATGCCCACGGTCTCATTGCGGAAAATATCAAAGGACACATGATCCACGGCCTTCAGCTCTTCCTTGGAGCTGAGTCTGAAATATTTACACAGATCCTCGATCCTTACCAGTACCTGCTTTTCTTCCATTATATGGTTCCTCCCTTCCCCAGCCGTTCCGGCTTCGGAGCGTCCGGATGCATCAGCCAGCAGCCGGCGCTGTGGCTTTCGGATTCAGCGGCCATGACCGGGTGCATCCGGCGGCAGATCCCCATACAGTACTCACATCTGGGGGCAAAGGCACATGCCTTGGGCGGCGCGATGAGATCCGGCGGCGTTCCCTTTAAGGAATACAGTTTTTCCTCGGTCTGGCTCTGGGCCGATGGAACCGATTTCATCAGCGCCCAGGTATATGGATGGACCGCCTTTTTAAAGATCTCACTCTTGGTCCCCGTCTCAATGATCTCCCCCGCATACATGACCTGGATCCGGTCTCCTACCTCTGCGGCGATGCCCAGATCGTGGGTCACCAGGATCACTGATGTTCCCATCTTTTCCTGCAGCTCCCGGATCAGCTCCATGATGTCTGCCTGGGTAGTCACGTCCAGAGCCGTGGTGGGCTCGTCGGCGATCAGGATCTTCGGCTCGCATGCCAGGGCCATGGCGATCATAACCCTTTGACGCATTCCGCCGGACAGCTCATGGGGATACTGGCGGATCCTCTTCTCGGGATTGGTGATCTTTACCATCTTAAGAAGTGAAAGGGCCTGTTCCATGGCTTCCTTCTTTTTCATCTTACTGTGGAGCAGAAGGCTCTCGGCGATCTGCTCTCCCACGGTCATGGTGGGATTTAAAAATGTGGTGGGGTCCTGGAAGATCATGGAGATATATTTTCCCCTTAATTCGGTTTCTTTCTTCTTTTCCGGCATTTTCAAAATATCCGTGCCATTAAACAGGATCTGGGACCGTTCTCCCACCTCCGAGATCTTTTCCGGCAGAAGCTGCATGATGGCCCGGGCCGTCATGGATTTTCCGCAGCCGGATTCCCCGACCACCACCAGGGTCTCTCCCTTTTTCAGCGTAAAGCTCACATCCCTTACGGCATGGATCCGGCCGGAATATGTATTTAAGTATACGTCCAGATTCCGCACATCCAGGATCACATCTGAATCGTCCCTGGCTGTCTCTGTATCAAAATTTGTTTTCTGTTCATTCATTTTGTTCACCCTTTTTCCCTTGTATCATTACTGTCTCAGCTTCGGATCCAGCGCATCCCGCAGGCCGTCTCCCAGAAGCTGGAAGCTCAGCATGGTCAGCGCGATAAAAAATGCTGGAAAAAACAGCTGGTACGGGTAAAAAGCCATGGTCTGCTGGGCATTGGAGGCCAGGGAGCCCCAGCTGGTCATGGGAGCCTGTACGCCCAGACCGATATACGATAAGAACGCCTCACCGAAAATAAAGGAAGGCACGTCGAAGGTCACGGCCACGATGACCACACCCAGAGTATTGGGGATCAGATGGCGGAAGATCACCTTATACCAGGGTGTTCCCAGGGCCTTTGCGGCCAGAAGATATTCCTGGTCCTTCAGCTGGAGCACCTGTCCCCGGACCAGCCTTGCCATATGGCACCAGCCAGTAAGACACATGGCGATCAGAAGGCTTCCGACTCCCTTTCCTACGATCAGGGACACCAGCACCACCAGGAGAAGATAGGGGATACTGGACAGGATCTCCACGATCCGCATCATGATGGCGTCGGTCTTTCCTCCAAAATACGCCGCTACGCCGCCGTACACCACACCGATGAGCATGTCGATGGCAGCTCCTGCGATTCCCAGGATCATGGAAATCCGTCCGCCGATCCATACACGGGTAAACAGATCCCTCCCCATCTTATCCGTTCCAAACCAGTGCTCCGATGAGGGGAGCGCATTTTTCTCTGAAAGGCTGACAGCGTCGTAGTCATAGCCTGTCATTCCAGGCCCCACCACGCACATCACCGCCAGCGCCGCCAGCATAACGATGGCAAGGATGGCCACCGGGTTCTTTCTAAGCCTTCTCCAGGCATCCTGCCAGTAGTTTAAGGACGGACGCAGGATCACGTCCCCCTCGCCCTGGTCGGACGCCGCCGCAAAATCATCATTTTCAACCGGTATGCGGCCCAGTTCTTCAATCGTCTTAATTTCCATCTCTTCCTCCTCTCTGGGATACACGGATCCGCGGATCGATGAATCCATACAGGATATCAACGATCAGAACGGACAGAATATAAAGGGCTGCGATAAAGATCGTCTGTCCCATGACCATGGTGTAGTCCCGGTCCGTAACGGAAGAAACGAAATAAGAGCCCAGGCCCGGAATGGCAAAGATCCGTTCGATCACAAAGGCTCCGCCGAACATCAGGGCGATCTGCGGCCCCAGGAGCGTGATGATGGGAAGGATGGAGTTTTTCAGCACATGCTTCCGGATCAGACGGAACTTGGACATTCCCTTGGATTTTGCAGTAATGATATAATCCTGGTTCAGCACGTCCAGACAGTTGGCCCGCATATATCTGGCGTATTTGGCCGTAGAGTTAAAGGACAGAGCCAGGGCCGGCAGCACCGTATAGGAAAATCCCTCCCAGCCGGGGGTGGGGAAGAGATGGAAACGGATGGTCAGAAAATACTGGAAACAGGACGCCAGCACGAAGTTCGGCACCGCGATCCCGACCACTGCGATGAACATGACCAGATAGTCCAGCCATTTCCCCCGGTTTAAGGCTGCAACGATCCCCAGGATGATACCGGAGATCACGCCGATGGCAATGGCCTCGGCTCCCAGAAGCCCCGATACCGGTGCGTAGGAGGCGATGGTGTCCGTTACCTTTCTTCCTCTGTATTTCAGTGATTCTCCCAGATCTCCTTCTGTGAACAGCTCCTTAAAAAACAGCTTATACTGTTCCATGATGGGCTTGTCAAAACCGTACTGCTCGAACACCTGCTGCCGGATCTCATCGGGCAGCTTCTCCGTCATTGCCTCAATGGGGTTTCCCGGGATCATGCGGACCGCAAAAAAGGCAATGGTGGAGACCACAAACAGCGCGATCACTGCATACAGGATCCGCTTTAAAATATATTTTCCCATTTTTTACCTCTTTCCTGCAGACATGGAGCGCTCCCCGCCTGCGTAAAAAAAGGCCGCCGCAGGATCCTTTCCGGACCTTTTGCGGCAGCCTGTTTTTTCTTACTCGATATAGCTGTACTTATAAAGAGTGGAGGAGAATACCGGCTCCATGATATTCTTTACATAATTCTTAGAATAAGAAATATCTGTGGAATATGCATACGGGCAGATGGTCGCTGTTCTTAAAACAAGCGCTTCCGCCTCTTTGTAATCCTTTGCTCTCAGCTCTTTATCCAGGGACTGGCTTGCCTCAGTCATCAGTCTGTCATATTCTTCGTTGGACCAGCCTGTGGGTACTGTCTTAACGCCGGTCATCCAAAGCTGCATCATGGAATACGGATCGTCAAAATCTGCACCGTAGGACTTGAAGCCCATCTCATAATCCAGTCCTCTGTTTCTCTCCTGGAATACCGGCCACTCAACGGGATCGATCTCTACATTTACGCCCAGAACCGTGTTAAAGGTATACTGGAAGTATTCCGCAATATCCTGGGAGGTGTTTCTGCTCATTAACTGAACGGTCACCTGGGACGGATCCTCGCTCATGCCCAGCTCCTTTAAGCCTTCGATGAGAAGCGCCTTTGGATCCGGATTTTCTTCGATCAGCTCCTGGATGGGCTCGCCGGCCATCTCTCTGAAGTTCACGCCGTCCACCTGCATGGAGTTGGGGATCCAGCCGTATGCCGGCTCCTGCATTCCCTGGTAGACCTCAGAAGCGATCTCCTCTCTGTTTAAAGCAATGGAGAATGCCTGCCTTACCTTCTCGTTGGAGAACAGCTCCACTTCCTGGTTGAAGAACAGGTACTCCGTTCTCGGAAGGCTTACCACCTTCTTTACATAATCCTTATTCTGATCCAGCTTCTCCACCCACTCGGCAGTGGAAACCGGAACCACGTCAATGCCGCCGTTCTCAAATTCACCGATCCTTGCAGTCTCCTCGTTGATGATCTTCATTGTCAGCTCTTCCAGCTTCACAGCGTCTGCATTCCAGTAAGAGGGGTTCTTCACATAGCTGATCTTGGAATTATGCACCCACTCCTTTAAGGAGAACGGTCCGTTTCCAACGATCTTATCTGCCTCGGTTCCATAGGAGTCGCCGTTGGCCTCTACGATGTCCTGTCTCATGGGCAGCATAGAGCTTCCTGCACAACTGCTTAAGAAGTAAGGAGCCGGATATGCCAGCTGGATCTCCAGAGTCTTGTCATCCAAAGCCTTTACGCCCACCTCATCAATGCCAACAGAGCCGGCAACGGCCTCTTCTGCGTTCTTGATGAACAGGATATTGCCGGAGATCGGGGATGCGGTCTCCGGATTCAGGATACGCTTGATGGCGTACTCAAAATCCCCGGCCTTTACATCCACGCCGTCTTCCCATTTGGCATCTCTTAAGTGGAAGGTCCAGGTCATCTGGTCCTCGCTGGACTCCCAGGACTCCGCCATTCCAGGTTCTACGGTCTCAGCGCCGTTTTCATCCACACGGATGGCTGTAAGGCCCTCGATCATCTGGGATACCACGGTGGTAGAATACATATCCGAAACCTTTGCCAGATCCAGAGAATCCGGCTCTGCATCCAGGGATACGCTTAAAGCCTGCTTCTTTTCTCCCTCGTCTGCCTTTTCTGTTTCTTTCTCGGTCTCTTTCTCCGCCGCTGTCGTCTCCTTTGCATCAGCCGCTTCTGTGGCTA
>ENA-ORRZ01002048-ORRZ01002048.1-human-gut-metagenome-genome-assembly--contig:-NODE-2048-length-10871-cov-3.249353_pt1 | contig 10871 bp, 7 predicted proteins | sample MGYA00242185_ERZ509152 | MGnify/ENA primary metagenome ERZ509152 (study PRJEB26280, sample SAMEA2338668) | human gut metagenome | biome: human gut; feature: human-associated habitat; material: faeces... | reverse complement strand
CCCCCAGCCATACCGGTCAGCATTCCGCTCAGGCAGAGAGCGATGTACTTGATCTTCTTCACCGGAATTCCGACGGATTCCGCCGCATCCGGGGACTCACCGACCGCACGGATATGCATACCGAGTCTCGTGTACTTGAACATGTACCAGACAACTGCCACCAGGATCAGCGCCGCATATGTCAGGACATGATGTCCGGAGAGCACCGCGCCGATCACCGGGATATCCTTGACTACCGGGATCGTCACACTCGGGAGCTTTAAGGACGGCAGGGATGTGGACGCACCCTTTTCGCCTGTGATCAGATACAGGACAAAGATCGTTCCGCCGGAGGCGAAGGTGTTTAACGCGATACCGGAGATGACCGCGTTGGAATTTAGTTTCAGGATAAAGTAGGCGAGAATGTTGCTGACGATAAAGCCTGCAAGCACCGCGCCCAAAAATCCGATCCAGGCGCTCTGGGAGAACGCACTGACAACAACGCCCACAAAGGCGGAGATCAGCATGGTTCCCTCAAGGGCGATGTTGCTGGTTCCGGATCTCGAGGAGATCATAGCCCCCAGTGTCGTTAAAAGCACCGGTGTCGCGCTTCGAAACATTGCGAAATAAAACTCCGGGAGACTCAATGTTTTTAAAATTTCCTGTAAGATTCCCATCTGTTACGCCTCCCCTTTCAGTGCTTTTTTCGCTTCCTCGCGCTGTTTCCAGCCTGCCATGAACCGCTCAGCCGTCACAAACAGGATCAGAACTGCCTGGATAATGGAAACCAGCTCGTTCTGGACGTCAGAACGTCTCGACATTAAGTCGGCACCGACGCGAATATATGCGAGGAAAAATGCCGCGAACGGCACCATCTTCGGATTATTGCCGGACAGGATCGCAATGATAACACCGTCCCACGCATAGGACGGAGAATCCTGCCAGTTGAAACGCTGGTACATTCCCATCTGCTCGACTGCGCCGCCAAGACCCGCAACGGCACCCGCAATGACCTGGGTCATGATGATGACACGGCTGGTGCGGATTCCGGAATACTTCGCGAACTCCGGGTTGCTTCCGGAGATGCGCACCTCATATCCAAATTTTGTCTTGTATACAAGAATGTATAACAGGATTACCGCCGCGATGGCGATGAGATATCCCACATGGAAGTTCGTTCCAGAGATCAGCTTTCCGAGAGACGCTGTCGCCTGGTATTTCTTCGATGCAAAGGTTCCCGCCTCACGGTCAGCAAGGAACTTTGTCACGTTGTAGATCCCAAGGTAGAAGAACACATAGTTGAACATTAAGGAAGTTACCAGCTCATTCGTGTGGAAATACACCTTTAAGAGTGCTGGGATACTTCCAATGAGTCCGCCCACAGCAGCGGCCGCGATCATGATCACGATCGGGTGTACCGCGAACGGCAGGGATGTCTTGATGGCGAGAGCCGCTGTCACGACAGCGCCCGTGTAGAGACATGCGTCCGCGATCATGGAGAAGTTTCCGGACTTGAATACAAGTCCCAGGGCAAGCCCCGTAAAGATCAACGGCACGCTGCTGGCAAACACTTCAAAAAAGTGACGTTTGGACTGCAGCGGTCCTAAAAACAGGTTGTAAATCGCGGTCACCGGCTCCTCGCTGACTGCAAAGATCACCGCCACCGACAAGGCGATGGCAATGCCGAACGCGCAGAGAAGTCTTACGATGGTAAATTTTTTATTCACAGTAAGCACCTCCGATCTGCTCTTTTGAGTCTTCTTTTACGCCCAGCATGTAGAGACCGAGCTCATTTTCCGACGTCTTCTTCACATCGGAGATATGTCCAACGATGCGGCCCTCGTGCATGACGAGGATCGTATCACTCAGGGAAAGGATCTCGCTCAGATCCGCAGATACAAGCAGGATCGCTTTCTTTCTGCTTCTCATGTCCACGATCTTCTTTCTGATAAACTCAATGGCGCCGACATCGATACCTCTGGTCGGCTGGTTCATGATCAGAAGATCCGGTTCATAATCGAACTCACGTCCCACAACGACCTTCTGGACGTTACCGCCGGAGAGCTCCGCGATGGACTGCTTGGAGTTATCGAATTTTACAAGGAACTCTTTTAAGATCCGGTTTGTAAACTCGCTGATCTTTTTACTGTCCAGGAGTCCGTGGGTCTTTAATTTATCGGTATAGTAGACCTTGGAGATCGCGTTGTCCTCCAGGGAAAGCTTCGGTGCCGTACCGAATTTCATACGGTCCTCGGAAACGTGGGAGATTCCTGCCTCCTGGCGCGCGAGCACCGGAGCATTGGAAATGTCCTTTCCGTTCATTGTGATGGTTCCCTGCTGCTGCTTTAAGGTCCCGACAATGGCTTCCACGAGCTCTGACTGACCGTTTCCGTCGATTCCTGCGATTCCTAAGATCTGGCCTTCTTTGATAGAGAAGGAAACATGGTCCAGTCTCGTCTTTCCGAACTGGTCCACGTAGACCATATCTTTCACGGAGAATACGGTCTTTCCCGGCTCCATCTCTTCCTTTTCAATATCCAGGCTGACATCGCGGCCAACCATCAGGCGGGAGATCTCCTGTTCATCAAGATCGGAGATCTCGTATGTTCCCATGGTCTTTCCGTCCCGGAGGATCGTCATGCGGTTGCAGAGTGCCTTGACTTCGTTTAATTTGTGGGAGATAAAGATGATCGTGTGGCCGTTTTCTCTTAAAAGTTTTAACTGTTCAAATAATTCTTCTGTTTCCTGTGGTGTCAGCACGGCTGTCGGCTCGTCCAGGATCAGAATATGGGCACCCCGGTAGAGTGCCTTTAAGATCTCAAGCTTCTGACGCATGGCAAGAGAAATGTCCTCGACCTTTTCCTTTGCCTCTACCTTCAGATTATATTTGTCGGAAAGCTCCGTGGTGATCCGCACCGCCTCTTTCCGGTCTACTTTAAATGCAGTTCCTGTCTCCGCGCCGAGAATCAGGTTCTCCGCAACGGTCATGGACGGAACCTGCATAAAATGCTGGTGTACCATGCCGAGTCCGGCCGCGATCGCATCGCTGGATGATGAGAAGTGTACCTCTTTTCCATCCACGAAGATCTGGCCTTCTGTCGGTGCCAGCATGCCAAACAGCATCTTCATTAAGGTGGATTTTCCCGCGCCGTTCTCGCCGACGAGGGCATGGATCTCACCCTTTTTGATCTGCAGATTGACATTATGGTTTGCCACAACGCCGCCCGGATAGACTTTTGTGATGTTCCGGGCCTCTAAAATGATCTCCTGCTCCATTGTTTCCTCCAAGTAAGGCATCTTTGTCTGCCTGTGAAAGTGGTTCCTGTTCGTAACTGCCTGAATCGCAAATATAATGCAAATGCGGGCATTGGGCTGCGCCCGCGTAAATGTAAAAATCTCCTGCGATTCGCGGATAGATACGGGGCGATGGACGGCCCGTTCCCCAGAGTTTCCGGGGAACAGACGATTCCAACGTACCCTATATCTCTCCGCGTGAATACAGGAGACATATACTCGCTGCTCCGACATGCTTCTTCTTGTTTTCATTGACATGAAAACAAGAAGATATGGGCGTTGCCCATATACCAGCTCGATCGTAAAAAGGCTTATGCAAGCAAGCTTGCAACACCTTTCTACGCCCGATCTGGTGCATGTCTCAACTGGTTTCCTTTACTGAGCTCCGTTGATGATTCCCTTCAGAGTTGCCTCATCCATACCATAAGCGGAATCAACGGTAACCTCGCCTGCGAGCAGCTTCTCTTTTGCATCCTCAACGGCTTTCTTTGCATCCTCAGATACTGCAGACTGATAAATATCGTTGTCAGCAAGGCCTACAACGCCGTCCTCAATACCGAGAATCTGGTACTCACCATACGGAAGTGTTCCATCAACTGCCTTCTCAACTGCATTGTAGATGCTGTCGCCAACGCCCTTGATCGCGGAAGAGATGATGAAGTTTGCTTCATCCTTGCCCTCGTAAGCAAGTGCCTGGTCAGAGTCAACGCCGATGCAGTACTTCTTACTTTCTGCTGCTGCCTCGATAACACCTACGGATGCCGGACCTGCTGCTACGAATACAACGTCAGCACCGTTGGAGTACTGAGTGATCGCAAGCTCTTTTGCTGTTGCGGAGTCAACATAGGAACCAACGTAGGAAACAAGTACCTTCACATCCGGATCTACGAACTGAGCGCCCTCGATGAAGCCGACTGCAGAGTCGTTGATAACGGCTGCTGTATCCTTTGCGCCTACGAAACCGATGACGTTGTCCTCGTTTGCATATTCCATATCGGACTTTGTCGCACTTGCTGCAAGAACGCCTGCAAGGAATGCGCCCTCGTTCTGCTTGTAGCTCATGGAGTATACGTTGCTTAAGTCACCGATCGTGTAGTCAACATCTGTATCGAAGATGATGAACTTCTTCTCCGGGAACTCCTGAGCAACCTTCTCTGTGATTTCCTTCATGTCCCAGAGACCTGTGATGATAAGGTCTGCATCGGACTCACAAGCGTCTAACATGGAACCTTCGAACTTTGTCTTGTCGCTGCCCATCTCGACCATGTTTACTTCAACCTTATCGCCAAGCTCAGCCTCAAGCTTTTCCATACCAGCCTGTGCGGAGTCGTTGAATGCCTTATCGCCGAAGGAACCAGTCACAAGAAGAGTCACCTTAACCTTCTCGCCGGAAGCAGCCTCTGTCTCTTTCTTTTCTGCATCCTCTTTTGCCTCTGTCTCCTTTTCAGCTCCTGCCTCTGCGGAAGTTTCCTTTGCGGCTGTTGTCTCGCCTGCTGCTGCTGTTGTCTCGGTCTTGCTCTCGCTTGCGCATCCAAACAGCATGGAAGCTGCCATCGCCATTGCAAGTGTGCTGCATAAGAATTTCTTTTTCATAATTAGTTGTTCTCCTTTTCGTAAAAAGTTGATTTATTCAAACTATCCAGACTTTCCAGATAATTTTTCTTGTTCATCACCGGCTTGAACGCCTCTTTGATCTTCCACGCGGACGCACCGCCATCGGATAAGAGATCTGCCACGGTATCTGCGAAATAATGCGCCGGGACACAGTATGCCTGCTCCGGATCCGCCGTCTTAAAATCTTTTCCGTGGATACTGCCCTCAAATCCGGCAACACCGATCTCAACGATCGGCCACATGAGGGATAAGTCTCCCATATCTCCGGAAGCGAAGCCGTGAGTTCCCTGAGCGACCATGCTCTCGTCGATATAATCTAAAATGTGTTTCTTCACAAGCTCTGTCAAGTTCTCGTCCTGATGGAGTGGGAAATAACCCGGTGTATCCTGAATCTCAAGATCACAGTTGATCGCAAGTGCTCCGGCGCGGATCGCACGGGTCACTTTCGCGTTTGTCTCAAAGATCGCCGGAACTGTCTTCGCCCGGACATACATCTCAAGCTGAGTTCTTCCCGGAACCGTATTGACAGACTGGCCACCTTCCGGCACATAGAAATGGACGCGGATCGCGTCATCTGCTCGGAAAGTCTCTCTCAGGAAGTTGATTCCCGTCATGGCAAGGTTTACCGCATTGAGCGCGTTTACGCCGCCTTCCGGGTTCGCTCCTGCGTGGGACGCTTTTCCGGTGAAGATCGCACGCTTCATGATAAAGCCGTTTAAGCTGGAACCGATCTCCGCATGATACTTTGTCATGTCGATCCCCATAGCATGGCAGGATAACATGATGTCCACATCGTCAAAAATGCCTGTGGCGATCATCTCCTGCTTGCCTGACGGGTGGGAAATCTTTCCTTCCTTAATAAGTCCCTTCCGGTAATCCATATCGCAGAACTCCTCCGCCGGCGTCACGAGAAGTGTGACCTTTCCGCAGAGATCCTTTAACATACCGGATTCCCTGATGGCTAAAAATAAGCTCATCATAACGCCCAGCTGACCGTAGTGGCCGCAGGTATGGGCTGCGCAGCTGTCCTCACTGGCGTACGGATGTCCGAAGGTCGGAACCGCGTCGAATTCCGTGATCAGGCCAATATTCGGCCCCGGCTTTCCGGAATCTAAGACTGCCCGGATTCCTGTGTATGCGACATCCTCATGCGGAATCCCCGCCTTGTCGAGTGCCTCGATCGCCTTTTTTCTTGTTCTGAATTCCTTAAATCCAAGCTCCGGATGACAGTAAATATCTTCGCTCATTGCAATGATCTCCGGAAGGATCTGATCTAATGCTTCATGAATTGATTTCATGGTGTTTCCTCCTTCACTATATCTGTGCGGGCTGGATGCAGAGCCTTTCACGGCAGTCCGGTCAAAATTTCTCCGTCTTTTTTGCTCAACAGGAAGTCCCTTTTGGCTTTCCTGGTTAAACAAAAAAGGTCTGCGGATGCAGACTTTTCTACGGGTTTCCAGACAACTAACCTATCAGTATAGTGCAGACAATATCATAACGAGTTTTATAGGCAAATGTCAAGATTTTTCTATGTTTTTTCGACAGTTTTAGGCTTTAGTTCCGTAGGGCAAAAGATATATTCGTGCTACTTATAAATAATTTGTTCATATGCTAATAAATGTCAACATACTATGCTTATATCAACATCGGGATTCCATGTAAACACTTATTTGGGTCATTCACCACATCAGTTATAAGAAGCCAGCATTGTACGTTTTTCAACATAAATAAAAATTCACAGCAAATCATTTTCTATGATCTTCGCTGTGAATCTTTATTTAGGATGTATAAGTTTTTATGAAATACCTTATTCTATATGTTCCAGCTTACATGAATCTGGAAACCGCCTTGCGGATCTGCGGACCCGCGATGATCGCAATGATGATCTTCGCTGTGTCGCCCGGAAGATACGGGATAACGCCGACGCCGAGAGCTGCCACGAAGCTCATTCCGAGCTGTCCCGCAAGCCATGCGGTTCCGAAGATATAGCAGATCGCCATTCCGATGATCATTCCAACTACATGCATGTAGATCTTTGCCGGGAACTTCTCAACGAAGAAGCCTGCGATCGCTGCCAGAAAGATAAATCCGATAAGGTAGCCGCCGGTCGGTCCGAGAAGCTTGCCGACACCGCCACTAAATCCGGAGAATACCGGAAGTCCTACTGTTCCTAAGAGCAGGTATAATACATAGCTCGCTACGGAAAGCTTCATTCCGAGAATATACGCCATAAAGAAGATGACAAGGTTTGTCAGGCTGATCGGTACCGGGCTGATCGGAATCGGAAGCGCCATCGGTGCCAAAATACAGGTAATCGCTGTCATAAGTGCTGTCACCGTCATCTGCGCGGTGGACATGTGTTTTGCTGTTGTCTTTTCCATCTTTGTTTTCCTCCCAACATCCATCATTTCTGCCGCCGGATCTTAAATTCTATCGTTCTTAAATTCTGCATTCCGGTACGCATATCACAAAATGGAATTGTTCTGATCGATTCTTTTCCTATCATACGCATATTCCGCGCGTTTGTCAACCCGTTTTTATTATTTGGTTTACATTTTTATCTTTTCTTTTTTACCTCTTTTTTGCCTATAATCTTCCTGTGTGCCATTTACCCGCCTTCGAAAACATGCTATACTCTATGTACTCGTCCTCCCACCGCCAATTGGGAGAATTTATCAGTTACCCGTTATCAGTATAGAACAGTGTCTGCATGCATCACCGATGCGCTGCACGCATTTTATATGCCGGACATAAGGAGATTCACTATGAAAATGAAAAGCGGAAATGAACGAAAAAAAATCATCCGGGAACTCCTGAACAGGACTGATCAGGAATTTACAGATGAAGAGCTGATCCATCAGCTGATCATGACAAACATCACAGAAAATTCCAATGAGACAGAAAAGCTGTCCTTTGGCCAGAGAGCATCCGACGCAGTAGCGAAATTTGCCGGAAGCTGGGCATTTATCTTCAGCTTTATCGCTGTCATGGTCGGATGGATGGCTGTCAACGTTATCCTTGGAACGAAGGCCTTTGATGCCTACCCGTTTATCCTTTTAAATCTGGTACTTTCCTGCATTGCTGCCATTCAGGCTCCCCTTATCATGATGAGCCAGAACCGGCAGGAGGCAAAGGACAGACAGCGCGCAGAAAATGACTTTAAGGTCAATTTAAAGAGCGAACTCATTATCGATGACCTGCACAAAAAAATGGATCTGATCATCGAAAACCAGAAAAAGATCAACCATCGTCTAGATATGCTGGAACAGACCGGCAAGGCTATAGACACGCCAAAATCTGGATCCCCTATCCACAATGCTTAATACAAAATAAGAATGTGCCTTGGTACATTCGCGCGGTCACTTGCGACAATCTACATCTTCACGCAAGTACACAAATATTCCGCAGTACAGTTTTTCTGTACTGCGGATTTTATACAGGAGATTTTTATTATGGCTGCAGAAAATGATCTCGGCCGTGACGACATAAAAAAACTCGTCGTCCGGATCGCAATTCCCAGTATGCTGGCACAGTTTGTCAGCGTCCTTTACAGTATCGTAGACCGCATGTATATCGGAAATATCCCCGGCTCCGGCGATATGGCGCTGGCGGGGGCCGGTGTCTGCGGCCCGGTAGTCACTATGGTCGGCTCCGTCGCGTTTCTCGTGGGAATCGGCGGTGCCCCGCTTATGAGCATGAAGATGGGACAGGGCGATAAAAAGGCCGCCGAGCGGATCCTTGCCAACTGTTTCCTCATGCTGGCAGTGTGTTCCCTCCTCATGGTGACCTGCATCTACCCAATCCGCATTCCGATGCTGCGGTATTTTGGTGCCAGCGATATCACGCTGCCCTACGCAAACGCATATTTTACGATATATCTGACCGGAACCGTATTCGCCCTGATGTCCACAGGTATGAACCAGTTTATCATCTGTCAGGGCTTTGCAAAGACCGGCATGTACTCCGTCGTCCTCGGCGCGGTGCTGAACATCATTCTGGATCCGATCTTCATCTTCGGCCTCCACATGGGCGTCTCCGGTGCCGCCGTCGCAACCGTTATCTCCCAGATGGCGAGCTGTGCTTTCGTCCTGAAGACACTGTTCGGAAAAAACATGCCGGTGCGCATCACCTTCGGCGGTTACAGCTGGCGGCTGATCCGCAGAGTACTCACCATCGGCTTTACCCCATTTATCATCATCGCCATGGATAACGTCATGATCATCACCATGAACGCGATCCTGCAAAAATACGGCGGTGCGGAGCGCGGAGACCTTCTGATCACCTGCGCGACCATTGCCCAGAGCTTCATGCTCGTAGTCACCATGCCTCTCGGCGGTATCACCAGCGGAACTCAGGCTGTTCTTGCCTACAATTTCGGAGCCGGAAAGACCGACCGCGTAAAGAGTGCGCAGAAGTACATCTTTATCCTTGCTGCGGCATACACCACTCTGCTCTTCGTCCTTGCGCGTACCATCGGCGTCCTGTTTGTCCGTCTCTTTACAGCAGACCCGATCGTTGCCGCAGAAGCGATCCGGGCGATCCAGATCTTCACTCTGGCGATCATCCCGCTGGCATTCCAGTATGAGATCGTCGACGGTTTCACCGGTCTTGGTCAGGTACAGGTTGCCCTGCCGCTTTCCTTCTTCCGAAAAGGCGCATACTTTGTATCCCTGTTCCTGCTTCCCGCGATGTTCGGAGCTGAAGCGGCGTTTTACGCAGAACCGGTATCTGATATCCTTGGACCGATTGCTTCGGCGATCGTGTATCTCACTTCGATGAAGAAGGTTCTGGCGAAAGCCGGGGCTAATTAACCGGTTCCGCCAAAACTAAGTGTAAATACGCAAAAACAGAGCATATATCTTCGCATGCCAATGTTTTACATAGGGTATGGTTGAATATATGCTCTGTTTTTTATTTCTGCAGGCAGTTTACACTGCCATTTTCTATCTCAATTCAGGCGGCAGCAGAATCAGTCATCATTCTCTTCACTCTCAGTGATCGTATATGTGAATCTCTTTCTCGCCATCTCATCGCTCTCAAGGTACTCGTCGTAGGTCGTGATCTTATCGATCAGCTGGCCGTTGATGATCTCCATGATACGGTTTGCGGTCGTCTCTACGACCTGATGGTCACGGGAGGAGAAGATGATCACGCCCGGGAACTTCTTCATTCCGTTGTTCAGGGCTGTGATGGACTCCATGTCCAGATGGTCCGTCGGCTCATCGAACATCAGCACGTTCGCGCCGGAGATCATCATCTTGGAGAGCATGCAGCGCACCTTCTCACCACCGGAGAGAACTTTTACCTTCTTTACGCCGTCTTCACCGGCAAACAGCATTCTTCCGAGGAATCCGCGGACATATGTGACATCCTTTTCCGGGGAGTACTGGGTCAGCCAGTCTACGATCGTATCATCATTGTTGAACTCTGCGCTGTTATCCTTCGGGAAGTACGCCTGAGTCGTTGTGAGACCCCATTTGTAGCTTCCGGAATCCGGCTCCATCTCACCGGAGAGGATCTTGAAGAGTGTGGTCTTCGCAAGCTCGTTCGGTCCTACAAGGGCAACCTTGTCCTCTCTTCCCAGGGTAAAGGAGATATTGTCGAGAACCTTTACACCGTCGATGGTCTTTGTAAGTCCCTCAACGGAGAGAACTTCGTTTCCGATCTCACGGGCCGGACGGAAGTCGATATACGGGTATTTTCTGCTGGACGGACGGATCTCGTCGAGCTCGATCTTCTCTAAGGCACGTTTTCTGGAGGTCGCCTGCTTGGACTTGGAAGCGTTGGCGGAGAATCTCTGGATGAACTCCTGTAACTCTTTGATCTTCTCCTCTTTCTTTCTGTTTGCTTCCTTCATCTGCTTGATCATCAACTGGCTGGACTCGAACCAGAAATCGTAGTTTCCGGCATAGAGCTGGATCTTGCCGTAGTCGATGTCGGCGATCTGTGTGCAGACCTTGTTTAAGAAGTAACGGTCATGGGAT
>ENA-ORRZ01002045-ORRZ01002045.1-human-gut-metagenome-genome-assembly--contig:-NODE-2045-length-10897-cov-3.997879_pt1 | contig 10897 bp, 10 predicted proteins | sample MGYA00242185_ERZ509152 | MGnify/ENA primary metagenome ERZ509152 (study PRJEB26280, sample SAMEA2338668) | human gut metagenome | biome: human gut; feature: human-associated habitat; material: faeces... | reverse complement strand
CCGCCGAGGAGGCCCAGATTGCAGCCGCAAAATCGCAGGCAGAAGCAAACGCGGCTAAAGGTTCCTCCCAGACTTCGGGAAAATCTGGAAATTCTGGAAGCTCTTCGAAAAAGAGCACGGCTGCACCAGCCGCTAAATCGTCCTACGTGGTCTCCGCCTCCGAGAGCGACGTTTATCTGCTCTCCGCCTGCCTCACGATGGAAGCCAACGGAGGATCCTATGAAAGCTATCTGGCAGTCGGAAGTCTGATCGTCAACCGCGTCAAATCTGGCAAATGGGGCAAATCCATCTCCAGCGTCATCTACGCGGACGGACAGTTCCCAGGCGCGACCTCCGGCCTGCTTGACAAATATCTCGATAGAGGACCGTCCTCTACTGCCACCAAGGCGGCAAAGGCAGCGCTCGCCGGGGAGAATCAGATAGGCGACTACCTTTATTTTACCTCGACCAAATCAGCAAACTACGACAGCTACTCCAGCTATCAGGTGGTTGGTGGGAATTGTTTCTATAAAAAATAAAAGGCTAAAAAAGGCGGATTTAAACGCATTACATTAAACCTCATATACATTCCCATCGCCTTATGATATGATAATCATATCAGCAAAACATACAGGCAGAGGACACCTACTGTCCATACCTTATTGATAGGTACTCTCGGAGTCTTTCCTGCAAATCATCTTACAACATTAAGCACAGAAAGCTTCCGGGAGTCCATTAATTGCAAATGGAGGAAATTATGAGAAAATCAATTTATACCTTGATGGTTTCCACTCTCATCGCAGCCGCCAGCATGACCGCCTGCTCCAGCCAGCCGTCTGAAACAACCACGGCTGAAACAACTGCCGCTGAATCCACACAGGAAAACGATACATCAGCAGAAAGCAGCGATGCCAGCGAAACAACTACTGCCGGAGAAAAAGAAACCGCCCAGACAACGGATGCAGATTATGCAGAAGACGAAACTCTGAGCGAAAAAGAAATCACAGAACTTTACCGTGGTTTTGCCAGATCCCTTCAAAGCATCATCGCCAATAAAAATATGAACGATTTAGCCGAGCTGCTTGTCTATCCGTCCTACATCGGCATCGATGACGGGATTGTCGTAAATAACAGAACTGAATTTATGGCTCTCGACGCAGAGAAGGTATTTACCGACGCGCTGATTGAGGCAGTCAAGACAGCCGATGTTTCTTCCACCGAACTGACCAAGGCAGGTTTCATCGTAGGCGATCCATCCGGTAAACCGGCAGTTACCTTTGGTCTGGACAAAGAGGGATCTATCGGTATCACGGGTATTAACTACTAATCAGATATAAAATAGTGAAAAAGAGCGCCGCAACACTCACAAACCGGCTTTCCATTTCTGGTAAAACTGCTCCATGAGTGCCGCAGCGCTCTTTTCTACGTTACAGCCAGACAACTGCATCCATCAATCCGGCTGACTGCTTCTTCTACATTATCCTTCAATCGCAATATATTTTTTCTGCTCGACTTCCGGTTTTGCTTCTTTCTTCGGAACAAAAATCTTCAAAATACCATGCTTAAATTCCGCCTTGATATCTTCCTCGGTTATATCATCACCGACATAGAAGCTTCTCGCACAGGAACCTGCGTAACGCTCTCTGCGGATGTAACGACCGGACTTTTTCTCCTTCTCGTCCTCATCCAGTCCCTTCGCAGCCTGAATCGTCAGATTACCATCTTCCAGGGAAATCGAAATCTCTTCTTTCTTAAATCCCGGCAGATCCATCTCCAGCTCATAGCCATCTTCCATTTCCTTGATATCGGTCTTCATCAGGTTCTGTCCATGGCGTCCATACAGCTTTTTCTCTATCTTCTGTCCGGCTTTATCATCATAAAACGGAAAATCATTAAAGAAATCATCAAACAAATTTTCTCCAAAAATACTCGGCATTAACATAAGTCATCTCTCCTTTTCTAACTTCATTTCATTATGTTTATTTACCAACATTTTCGGAACCGGGACGGTCTGGGAACTTTTCTTTTCTTCCTCTTCCTTCGTTCTGGCTATGTTATAGCACTTCTTATTAGCACTGTCAAGAGTCGAGTGCTAATTTTTTTGTGAAGAATTTGTGAACAGCGCAATTATTCAAGGATAGGCACTTTTGAAACCGAAAGTGCCGTGACGATAACAGGCAGACACCTTCGCTCTGAAAGTGCCTGCCTGTTACGGAGCAGTTCCTGTGTTTTTATATGATTTCTTCTACTGGCGGGTGCTGCTGTTTCCGGGTCCAGTAGATATAATATCCGATATTTAGTACAATGCCGACGATCGTAGAAACGGGGGCTGCGAGACCGATCTTGGTCAGGCTGGCATCCGGCTGGATACTCATGAAATACGCTAGCGGGAGACGCACCAGAAGTGTCTGGATGAGTCCCTGTGTCATAACCCAAAGTGTCTGGTTATTTCCGTTGAAATATCCGATCATGCTGAACAGAACCGCGGTCACGATGGACTCGAGTGCGAATCCTTTCAGGTAATCATAGCTGTTCTGGATGACCGCCGCATCCGTCGAGAAGAAGCCGGACAGGACATCGCCTTTTAGGAGAACCAGGGTAAAGACGATACAGCCGACGCACAGACCGACGCCGATTCCCGTAAAAAGGGTGTGCCTGGCACGTTTGACTTTCCCTGCCCCCACGTTTTGGGAGACGAAGGAAGCCATCGACTGCATCAGGGCGCTCGGGACAAGCATGGCGAAATTGACGATTTTGCATGCTACACCGTAACCGGAGGACGCTTCCAGTCCCAGTCGATTGACAAAGGCGCACAGGGCTAAGAAGGAAAGCTGGGTTAAAAATTCCTGAAGCGCCAGCGGCAGTCCGATGGAAAGAAATTTCGGACACTGGGTGTTGAAGCGGAAATCGTGCTGGGTGATCGTAAATGGCAGAGTTTTCTTAATTAAAAGAATAATCGCGAAAATAACGCTGAGCGCCTGCGCGGAGACGGTCGCGATGGCGGCACCGGCGGCGTCCATATGAAGACCAGCTACCAGTGCGAGGTCGCCGATCACATTGACGATGCAGGCAACCAGGACAAAGAGAAGCGGTGACTGGCTGTCACCGAGCCCGCGGAAGATGGAGGACAGCAGGTTGTAGGCGACGATGAAGAAAATGCCGCCTCCGCAGATGCGGATGTAGCTGGCGGTCTGATCCACCGCCGCCTCGGGTGCCTGCATGAGAATGGCGATCGGGCGGGCAAAAAAGACCATGACGACGAATAAAACGGCGGAAATGATCGTAAATACAATCGAAGCTCCGCCGACAACTGCGCCGATCTGCTGCGGTTTCTTTTCACCGAGATAGCGGGCGATCAAAACGGTGATACCCATAGCGAACTGAATTACGACGAAGGTGACGAGGTTTAAGACCTGGCTGCCCGTCGAAACGGCGGAAAGACCGGAGGTCGAACCGAACCGTCCAACCACCAGCAGATCGACCGCGCCGTATGCCGCCTGCAGAATCAGTGCACCGAGCACCGGAATCATGAAAGCGATCAGTTTTTTCAGGATACTGCCCTGTGTAAAATCAGCTTTATCATTATTCATGGGAATCCCTCCGTTTGCACATAATCTGATAAAATGTCTCCATCGTCTGAATCATCTGGCGGGCGTCCTCCTCAGTAATGGTGTCTAAAGACGGGGCGAGCGCGCTGAAGTATTCGGTGTCATACGTCTGTGAGAGCGTCTTGCCCGCTTCGGTGATGGAAATGTAGGTAACGCGCCCGTCGTTCTGCGAGGTTTTCTTTTGGAGATAACCGCCCGCTTCCATCTCCTTGACAGTCCGGGTCACGCCTGGGCGAGGCAGGTTCAGCGCATCGCTGATGTCCGATATTTTTACATGGATGCCGTTTCGCTCCAGCGACTGGATGACATCCAGATATTGAATATAGGAGGAAGTGACTCCCTTCGGCAGCGGCGGAAGCATATCCCGGATTCGTTTGCCCTGATAACAGGCGTCCAACATCCGCTTGATTGTTTCGATGGTCATATGGAAAGTCTCCTTATCAAATAGTTACTTGTGATAATTACCGTGGGTAATTATAGCGGAGGAGTGAGAATTTGTCAAGAAAAAATACCGCCAGCTCCCGGGATGGGCGCTGACGGCGCGTGTTGTTATAATGTAAGGGCAGTTGTGTTACGGTTATTTTACTTCAACCAGCTCAATCTTAAAGTTAAGCTCCTTACCAGCCATCTCATGATTGGCATCAAACGTGATATTTACCTCATTCTTTGCGATAACCTTGACCGGGAACGGCTGTCCCATCTGGTTGGTTAAGTATACCTGCTGACCGACTTCCAGCTCTTCAGAACCCGGCAGGCTGGCGATCTCCAGCTCCAGAATGGCATTCGGATCCGGCATGCCGTAAGCTTCCTCCGGCATCAGGTGAATCTCTTTCACCTCGCCTACTTCCATATCAGCGACAGCGGCATCGAAGCCTTTGATCATCTGACCGGCACCGCAGACAAACTCCAGCGGTTCGCCGCGATCGTAAGAAGAATCGAACTGTGTGCCATCGTTAAAAGTACCCTTGTAATGAGTGCGGCAGGTTTTGCCGACATTGCGTCCTGTGATTTCAGACATGATAAAATCCTCCAAAAGATATTGATATGCGGTAATGGGAAAATTCGCCTCAAACGGCCGTTTTCCGGTAAATTCGTGTGCATATGCTACCAGTATACTAAAAAATGCAGGAACATTAAAGCTCTTTTTCAGAACCTTCTTTGGCGGCGCATTCCTGGCAGAGGCCATGCAGCAGATCACCGCTGCATTGGAGCAGAAAGCCATGCTCTTCTAGGAGATGCTGACGGAGTTCATCCATGAAATCGCAGTCAAGGTGAAACAGGCGTCCGCAGCGGGTACATTTAAGATGAAGATGCTCCATACAGTGGGCACCTTCTCCGGCATATTGGTAAACGGCTTTGTCATTTTCAGCATCTGGATATTTGATAACGATGTGCTCTCGGCACAGTTTGTCTAAAAATCGGTAAATGGTGGTAGTATTGGTTTCTGCCCGTTTTTCTTTCAGATAATTTTGTATATCGGCAACGCTTACCGTGCTGGAAGCGTGCTCTTTCAGGTATTCGAGAATCTCAGTCCTTGTTTTGGTTGTATATGGTTTTCGGATCGAAGTCATACGGCAATATCTCCTTTGTCTGTTAGTTCCTATTTTAGCGGTGAAGGGAGGAAGCGTCAAGCTGCATAAGAATAAAATGCAACTCATTTGCAAATTACTCTTGACGATGTAAAAAAGGGGTGCTATATTAATAAACGCAAATTACTTGCATTTATTAATGTGTAGAGCAGAAGACACAAAGCCTGCTGTTGACAGGCAGGTGCTTCTGCAAATGCTATGCGATAACCTACAGCTGAAAGGAGCAGACAGAATGAAAAAGAAAAGTGTGTTTATGGGAATGATAGCAATCTCTGCACTCGTGTGGATGACGGGCTGTGCCGGAAGGGCGGTGGAATCGTCCGATATAGAGACCGAACAGGAGGAGAAAGACGGAAGCGGGGAAACAGAGACGGATGTAATAAGCATCGATGGAGACAAGTTAAAGGTCATGGCGAGCTTTTATCCGATGTATGATTTTGCCCAAAAGATAGGCGGCGATCGGGTGGAGGTGACGAATATGGTGCCGGCGGGAACGGAACCTCATGACTGGGAACCGGCAGCTTCTGACATCAAGAAGTTGGAAGAGGCAGATATTTTTATATACAACGGAGCCGGAATGGAGCACTGGGCTGCCGATGTGCTTACGTCGCTGGACAATAAAAACCTGATTGCGGTGGAAGCATCTACGGGAATTGATCTGCTGGAAGGCTCAGAGCATGAGGAGGAAGAAAACGGAGAGAAGGATGAGCATGCAGAAGAGATTACCTATGACCCCCATGTGTGGTTAGCGCCGGAAAATGCGAAGAAGGAAATGGAAAATATAAAAGATGCACTTATATCAGCGGATCCAGATCATCAGGAGTATTATGAGAAAAACTACCAGACCTATGCGAAGAAGCTGGATGATCTGGATGCAGAGTATCAGGAAAAATTATCGGATGTGAAAACACGGGATGTGATAGCTGCACATCAGGCATTTGGGTATCTGTGCCAGGCATACGGTTTAAACCAGAGCGGAATCGAAGGATTATCCGCAGATTCAGAACCGGATGCAGCCCGGATGAAGGAGATTGTGGATTTTGCAAAAGAACATCAGGTTAAGACCATCTTCTTTGAGGAGCTGGTAAGTCCGAAGATATCGGAAACGATTGCAAAAGAAATCGGAGCGCAGACAAAGATGTTAAATCCATTAGAAGGGCTTAGTGATGAGGAATTAAAAGCAGGGGCGGATTATTTTTCTGTAATGGAATCAAATCTTGAGACATTGGTGGAAGCACTGAATCAGTAAAGAAAAGGGAGCGGGCATGAAGATAGTGGATGTAGATCATCTTTCATTTGAATATGGGAACCGCAGAGTGTTACATAATTTAAATTTTTCAATCCGGCAGGGCGATTATGCAGTGCTGACAGGGGAAAATGGAAGCGGTAAAAGCACATTGATGAAAGTATTGTCGGGAGAGTTGGAGTCGGCAAAAGGAAGGGTTGTGATAGCAGGAAGTGATTCTTTGACAGCAGCGCTTCATCGAATCCGCATCGGCTATATGCCGCAAAATGGAACCAGCCGCAACGCATTTTTCCCGGCAACGGTGGAGGAAATCATGGAAACCGGAATGTATCATCCATTCTGGAAAAAGTGGGCTGTTAAAGATAAAAAGGAAAGAATATGCCGGACATTGGAAGAAATGGGAATGAAAGATGCGTTAAACCGGCGGATAGGGGAACTTTCCGGTGGCCAGCAGCAACGGGTTATGTTGGCACGTGTGTTGATTTCCAAACCTCAGCTTCTCCTTCTGGACGAACCGGCTGTCGGAGTGGATCAGGAGTCCCTTCGGCAGTTGGCAGCGGTATTAAAACGCAGAAATCAAGAAGAGGCGATGACAATTTTTTTGATTACCCACGGAAATCAAGCTGTATTTTCCGGAGCAAATCGCTTTTTTAAGATGGAAGAAGGAGGGGTAGAGGAAAAATGAGTATTTTCGAGTATGGATTTATGCAGAGGGCATTTTTAGTAGGAATTTTGCTGGCTGTTATTACGCCGCTGATTGGCATGACGGTAGTACTTAAACGGATGTCGATGGTGGGAGATGCACTGGCCCATGCTTCTTTAGCAGGGGTAGCGATCGGAATGCTGTTTGGAATCAACCCGGTAGCCGGAGCAGGCGGTATCTGTGTGGTGGCAGCGCTGGCAATTGAGGCGATTCGGCGTCGTCTTCCCCGGTATTCAGAAAATGCGATTGCGATCGTTATGTCTGCTGGAATAGGTCTTGCCGGAGTATTGTCCGGATTTGTTAAAAACAGTGCTAACTTTAACAGCTTTTTGTTTGGAAGTATCGTGTCAATCAGCACAGCGGAACTTTTGGGGGTATGTGCTGTCAGCGCAGCGGTACTGCTGCTTCTTATTTTATTTCGGAAGGAACTTTTTTATATAGGATTTGATGAAAATGCAGCCAGAATCTCGGGAGTTCCGGTGCGTAAGGTGAATTTTCTATTTACTGTTTTAACAGCATGTACCGTATCGATCGCATCAAGAACCGTGGGAACCTTAATTATTTCTTCGATGCTGGTGGTTCCGGTAGCGTTTGGAATGCAGATGGGAAACAGTTATCGGATGACGGTTCTGTGGTCTGTTTTGGCAGCGGTCGGGACAACGATTCTTGGATTGTTTATCTCGTACTATTGGGGAACAAAACCGGGTGGTACAATTGTACTTCTGGAAGTCGCGTGCTTTGTGGCAGCTCTTGGAATCAAAGGAAAGGAGATGGGACGATGACAACACCGGTTTATATCGTAGAAGGGTTTCTGGGCAGCGGAAAGACGAAACTGATAGAAAATAGTCTTCGTCTCAGACATTGCCGGAATGTACTGATTCTTCAGTTTGAAGAAGGAGAAGAGGTACTGGATACAAAGGAGGCAGAGAGGTGCAGTTGGAAAATCCGGAGCTGGGATCGGGATGAGCTGGAGACACATCTGGAAGAGGTAGCAGACAGAGTGGAGGTGGAGCTTGAAATCCACCGCTATGAAGAGATCTGGGTGGAGTGGAACGGAATGGAACGTTTTGGAACACTGGAGAAGCTTCTCCTGTCCAATGCGCTCCGACGAAGGATTCATATCGAAAGGGTAATGTATCTGGCAGATGTGGAAATGGCGGGAATGATGCTTGGACAGACCGGGGAAGGTCCGATTTCACAGGTAGCTTCTAGTGATGTGATTTACTTGAGAAATACGGAAGATGAAAACGCGGTAAAGCAGTTGGAGCATATGTGCAAAGCACTGGCGCCATCGACAGAAGTCTGGGAATATTCAAAAGAAGCCCTGTTGGATGAATTGGGAAAACAGAAGGGAAGCCCGCTGTTAGAATGGCTCGCTTTTGCGCTGCTTGCCTGTTTTTTACTGATGGTAGTGGCACTGGCAGAACAGCGAGACGTGCCGTTGATCCGCTATTTTACTATTTTTATGGGAGTGTTTTTGCAGGCGGTTCCATTTTTACTCTTGGGTGTCCTGATTTCCTCGGCCATTCAGGTCTTCATTCCGGTAGGGGTTCTGGAGCGGATATTTCCGTCTAATCCGGTCTTTGCGATGGGAATGGGAATTGGAGCCGGATTTTTTTTGCCGGTGTGTGACTGTGCGTCGATCCCTGTTTTCCAAGGATTACTGAAAAAAGGGGTTCCGCTTCCGGCTGCCATCTGTTTTATGACGGCAGCACCAATTGTAAATCCCGTTGTACTTCTTTCAACGTATTATGCTTTTAATGGGAGTTTTCGGGCAGTTTTTTACCGGACCGGTCTGGGAATCCTCTGTTCCTTTTTGATTGGCACCAGCTTTTTCATCCGGAAACCGACGGATTATTTGAAAGGAGAAGCTGGAAACACTTCATTTTGTACCTGTGGCTGCTATCGGGAGAGCAGAAGCGGAAGGCTGGGCAGGGCAGAACAATTTTTGTGGCATGCCCGCATGGAATTTTACTCGGTTGCCAGGTATCTGGTTGTGGGAATTGCGGTATCCACCCTGTTTCAGGCGGTGAATCTGGGAGTTTTAAAAGAATGGGGGGCTTCCTGCCTTCCGGTGGCGTTGTTTGCGGCGATTCTGCTGGCATTTCTGCTTTCTCTGTGCTCGTCCTCGGATGCAGTGGTGGCGAGAAGCATGGCGGGAACTTTTTCAACGGTTCCGCTTCTTGGATTTCTCGTATTTGGACCCATGATGGATATCAAAAACGTGATGATGCTGCGAGGATATTTTAAAGCATCGTTTATTGTCAGGCTGGCGCTTACGGTATTTGCAGTCTGCTTTGGAGTGGTGCTTACAGCAGGACTTCTGGGAGGAGGAATGGCAGGATGAGAAGGCATTATATCAATCCGGGGGCACTCATTGAGGCAGTGATAAGCCTCCTCTTTGGACTGAAACTCTTCTGGATGGCGTATACAGGCCAGTATCTTCTCTTTGTGACTCCCAGGATGAAAGGGTATCTGTATTTTGCGGCGCTGGTAATGGCAGTCTGGGCATTTTCCTGCTTTGCCCGGACCGGGATACCGGAATACCGGCAGCATCTGAACCGGACGCTGGTTCTTCTAATCCCACTCATGGCGCTGCAGCTGCCATATCAGGCGCTGGGGGCATCGGGAAATATGTCCTATTCCAGCCAGGGACTGGTACAGGCGGGGCGTCCGAGAGAAGAAAGCGGACAGAATGAGAAGACGGATAAGCAGGCTGTGTCTGGCGAGAGTGAAGCGGCAGTGACACAGGCAGCGGATATGTATACCGGCTCGTCTGATGACGGGACAGAATCCCTAGAAGAAACACAGGGCGGCAATATAGATGAAACAGCAGGAGCACAGGAAGATTCAGAAAGGATCGAAACGCCTCCTGGGCTGGATACAGAAAACAGGCGGATTGTCGTGGATGATGCCAGTTTTTATCCGTGGCTGGTGCAGCTCAGCTATTATCCGGAGATGTACGAAGGATATGAAATCCAGATGCATGGAACTGTTTACCGGGATGATACACTCACAGTGGGGCAGTTTGGCTTGATCCGTATGCTGATGAGCTGCTGTGTGGCAGATCTGCAGCCCTGCGGACCGCTGTGTATCTGGGATCAGGCGGAAACTCTTTCACAGGATGAATGGGTGACAGTCACAGGAACCTATCATTATGATGAAGAGAAAGGAATGGAGATTCAGGTCTTGAAGGTAGAAAAAGCAGAGGCGGCAGAGGATGAATACGTATATCCGGTTTATTGATGTCGGCCGTTCGGCTTGAACAGGGAGAGGAAATGTTTGCGGAATATTTCCTCTCCCTGCTTTTTGCTTTATAGGAACGTGTGTCCGGAGTCTTCATACGGTGGGCTGCCTGCCATGCGTGAAGAAGAGGATAGAAGAAAATGCTTCGTCCTAATTCTCCCACCGTATCTGCTCCCCCTGCACCAGCGGAAACCGCGAAAGCGTCTCCCCGTCCAGGTTCTCCCGGTTCATATCCACTGCCGTGATCTGATGGTTTTCATACGTCGTGTAGTAGTAAATCCCCTTATCCGCATTGCAGCAGGAGGTGTAGAGTGTGATTTCATATTTTCCATCGGAGACCTCGCAGCATCCGCGCTGCTGGTCAACCGAACCTAGGATATGGAAAAACTGGCTGACACTTTCTAGTTCGGATGCGCCGGAGCGGGCATTTGATTTTGTAAAAGCGACCCGTGCAAACCGGGAGGCGGAGGAGAGGTCTCCCGGAAGTCCGAGGGCACCCATGCCGCGGCTGTAGGCGGCAAGCGGA
>ENA-ORRZ01002038-ORRZ01002038.1-human-gut-metagenome-genome-assembly--contig:-NODE-2038-length-10913-cov-2.281267_pt1 | contig 10913 bp, 10 predicted proteins | sample MGYA00242185_ERZ509152 | MGnify/ENA primary metagenome ERZ509152 (study PRJEB26280, sample SAMEA2338668) | human gut metagenome | biome: human gut; feature: human-associated habitat; material: faeces... | reverse complement strand
TTCGTATTTACTACTCATAGAGAAACCTCCCCAGTTGGTGCTACTAATTGACAATCTGGACGTGCTTGTTCGAATGTGAAAGCGGCACGTAACAATGTTTCTTCGCCCATTGCAGGGCCCAATAATTGCAAGCCGATTGGCAAGTTATCGCTACTCATGCCCGCAGGAATGCTAATACCAGGAATACCTGCTAAGTTAGCTGGAACTGTACAAATATCTTCTAAGTACATTGCTAATGGGTCATTGATTTTTTCACCAAACTTATACGCTGTGTTAGGGGCTGTTGGGGCCAATAACAAATCAACCTTAGAGAAGGCTGCATCAAATTCATTTTTGATAACGCGACGTACTTTAAGAGCTTTCAAATAATATGCATCGTAATAACCTGCGCTTAATACATAGGTACCGAGCAAGATACGACGTTGTACTTCTGGACCAAAGCCTTCTGTACGAGTTTTAGTAGACATTTCTACTAAATTATCCGCCGGTACGCGCATACCATAGCTTACACCGTCATAACGAGCCAAGTTAGAGCTTGCCTCTGCTAATGCGATGATATAATACGCAGATAATGCATATTTAGAGTTAGGCAAGGAAACCTCAACGATTTCAGCACCTAATTTTTTATATGTTTCAATTGCTTCATCAATAGCCTTGCGTACTTCTGCATTAAGACCATCGCCAAAGAATTCTTTTGGTACACCAATTTTTAAATTCTTAACATCGTTCACAAGCGCTTTTGTATAATCTACACGTTCGCCAGGAATGGATGTGGAATCCTTAGGGTCATGGCCAGCAATGGCATTTAATACCAATGCAGCATCGGTTACGTCCCGTGTGACAGGTCCAATTTGATCCAAGGAGGATGCAAAGGCAATCAACCCATAACGTGATACATTACCATAGGTAGGCTTCATACCTACCACACCACAGAAGGATGCTGGTTGGCGGATAGAACCACCTGTATCGGAGCCCAATGCCCAGATAGCAGAACCACTGGATACTGCAGCTGCACTACCACCGGAAGAACCGCCTGGTACGCATTCCAAATTCCATGGATTAGCTGTTTTAGCTAATGCGGAATTTTCTGTGGAACCGCCCATAGCGAATTCATCCATGTTAAGTTTACCTAAACTAACCAAGTGATTAGCATGTAATCGTTCAATAACGGATGCATTATATGGAGGAATGAAATGTTCCAACATTTTAGATGCACATGTAGCAGGTTGATCTTTAATACAAATATTATCCTTAATAGCGCCAGGAATACCTGCTAATGGGGAAATAGCTTCACCTTTAGCAATTGCTTCATCTACAGCTTTTGCAGATGCTAATGCTAATTCGTGAGAATCAGATAAATACGCATGTACCTCTGGTTCCACTTTTGCTTTGTGACTAATTACTGCATTTGTTAATTCTACAGCACTGATTTCTTTGTTCACTAATTTAGTGTGTAATTCATGAATTGTTGCCACAGTGAAACCTCCTATTCTTGTACAACGCGAGGCACCTTAAAGTACCCGTCTTCTTCTTCAGGTGCATTAGACAATGCTAAATCATGATCTAAAGAAGGTTTAGTCTCATCTTCTCTAAATACATTATGCAAAGGAACAGCATGAGCCATTACTTCTACATCATCTAATTCTAATTCATTTAATTCTGCTACATACGTTAAGATATCGGATAATTCCTTCTCAACGCTAGCCATTTTATCTTCTTTTACTTCTAATCGGGACAGTAAAGCGATTTTTTTAATTTCCTCTTGGCTGATTTTCATCGGTCCACATCCTTTCATATCTTTTAATTATAAAGCATATGACATATATTTTCAAAATAAAGGATTAGTTTTCACCTAAATCTTTAAGTAATTCTATAAATTCTTCTTCATTGATAACGCGAATACCAAGTTCATTCGCCTTTGTCAATTTACTGCCACTATCTTCACCAGCAATAACAAGTGTTGTTTTCTTAGATACGGACCCGGTCACCTTAGCGCCGTGTTTTTCTAATAGTTTACCAGCTTCGCTACGACCCATGACCTCGAGTTTACCAGTAAGAACAACGATTTCCCCTTCCATTTCATTACCAGCTGCCTCTTGTACCTCTACATTCATTTTTAAACCAGCTGTAATCAAGCCATTGATAATTTCAATATGTTGAGGATCCTCACGATATTCGATAATGCTATCTGCCATGGTAGGACCAATTTCTTCTACCGCTACTAATTCATCTTTAGTAATAGTCAGGAATCTATCCATAGACTTAACTACGTTGGCAATCGTGCTAGCCGCTTTTGAACCTATAAGACGGATACCAAGGCCAAATAACACTCTGTCTAAGCCACGAGTTTTAGAATCAGCGATAGCTTTTACAAGATTATCTGCCGATTTTTTACCCATACGGTCCATACCCATAATGGATTCCGTAGTCAAATGATATAAATCAACTACATTGGTAATCAATTTTTCATTGATTAAATTTTCCACAATACTTGGGCCAAGTCCATCAATATTCATCGCATCGCGAGATGCAAAGTGAATGATTTGTTCCTTTTCAATAGCAGGACAATGTTTATTGGTACAGCGAATGGCCGCTTCACCTTCGCGGCGTACTGCTGGACTTTCACAAACAGGACAACGATTAGGAATTGTGAAAGGAACCTCACTGCCCGTACGTTTTTCAGGCAATACACGAATGACTTCTGGAATGATTTCAGCCGCCTTGTGAATAAGGACGTGGTCACCAATACGAATATCTTTTTCAGTGATGAAATCTTGATTATGTAATGTAACACGACTCACATTAGTGCCGGATACAAATACAGGTTCTAATTCTCCAGTTGGCGTCAATACACCAGTACGTCCTACATTGATGGTAATATCTTTGACAACTGTTTCCACCTCTTCAGGAGGATATTTATAAGCCGTAGCCCACTTAGGGTCCTTTGCCGTCGAGCCTAACATCTCTTGATCATTAAAATCATTGACCTTAATAACCATACCATCTGTATCGTATGGCAATTCATGACGTTTTTCGCCCCAATAATTAATAGCCTCAATAACTTCATCTACGGTCTTACAAACGCGATAATGAGGATTTACGGAAAAATGGAAATTCTCCAATGTATGTAACAATTCCTCTTGCGTATGAATATTAGCACCGCTTTCAGAACCGATGGCATAGGCAAAGAATGCAAGATTACGACTTGCTGTGATAGCAGGGTCTTGTTGACGCAAGGAACCGGCCGCTGCATTGCGAGGATTGACAAAGGTCGGTAACCCTTCTTCATCGCGTTCCTCATTGATACGCTTAAATTCGCTATGTGGCATGTACGCTTCACCACGAATTTCGATAAATTCTGGCGCATTTTCTAGGTATAAAGGAATGGATTTGATGGTACGCACATTAGCTGTTACATCTTCCCCTACCTTACCATCACCGCGTGTGACGGCACGGACAAAGATACCATTTTCATAGTGCAAATTAACAGCTAAGCCGTCAATTTTCAACTCCACCACATAAGCCTTTGTTTGATGTCCCAATTCCCTCGTTACCCGTTGGTCAAAAGCACGCACTTCATCCGCACTAAACACATTGGATAAGCTGAGCATAGGTCTACCATGAACTACTTTTTCAAAGGGACCATCCGCCTTGATGCCAACCCGCTGTGTCGGAGACGATGGCACAATATATTCAGGATGTGCCGTTTCTAAATCAACGAGCTCACGATATTTTTGATCATATTCAAAATCGCTCATCGTCGGATTATCTTTTACATAATATAGATACTGAGCATGAGTCAATTCTTTTTGTAATTGTTCTATTCTATCTTTAGGATTCATAATTATCCTCTATATCATACAGTGATTGTTTTAACCTTTTTTTACCGGTGCAAACTTAGCCATAACTACCCGAACACCTTGTGTAGGGAATTCTATAGTCAGCTTCATGCCAGCCCCCTCACCGGAAACATTGACGACCTTACCATTTCCCCATTTACTGTGAATCGCCGTATCCCCAACTTTCCAATCAGCGATAACTTCATTGCGAATAATCGGTTTTGTTACAGGGCGACTAGCGACCGACATATGTCTTGGCACTGTTGGTTTAATATCATCAGGAATTCTTCGTTTTGCACGTAAACTATCGACGAGTTCCGCTGGAATTTCATCGATGAAACGAGACGGTAAATAACTGCTAGTACGACCGAATACGGTACGGGTTGTAGCATTAGAAATATATAATTCCTTCTCAGCACGCGTAATCCCTACGTATGCGAGGCGTCGTTCTTCTTCGATTTCCTCTGGATTCATCAAGGTACGGCTATGTGGGAATAAGCCCTCTTCTAAGCCACCGAGGAATACAATAGGGAATTCAAGACCTTTAGCAGCATGTAATGTCATTAAGGTAACCTTAGATTTCTCTTGTTCAAAGGAATCGACATCGTTTACTAATGCTACTTGTTCTAAGAAATCCTCAACAGTACCTGTTGGATTCGTATCTTGGAAATCCTTTGCCACAGATAATAATTCACCTATATTTTCTGCACGCGCTTGATCTTGTGGATCCGTACTTTCCTCGAGTTGAGCCAAGTAGCCAGTTCGATCAAGGATAGCTTCTAAAATATCAAGGACGGATTTATCATCCATTTCTGCAACAAGTGTAAAAATTAAAATGCCAAATTCTTCAAGTTTCTCTTTCGTTTTACCCTTAATGGTATCGACCAAGTGCAATTGTGTTAAGGTCATAAATAAGGATGTACCATTTTCACGAGCATAATCTTGTAATTTAGAAACCGTAGTAGCACCGATACTGCGTTTTGGTACATTAATAATACGCAATAAACTTAAATCATCGAACGGATTATATAATACGCGCAAATAGGCGAGAACGTCTTTAATTTCTTTTCTATCATAGAACTTAGTACCACCTACCATTGTGTATGGCAAAGCACGTTTGATTAACGCTTCTTCTAGCACACGAGATTGTGCATTGGTGCGATATAAGATAGCCATATCACCATACGGTACACCATGAATATCGTGTTTTTTGACTATTGTATCGCCTATGAAAGCCGCTTCTTCATGTTCAGATTGAGCTGTAAAATGTTGAATTTTAGCCCCTTCTGTTTTATCAGTCCAAAGGTTCTTTTCAGGACGGCCTTCATTATTATCAATAACGGCATTAGCCGCATCCAATATGATCTTTGTAGAACGGTAATTCTGTTCCAGCTTAATCACCCTTGCTCCGGGAAAGGTAGACTCAAAATCCAGGATATTTCCAATATTGGCTCCGCGGAACTTATAAATCGACTGATCATCATCGCCTACGACACAGAGATTCTTGTATTTCCCTGCCAGAAGAGAAACCAGCTGGAACTGAGCTGTATTCGTATCCTGATACTCATCCACCATTATGTACAGGAATCGCTCCTGATAATACTCCAGTACGTCTGGATTGGTTCGGAACAGATCCACAGTTTTAAAAATCAAATCATCAAAATCAAGCGCATTGTTTTTTCTCAACTCCTCCTGGTACATGGCATAAACCTCTGCCGTTTTCTTCTCTCTCCAGTCTCCCTCTGCGTTCAGGCGGAATTCCTCCGGGCCAATCAGCTCATTTTTCGCATTGGAAATAGCAGACAGCATGGCCCGATCCCGAAACTGCTTTGGATCCAGCTCCATTTTTTTTAAAATCTGCTTCATCAAAGTTCTCTGATCATCCGCATCGTAAATAGTAAAGCTTCTGCTGTATCCCAGATTTTCAATAAATCTTCTGAGAATTTTCACACAGGAGGAATGAAAGGTGCTGACCCAGATACTGTCGGATTTTTCCCCTACCAAACGGTCTACACGCTCCCGCATTTCTCCTGCTGCCTTGTTCGTAAAGGTAATTGCCATAATGTTCCATGGATTTACCTTTTTTTCTTCGATTAAATAGGCGATCCTGTGGGTCAGAACCCTTGTTTTTCCTGAGCCTGCCCCTGCCAGCACAAGAAGCGGTCCTTCTGTGCAGAGCACCGCCTCCTTCTGCATGGGATTTAATGTATCGTAAACTGCCATGAAGTCCTTATCCTCATCTTTCTTCCTGATTCTTCTGGTTAGTATATCATAAAAAAAGAACCGGGGCAAACCTTTTGGGTTTGCTCCGGCCTCCTTCTCTGTCTTTTCAGGGCTTATTCTGCATATGCAATCGCTTCGATTTCAACCAGGGCAGCCTTCGGCAGGGCAGCTACCTCAAATGCTGCTCTTGCAGGGCAGTCGCTCTCGAAAAATGAAGCATAAACCTCGTTCATTGCGCCAAAATCAGAAATGTTTTTCAGCAGAACAGTGGTTTTTACTACATTTGCCATGGTCAGTCCCTCGCTGGCCAGGATGTTCTGGATATTGGTCAGAGACTGTCTGGTCTGAGCTGCAATATCGTCTCCTGCGAATTCTCCGGTTGCCGGGTCAATGGGAAGCTGTCCGGAAACGAAAACAAATTTGTCTGCGCGGATAGCCTGAGAATACGGTCCAATTGCTGCCGGTGCCTTAGTTGTTGCCAGTACTTTTTTCATGTTCATAGCCTCCTGTGAATTTTCTCTTATTCTGCATCCATTATAACGGTTTTTCCAGAAGAATTCAACAATATCTCAATTTTATTTTTCTATCAAAATTTTTTTGAGAATCAGGAGGCTTCCTGCGTTTCCACCTTTTTTTCTCCGAGCATGTTCTTTAAATCATCTAAAGACAGGTTCTGAAGCTCCAGCAATTCATTGATCTCTCGGAATTTTTCCATCAAAATCTGGTCTTCCAGCTGCTTTTCCTTTTCCCGAAGAGTTTCCAGACAATGCTCATACTGCTCAATAGAAGCCTTCACCGTCAAAAGCTCCTCCTTACATTTTTCCAGCGGTGTTTTCCTCGCTCGTCTCGCCATAGTATTCGTTCCTCCTTTACAAAAACAGTATATGGAGAAACAGGAAAATTTATGCAAAGTATTTCCTCACCCTCTTGTCATCTGGTTTTCAATACTATATAATAGGGTCAGAGGTGAGCAAATGAAAACAAACAAGGAACGACTGAACGACATTTTGGATCGTCTGGGAACTATCTCCTATATCAAGCTGGAAAAAATCCCGGAGATCGATCTCTACATGGATCAGGTGACCTCCTTTATGGAAGAGCATCTGAGAAAAGCTAAGCGGAATCCGGAAGACAAGGCTCTTACAAAAACTATGATCAACAACTATGCAAAGAACAACCTGCTTCCGCCCCCTGTAAAGAAAAAATACAGCAAGGAGCATCTGATTCTTCTGTTGTTTATCTACTATTACAAGAACCTGCTTTCTTTTCACGATATTGAACAGCTGTTTCGTCCTATTACGGAACAGCACTTTAACAGCAGCGCAGAGCCTTCCCTGAGCCGGATTTATGAGGAGGTATTCTCCTTAGAGGATCAGCAGATGGAACGGTTAAAAGCAGATATTCAGGCCAAATTTCAGGCTTCTGAAGAAACCTTTGCCGATTTTCCTGTGGAAGATCAGGAGTATTTACAGCTGTTTGCCTTTATCAGTGAGCTGTCCTTTGATGTCTATTTAAAAAAACAAATGGTAGAAATGATGATCGATCAGCTTCGTGAAGAATCAGAAGCTGACACTTCAGAGACCAGAAAAAAGCGCTGAAACCAGCGCTTTTTCTTATGCTCTCTTATAATTTAGTTAGCCCTCTTTTATTCTTCCCCGTCTTTTTCCGACAGTCTGGCAAATACCATATCATAGCCGTCATTGCCATAATTCAAAGAGCGATTGACCCGGCTGATGGTTGCTGTAGACGCACCGGTTTTCTCTGCTATTTCCAGGTAGGTTTTTTTCTCCCGAAGCATTTTGGCTACCTCATAACGCTGTGACAGAGATAAGAGCTCATTAACCGTACATACGTCCTCAAAAAAGATATAGCATTCTTCCGGGTTTTTCAGTGTCAAAATTGCCTGAAACAGATGATCCACTGCTTCTGTTTTTATTTTCTTATTCATAGACCGGGGTTCCCTTCTTTCCTTTCATGATTGACCTGATAGTCTTCTTTCATAGTTTAGCACAGTAAAATTTTAAAGTCTATAGTTTTACAGCAAAAACTTTTCAACTACATGGGCAACGCCGTCATCATTATTAGAAAGAGTTACATAATCTGCTGCTTTTCTCACAGGAAGCACCGCATTTTCCATTGCAACGCCCAGACCTGCATACTGAATCATGGAAATATCGTTATACCCGTCTCCGCAGGCGATCATCTCTTCCCGCTCGATACCAAGCACTTTCAGAAGCTGAGAAAGGCTCTGAGCCTTGTCAATGCCCTTTGGAAGAATCTCCAGGAAAAAGGGTTCTGACCGGTACACACTGAAATCACGTCCCAGCGCCGCCTTTACTCTGGCTTCTGTCAGCGCCAGATAATCTCCGTCATCACACATCAGAAACTTAGGCACAGAAAAATCCACATAGTCAGCCATAGAGCCCACCTGACGCACCTTCAGGTGATTAATCCCTGCTTCAATCTTCACGTAGGGACATTCTTCGTTGTCTGTAATAATCAGGCCGTCCTGGTAGGTCAGAATACTGCTTACCCTTTCCTCCTGAGCCAGACCAATAATTTTCCGGTTCGCCTCTGCCGGAAGCTTTTTTTGAAAAAGCACCTCTCCTGTCCGGCAATCCATAATAATACCGCCGTTAAAGGACAGAATACAGCCGCCATATTTTCCCAGTTCCAGCTCCTCAGCCAGGGGAACTACGCCGTAGGTAGGCCGTCCGGATGCAAGAACAACCTTTTTCCCCCTTTTCTGGGCTTCCATCAAGGCTTGACGGGTCTTATCTGTAATCACCTTGTCTCTGTTGGTCAGAGTACCATCCAGATCCAGCACAATCATTTTGTAATTCATAACCTTCCCCCGCGTTTTCTATTCACCGAACACAGCTCTGTAATCTGCCTGGAATTTGGCAATTCCTGCATCTGTCAGTGGATGGTGAATCATCTGCATAAGAACCTTATAGGGAACTGTGGCAATGTCTGCACCGGCTTTTGCACAGTCTATCACATGGATCGGATTGCGGATGCTTGCAGCAATCACCTGGGTATCCAGATTGTGAACCATGAAAATCTCTGTAATATCTTCAATCAGCTCAATTCCCGGCGTAGAAATATCATCCAGACGTCCCAGGAAGGGAGAGACATAGGCTGCGCCTGCTCTTGCAGCAAGAAGTGCCTGAGCCGCTGTAAAAATCAGAGTCACATTGGTCTTCACTCCCTCGGCGCTTAAAATTTTCACAGCCTTTAAGCCTTCGGCTGTCATGGGGATCTTTACAACCATATTGGGGTGGATTGCGGCAATTTCCCGTCCTTCCTTCACCATACCCTCTGCATCCTCTGTCGTTGCCTTTACCTCCCCGCTGATCGGACCATCCACAATCGAGGCGATTTCCTGAATCACCTGATGAAAATCTCGTCCCTCCTTTGCAATCAGAGAAGGATTTGTGGTAACTCCGCAGATAATCCCCATATCATTTGCTTTTCTGATCTCGTCTACATTTGCTGTATCTACAAAAAACCTCATTTCTTTTTCCTCCCTCGTATTTCTGTATTCAGTAGCACTTTCCCACTTTACTGTAGAAACATCATAGCACAGCTGATACCTGTATGCAAACAGATTCTTTCAGAACTTTCCCCAAAAAAGAAGATACTGCTTTACACAGTACCTTCCTCTTTATGCATCTCCTCCAGATTCACAAAAATCACATCGTCCAGAGCCTCTTCCGCGATGCTGACACAGTTATCGGCAATTCGATCCAGATTGTACAAAAGATTAGAAAAATCCTCCAGCATGGACGAATCACAAAGATTCTTCTTTACCCTGGCCATATGGGCCTTTGTAAACTGCTTCTGTGCCTTTCTCATTTTATTTTTACTGCGGCTTCCCTTCCTTGCCGCCTCCCAGTCACCTGTGCGAACCGCCTCCATTGCATGTTCAAAAAGATAGTTCAGAATAGCAAAACAGTTTTTCAGTTCCCCCACTGCCTCATCGGAAATCTGGCGGTTTTCATTCTGCACCTTTTCTACAATCTGCAGAATGTCGCTGCACCGCTCCGTAATACGCTCCAGATTGTTTGATACTGATAAGAGACCTGCTGTTTTTTCCGCCTGAATTTCTGTCATAGCGCCGCTGGACAGCATTTTCGTCAGATACTGGGAAATATTCTTCTGAAGGCGTTCTAGAGCACTGCAGGAACCTGCAAACTCCATCCGCGCCTCCTTTCGGTTGGTTCCGGTAAGAGACTCCTTAGCCAAATCAAGCATTTCCTCTGCCAGCTCTGCTCCCCGATTTAACTCCTGAGACACGAGATACATAGCTGCAACCGGCTGCCCAATCACCTTCTCATCCAGGAACTTAGCCTGGAATGCCTGATTTTCATTCTGATCTTCTCCCGGAATAATCAGTTTTACGATTTTTACCATAACCGCAATCAAAGGAAGCCATACCAGGGTACAGACAACGTTAAAGGTTGTATGGGCATTTGCAATCTGGCGGGAAATAACAGCCACCTCCGGCCCCTTGGGAGAAATCATCTGCACAAAAGCCGTCAGAACAGGAATCATAAACAAGAATACAATGCTTCCTGTAATATTAAATACGCTGTGGGCCACTGCCGTCCGCTTTGCATTCTTAGACTGCCCAATGGATGCAAGAAGCGCTGTAATGGTCGTACCAATGTTATCACCCAAAAGAATCGGGATTGCTCCTGCAAGGCCAATCACACTGCTGACGCCGTCGGGCCCGGCCTGAGAGGCAAAATTCTGAAGCACCGCAATCGTGGCGGAGCTGGACTGAACAACCAGTGTCATGAAAAGACCAACCAAAACTCCCAGAATCGGAATCTGAGACACCTTTCC
>ENA-ORRZ01002033-ORRZ01002033.1-human-gut-metagenome-genome-assembly--contig:-NODE-2033-length-10922-cov-6.283427_pt1 | contig 10922 bp, 13 predicted proteins | sample MGYA00242185_ERZ509152 | MGnify/ENA primary metagenome ERZ509152 (study PRJEB26280, sample SAMEA2338668) | human gut metagenome | biome: human gut; feature: human-associated habitat; material: faeces... | reverse complement strand
ACTATTTTAGATGCTATGCTGGCAAATAATCTTGAACTGCTGTCAAATGGGCTGGAGCACATTTTAAGCGTTTTTAACGCAGGAGTTCTATTCAAAAACATGGAAGAGTTTGACGAGTTTTTCTTTGATGATGAAGCGGTATTGACCCTGTAAAGGAGGAGATGTATGGATCCGTTGACCATTGGGATAGCTGTATCCCTGGGAAAAGTAGTCCACGATATGCGGGAAAGTGACCGATTGAATGAGCAGGCAGACCGGAGAATCCGGAAATCGCTGAATCGACTCGCAGATGCGCATGCAGAGCAGAAAAAGACAGAGGAGCTCATGGAGACGGCAGTCCTAAGACTTACGAATCGTAAAAATGCGGTATTGACATCAACCATGGATGATTTTTTAGGCCTGTATGAAAAAATCATAAAAATCAATTTTACAGAATCTGAGGGGATCAAGGAGTTGGGGCAATTTGTTCCAGCTGTGGTCGGTGAAATGAAAATGCAGATCACCACAATTAGGAATATTCCCAAAACACCGACGATTACCAAAAACGTCGTAATCGGATATTTGATTGGAGGATTGGCAGGAGCTGTCAGTTCATCGATTGTAGATGATTCAAAACGAGCGTTGAGTCAGGCGCGGATACAGGCAAAGCAGGCAGAGGCCGCAGCTACGCAGGCAGAAACAATCGGTCTAGCATATCAGGGGATTATCGAACGCGTAAATCGTATGACAGATGTGCTTACGAAGTTAAATATCCTTTTTTATAAAGGAATTCAGGAATCGAAACAGGTCATTGAAAAGAATGGAACAGATAAAGGAAGATATTCGGAACAAGATCGAAAGGTTCTGGCGGCATGTATCAACATGGCTGGAGCCGTAAAAAGCATTCTGGATACACCGATTATTGACCGGGAAGGCGAACTGACAAAGAAATCACTGGAGGCAATCACTCGGGGAGAAAAGTGTTTGCATGAGATCAATGCAGCTATGTTTGAAAATTAAAAATAAAGGAGAAGGGTTATGAGTAAGAAAATTTTAGTGGATTCGAGATGTTCTGGATGTGGATTGTGCTTTGGAAATCCATATTTAGAGGAAATGCCGGATGGTAAGGCGAAGGTCAAGGGGCTAGGGATTCTGACGGAAAACGATGAAACATCCTTTAAAAAGGTTGCAGATATGTGTCCAGTTAATGCGCTTTCCGTACTAACGATCCAGGCAAAGACCAGGGATGAGATTAAAAAGCTTGCCCAACAGAAAATAGAATCATTCTCTCTGCACAGGCCAACACTGGATGAGTTAAAATATGACTGCTCAAAGATTAGTTTCCCAGTACCGACATATGCAGTTGGGCAGGACAGACCGCAGTATTCTAGCTATAACAGTGCCAAAAGGGCCGCTGAGCAGGCAATTGATCAGGCAATGTTTTCTCAGAGGGGAGTTATTATTAAGAATATTATCAATGATTTTATCATAGAAAAGCTGACACCCTATATCCGATATGATGAAATAGATTCTAATTTCTACTATGCCTCTAATCGGAAGGCAAAGCAGATATTGACAGGAATCGCAAGTGAGATGAAAAATTCAAATCCTAATGTGCACATTACGGAAGAACTGCTGAAAATAGAGACTCGCCCAGAAGAAAAAAAATCGTGGATCCGAACCTTGACGGAGGATATTTTATACTTATCAGATGTGATCATATCAAGAGAGATGAGTGGAAGCTATTACAGACTTTCAGATTATGCAGATTACTGCGATATTGATTCAGAAGAAGTATATGCAGGAACAACATTATTCGGAAATGATAAATACGTTGATAAATGGTATTTTTCAAAAACACGCTCGGCTTTCGAGGAACTGGCAAAGGATATCCGAAAGGCTTGTGATTACTCGTTTAATGATGTTGTTGTAAAGGAATTTGCTGTGGGAATCACGAAATCGCTCGTTGATGAATATGAAAGAAAATTAAAGGATGAATTGAAGAAAAAAATAGATATGCTTAATAGCTATTTATAAAAAAGAAAAGGAGATTTTATAATGGGAAGAGAGTGCGGAGATTGTTTTTATTGTCATTTGAACAGAGGGGATTGGTATTGTAACAAAAAGAGAAAATCCATTAGTTGCTTAGATAGGGCATGTGGGGACTTTGTATCTGAGGAGAAACAAAGTTGTTCTGATTGTGCATTTGCAGATTTGTATACAGGGCTTTTTGCGGGTAATGATACTTACATATGTACGAGAACCAATAAAAAGGTGAAGGGATCGGATGTACAGTGTTCTAAGTTTGTTCAGGGATAAAATAATAGGAGGAAAAGCATGTTTGCATCAAAATATAAAGAGATACCGGGTATAGATATATATTGGGATAATTCGTATCGTTTTACTTTAAAATGGGATGCCAGCGATGCAATGAAAAATAGAACAGAACGGTTATATAAAGCATTGACAAAGGTATTTGATGATGATTATTCTAGAAATGCTGCAAGATTAGCAGCGGAACATTATTATTCTTATATAGGAAATAAAGTTAGTCAAAGAGATTTAAGAGATGAATTAGAAAGTATATTAGCAAAGTATAGACATGCTTGTTGGGAGATTTCATTAGAGGAATTACGAGATCAGACAAGGATAGAAAAGAATAGTGAGGGATTATATAAGTATGAATTGCCCAGAGGTTTGATTCAGGAGTATGTAAATTTGTACCAAAGATCATTAGGTAATTTTTATGATGAGGCATATAAATACTTAGGCAGTCGCTATTGATTATTTTGAAAAAGTAAGAGTTTATTTGCTATATAATGGGTACTGGGAGTCTGGACTTCTAGTACCCTTTTGTATTTTGAAAAATAGGAATTTCATATAAATTTTTTAATTGATGACAGATTCTGTCCAGAAAAATGAGTATACTGAGAGACAGAAAATTTGGAGGTGACAGTATGAAACCATTATTTGGTTCGTTAAGAAATGTAGCGGAAACGATTGGCCTGATTAAAAAAAGCCCATTTGGTGAGATTATCAGCAAAGCCTGGAGAAAGGGAGAGGAATGCACAGAAAAGGATTTTGGTGCAGTTGTTCAATTTACCTTAAAAGATATCTATTATAAGGATGACTATTCCTGCGAGTATGAATCAAAAAAGGGCGATATCATAGTAGTTGTGAGATATGAGGTGGAAATTCTGGAAGCAAAATACGCTATTCCCGGTGAGCTTTTGAATCTGTATCTATCAGAGGGAAATGAAGAGGCATGTGAAATCGTGACAGATTTGGTGAGAGAGGAACTGGGATATGTAGGAGCAAATTGTAGGTTACTGAATCAGGGAGAAATCATCGAAGTAGTATGTGCTTATCCGGTTCGGAAAAAGGTGCTGGAGAAAAAGAAGTCGATTGCATTGTTTCCAATATTTGCGGTTTATGGAGAAGAAAACGATGAGTGCTTAGGCTCAGAGTTTGTAGTTCCACTGGAAGACGTGGAAGATTTGACCGGAAAACCAATCCGCTGATTTGTAGCGGTCCATGTAAAAGTCAAAAAACTGAAATATATATTATGGGGCTGTCGGGAAATAGATAGTCTAAAACAGGGCCGGCTGTGACTTATGTGAGTCACAACCGACCCTGAAATTTTTTCATAAAAAAGAGAAAAAGATGGCTAACGACAACCATCTTTTCCCCGTTCCATGTTATAATGGAACTATGCTTAAACAAGATTATTATAACGACTTTTTTGATTTTGGGCAACAGAAAATTAACTTCAGCTTCTTCGAATTGCATTTACCCGACGACGATCCTGTCTATACCCTGAAAAAAGTAATGGAGGAATTGGATTTTTCAGGCCTGCTGGCCTGTTGTTCAGACCAGGGAAGAACCGGGTACAATCCAATCATGCTGTATGCTGTTGTTACCTACGCAAACATGCGTGGCATCCGGGCCGTTGACCGGATCGTGGAACTGTGTGAACGGGACCTGGCATTCATCTGGCTGACCAAAGGCCAGAGACCCAGGCGGGATGCTTTTTATGATTTTAAGGGGAAAAAACTGACCGGTGAGATCCTGGATGAACTGAATTACCAGTTCCTGCGCCGTTTGAAAAAGGAAGGCCTGCTCACACTCAGAGAGCTTTTTATCGATGGCACTAAAATAGAAGCAAACGCCAACCGTTATACCTTTGTCTGGCGGGGAAGCTTAAACTACCATCTTGCGGGGCTTCTGGACACCATTGATGCCCTTTATGCAGCTTACAATGCACTTCTGCATGAAAACGGGTATGGACCGAAATACGATCTTGGGGATGCCAGGATGTTTGTGGTGGAAGGCATGGACAAAGTCCGGCGTGTGATCGAGGAGAACCGGAAACGGAAGCTGACAAAGCACAAGAAGATTTCCAATAATACCGTGATCGAAATCGACGGCTGTTCCCCGCTTGAGATCCTGAAGCTGCAGAAAAACCTGAAAACGATCGCTGAAGGGGAAGGGATCGGTTTTGTTTACGGAAAGGGACAGCGTAAGCCGGAGATCCAGAAGCTGTATGAAGAACTGGAGACCTGCGGCAGCCGCCTGATGGAATACAAGGAACACTTTGAGATCATGGGCAAAGGACGGAACAGCTATTCCAAGACAGATCTGGAAGCAACCTTCATGAGAATGAAAGAAGACCACATGCTCAACGGCCAGCTGAAACCGGCATACAATGTCCAGATCGCAGTAGAGAACTATTTCATTGTCCACAGTTATGTCAGCAGCGACCGGACTGATTACAACACGCTGATCCCGGTTTTGGAAAAGCACCGGAAAGCATTTGGGGAAGAGCTGGAAGCAGTCACTGCGGACAGCGGTTACTGCAGCGAAAAGAATCTTTCCTATCTGAAGGAGAACGGGATCAAAAGCTATATCAAGCTTCAGGATCACGAAAAACGGAAGACCCGTGCATACAAAGCGGATATCGGAAAGTATTATAACATGAGCTGTGCCGTTTTTGAGGATGAGTATTACTACATCTGCCATGATGGGCGGGAACTGCGGCATATGCGGACGGAAAGCAGGATACAGGATGGGTATACCCAGACCTTTGAAGTATATGGCTGTGCAGACTGCAGCGGCTGTGAACATAAGGCGAAATGTCTGTACAAATATGATGCTGAAAAGCATTCAGACCGAAACAAGGTCATGAAGATCAATGAACGGTGGGAAGAGCTGAAAGAGGAAACCAATGAAAACATCCAGAGTGAAGAAGGGATCCTGAAGCGTCAGACACGGTCGATCCAGACGGAAGGCCACTTTGGTGACATCAAAGAGAATGAGAACTTCCGGAGATTCCATTACCGTTCAAAAGAAAAGGTGTATAAAGAGTTCATGCTGTATGCGATCGGGCGGAATATCATGAAATACCACCGGTTTCTGCATCATGAGATTGAAAAATACGAAGGGAAAAAGGAACAAAAAACTGCTTAAAGGCAATGAGCGTTCCCAAAATGCCAAACAAGGGGATACTATGCCCTGAAATTGGAGACAAAAAGGGAATGAGACAGTCCGGCAGAAAACCATAGCCCTGAAAAAGCCAGGAGTTCTGCGGACTGTCTCATTCTTTTGTTATCCGGGGAAAAAATCGGTATTAACCGACAGCCCCGTAATGTTATGTCAGCAAACGTAGAAACCATGTTTTATGTACGCACCGCTCCCTGGCATGGGCTGGGAACAAGAGTATTAGAGGCTCCGACTTCAAGTGCTGCTCTTTCCCTTGCAGGACTGGACTGGAGCGTGATCCAGAAGCCGCTTCTTACAGTGGACGGGATCCCGGTTCCTGGCTTCAAAGCCAATTTAAGAGAAACAGACAACCAGATTCTGGGTGTCGTGACCGATCGGTATAAAGTGGTCCAGAACAGGGATGCCTTTGCTTTCACCGATGAACTGTTAGGCGAGGGCGTTACCTATGAGACGGCAGGGAGCCTGCAGAACGGCCGCCGGACCTGGATCCTGGCAAAGCTCCCACAGCGGTATATCATCAGCGGGGATGAGATCACGCCCTATCTGGTATTTATGAACAGCCATGACGGCACCGGGGCCATTAAGGCGGCCATGACACCGATCCGTGTGGTCTGCCAGAATACGCTGAACCTGGCGCTTTCCACGGCGAAAAGGAGCTGGTCCACCATCCATACCGGGGACATCCATGGAAAGCTCCAGGATGCCCGGAACACGCTTCTGTACGCAGACCGTTACATGGCAGAGCTGGGAAAGACCATTGACAAGCTGAATCAGCAGAAGATTTCAGACCGTCAGGCCCTGGAGTATATCGACGCTCTGTTTCCAATGCAGGAAGGGATCAGCGAGATCCAGGAGAAGAATATACTGAAAATGAAAGAGGATATGAAGATACGGTATTTTGACGCGCTGGATCTTGAGCATATCGGAAAGAATGCCTACCGGTTTATAAATGCCGTCAGTGATTTTGCCAGCCATGCCAGGCCATTAAGGGAGCGGTCCAATTACCGGGAAAGCCTGTTTGGCAGGACGGTGGATGGAAACGCCATGATCGATAAAGCGTTTGAACTCGTAAAGGCGGCATAGGGGATCCCGCATGGAACCGACAGGAAAAAATACCGGAAAGGATACAGGATGGACCAGAAAGAATATGAGGATATGATTATTAGTGAAAGAATCCAGATGATCCTGCATGAAAATAGGAAGGATATGGATGATGGAGCGGCTGTGACTGCCGAACAGGCACTGTCAGAATTGGATGAGGAGCAGCGCCGCATGATAGAGGACTATCTGGGCAGGCTGATCGTACAGCAGGCGGAGCATGAGAAGGAGATCTATCTCGGAGGGATCCGGGACGGGATCGCAATTACCCGGTGGATCATGGGGGATATGTGAACCATCATGGAGTGAGCCAGAAAGGGAGTATCCATTGCGGGTACTCCTTCTTTTTATGGGGAAACGAAAGGGGGTGAGACGGAATGATCGAGATCAACATTTTCATTTTCCTGTAATAGGGAACCTGTGGTCTGCTGGGGCGGCTGCTCTGGAATACCCATTTTTAGTTTTCTGGCATGAGAAAGGATCAAGGCTGTCCAGGCGTGTATCTGCTGTAACGGGAAGAATAAAATGCTTGCTGGAAAACAGGTAGTTGGATATAATATATAATGTAAGGGGGCGGTATCCATGACAGATGAAATGAAAAATCTGATCTTGCAGTATGTGGACTCAGTACAGAAGATATATGGAACACACTTAAAACAGGTTATTTTATATGGCTCATATGCCCGGGGAGATTTTACGGAAGATTCAGATGTGGACCTTATGATCCTGGTTGATCTGAATGAGGAGGAGGCTGGGCGGTTTTCAGATGAACTTTCTGAACTGGGATTCGAGTATAACGTTGGCCATGATATCTGGATGATGCCGGTTGTAAAGAATATACAGAATTTCTTCAAATGGAGTGCTGCGTATCCATTTTACAGGAATGTAAAGGAAGAGGGGGTGTCTTTGTATGAAGCTGCCTGACGAACTGGATACTGGCGGTAAATGGGAGTTGGTCTTCCACCGTTTGCAGATTGCAGAAGAAGATCTGGCATCAGCAAATCTGTTGTGGGAATCAGGACAATATAGAGGCGCGAATAACAGGGCGTATTATTCAATTTACCACACGATAGATGCGGTACTTTCAGCAGAAGGCGTTGCGTTTAAGCGTCATAAAGATACACTGGCATATTTTAACAAGAATTATGTGGCATCAGAAATATTCCCGAGAACGATGGGAAGAAGGATCGTGCAGGCAGAAGAAATTCGTCATTCCAGTGATTATGATCCATTTTATATAGCATCCAAAGATGGGACACAGAAACAGATTGAGACGGCGAAAAATCTTTTGGATTATGCCAAAAGATTCATTGCGGAAAAAAGAGAGGCAGAAGAATTATAAAAGGATCCTGAGAGGAGTATCCATTGCGGGTACTCCTTCTTTTTATGGGGAAACGAAAGGAGGTGGGCTTAAATGATCGAGATCAACATTTTCATTTTCCTGTAACAGGGAACCTGTGGTCTGCTGGGGCGGCTGCCCTGGCAGGCCCTTTTTAGTTTTAAATCTGAGGAGGATTCACATGGAACAGAAAAAGATCAGACTGCTCCGGCCCGATGAGATCGAGTGCCGGATCGGATCGATCAGTGAAAAGGGATTAAGCCTGCTTTTGTTTATGGATGCGAGAGCGGCACAGAATATCCTGGATGAGACATTCACACCATTCGGATGGCGCAGGACCCACCAGGAGATCGGAGGAAGGCTGTACTGTACGGTAGAAGTATGGGATGAAGAAAAGAAACAGTGGATCAGTAAACAGGATGTGGGGACGGAAAGCTTTGCAGAAAAGGAAAAGGGAGCCGCTTCGGATTCCTTTAAAAGAGCCTGTTTTAACTGGGGGATCGGGAGGGAGCTGTATTCGGCTCCCTTTATCTGGCTCCCGGCGGACCGGGTATGCATCCGTCACGACGGGAAGCGGTATACCACACCAGAGCGGTTTACAGTGGAGTCCATCTCATATGACGGGAACCGGGAGATCTGCGGACTGGAGATCCGGAATGCAGCCAACCATACGGTATTTGTAAAACAGATGCTGGAACCGGCGCAGTCTGGAGAGAAAGACGCAGGACAGGAGAAAGGGTCCCGGACACCGGAAAAGAGCGCCGCAGAGGCGGCCAGGAAGCGGCTCACAGCAAAGATGAAGCGGGATATGCAGAAGGAGCTGGAACGCACCGGAGTTCCCCTGGAGCGGGTCCTGGAGCGTTACAGGCTGGCCGATATCAGCCAGATGACGCCGGAGCATTACCGGGATGCCATGAACGGGCTGAAACGGACCCCGTCCCAGACAGCTGCCTAGGAGAACTGAAAACGAGGAGGTACTATGATGCAGAAACGAACACAGGAAGGGCGGATCCTGGACATGATGAAGCTGCCGGTCCCCAGGAAGAGGGTGGGGATCGTGCACCTGGAGATGGTCAGGGAAAGCAGGACCCTTTATGGAATGAAGCGGTTCCAGAACCCGAAGGATGCGGCAGAGCTGGTGCGTCCCTTATGTGAAAAGTCGGACCGGGAGATGATGTTGGTCCTTTCTTTAAACGGAAGGCTGGAACCGCAGGCCGTAGAGATCGCGGCAGTCGGGGGAGTCAGGTCATGCAGCGTGGATATCAGGAGCATATTCAAGCATGCACTTCTAAGCAACGCGGAGTATGTGATCTGCTTCCATAACCATCCATCTGGAGATCCGGAGCCAAGCCGGGAGGATGAACTGCTCACAAGACGTATCCGGAGTGCCGGAGAGCTTCTGGGGATGGAGCTGGTGGACCATATCATCCTCGGGGAAGGGAATGCTTATTACAGTTTCAGAGACCATGGGAGGCTGTCAGGGGATGGCAGCTTCCCCGCAGCGTAAACAGAGTTATGAGGAGGAGAAATGATGACAGGGATGAAAGCGTTTGCAGAACAGATTGCAGGAGTTATGAACAAGGAAGAAAAAGGGCGACTGGAATTCAGGACATGGAAGCGTTTGAAAAATAACGGGATCGAGGCCTGCGGGATATTCGCTGCCGGTAACGGGAGGATCGTATCGCCGATCATTTACCTGGAGCCGTTTTATGATGCATACCAGAAGGGGATCCCGATGGAGGAGATCACTGGCAGGATCCGGAAGATCATGGAGGGTGCAGATGGCCCGGATATGGAGAAGGTGCATATAATGGAACAGTTTGCGTCAACGGCACAGAGGGTGATGTTCCGGCTTGTGAATGCGGACATGAACCGGGAACTGCTAAAACAGGTCCCCCATATACGGATCCTGGATCTGGCGGTGGTATTCTGCGTCCGTCTGGGAAAAGGAAATGGGGGAAGCTTTTCAGCAATGGTCACCCGGGAGATGGCAGACCAGTGGAAGATCACGCCGGAAGAACTCTGGAAGTTGGCATTAGCCAATTCAAGAAGGGAGCTTCCTCCGGTGCTCTGGGGAAGCGGGGGAATGCTGGAAGAAGATACTGATGGCGGTGGTACATGGAGTGCTAGAGGCGGTTTCATGTATGTACTGTCCAACCGGGAACGGTCCTGGGGAGCCGGATGCATCCTGTATCCGGGCGAACTGAAAAAGGCTGCCACCAGGCTGGGCGGGGATCTGGTCGTGCTGCCCTCCAGTGTCCATGAAACCATGATTTTTGTACGGACAGGGGAGGAGGATCCGGAGCTGTTTGTCCGGATGATCTCTGAGGTCAACCGGAAGGAGGTGGCCAGGGAGGAGTGGCTGTCCTTCCAGGCATACGGTTACAGCCTGGAAGAAGACCGTCTCATGCTGCTTTCAGAGATGCCACCGGTGGAACAGCCGGAGGAGGTTATGGACCAGGCGGGTATGGATACGGTCCAGGTGTGACAGCCTGCTGGGAAGAAACAGAGCGAAGCCAGATGACAGAGAGGGGACGGCGGAGGACCGTTCCCTTTTTTAAGGAGGATGAAATGTATACAACGATCTCAACGAAAAACATGAACAGGGAAGAATGGCTCAGGATCCGCAAGACCGGCCTGGGAGGCTCTGACGCGGGAGCCGTCTGCGGGCTGAACCCTTATGTAAGCCCCATGGCAGTATACCGGGATAAGGTATCGGATGAAACAGACCTGGAGGACAATGAGGCGATGCGCCAGGGCCGTGATCTGGAGGAATATGTGGCGCAGCGTTTTACGGAGGAGACAGGATTAAAGGTACGCCGTTCCAATAAAATGTACCGGAGTGTGGAATATCCCTGGATGATCGCGGATGTGGACCGGATGGTGGCTGGCGGCTGGGCAGGGCTGGAGTGTAAGACGGTCAACGCTTACAATAAAGACCGATGGGCGGATGGTGGGATACCGGTCCATTATCTTCTGCAATGCTACCATTATATGATCGTGACCG
>ENA-ORRZ01002031-ORRZ01002031.1-human-gut-metagenome-genome-assembly--contig:-NODE-2031-length-10932-cov-4.969293_pt1 | contig 10932 bp, 10 predicted proteins | sample MGYA00242185_ERZ509152 | MGnify/ENA primary metagenome ERZ509152 (study PRJEB26280, sample SAMEA2338668) | human gut metagenome | biome: human gut; feature: human-associated habitat; material: faeces... | reverse complement strand
TATGTTCAATCGTTATGATTGATTACCTATCATTGTTCAGTTTTCAAAGATCTGTACCAGTCTACACACTCTTTCTTCAAAGTGTTTCATCAACTGGCGACTTGATTATTGTATCAAGTCCAGCTCATTCCGTCAAGTGCTTTTTTTAACTTCTAAGAAGTTTTTCATACTTATCATTTGAGCTGTGTCCTAATGACTTGTATAAGTATAGCATAAATATAATAAACGTCAATATATAAAATTGTTATCCTAAAAAATTCATCTTTCTTTCATTATTTTTATTGCATCCTATACATAATATCTCATTAGAAGCCATTTTAACTTGTTTAATATTTATTTACCCAATTTTTACCTTAAACAACTATAGTTCTAAAGGAGTATATCTTTTTACCCATATATGATACAAAGCAAGCGCTATCACCATAACCAATGCAGTGAACATATATAAATATTGATAGCCCCACGCACTAGCTAATACTGCAAGTATAACCGATCCAGCACCGACACTTATATCTAAGGCTAGAAAATAAGTTGCTGTTGATACACCCGCACGCTCAATAGGAGCTGATTGTATAGCCAGCGCTTGGAATGCAGGTTGTGCTGCACCATAACCTAACCCCAACAATGGAGCGGTGAATAGAATAGCTAATGGTGTTATAGCTAATCCCAATCCAAATAAGCCTAATATAAATAATCCTAATCCTGTATAGATAATAATTTTTGAACCATATCGAGCATATATTTTTCCTACTATAGGCCGACTAATAATAATCATCAACGCAAAAATAGCAAAGAAAGCACTTCCCCATATTCCTGCCCCCATGCTATTAAGTTCTATAGGTATAAAAACTAAAACACCAGAGTAAGTAAAACCAATAAATAAGCCCATTAAAGCCCAAGGTAAACTTTTATTTTCTATAAACTGGGAAATATGCCAACCTTTATATTTTGATTGTTTAGGTAATGTTAACTCCTTTGATAGGGGAATAATATTACTTAAGACCATGGCCAATCCAGTCATAACCGTTAAAAATATATACAATGCCATACTACCGTATGACGATAAAGCATATAGACCGATAGCAGGTCCTAAAACCATTGCTATATTTGAAAAGATAGCAAACATATTAACCCCCTCACCTTTTCGATTAGGAGGTAATACTAATACTGCTAAAGTAGCCATCACAGTTGTTCCAAGGGCAAACACAACACCATGCAACCCACGTAGTACAAAAACAGCCTCTAAGGAGGTAGCAAAATTAAATAATCCCATAATAATGAAAAACAAGGCTGTTGATATTGATAGAACAATACGCTTATTAAAACCATCTATTAATCGTCCTGCAAAAATCCTACATAAAATTGTGCCAATTTGAAAATATGTCATCGCTAAGCCCGCATCAAGATCGCTGCCACTCAGTTCAGACGTGATTACAATTGGCAATGCCGCTACGAGAACATATTGAGTCATATATAAAATACCACTACTAATACCATAATTAGTAAAAGCAGGGCTCCATAATCTATTTGAATCCATATTTGTATCTCCCTTTTGTATCGTGTCACCTAGCCATTTTACGCCTCTATCTTATAGAATTCAAGAACAAGCCTTTTTAAATTTTATATAGTTAAAAATGACTGTTATCTGTAAAATACCTATACCGTTTTACATAATAAAAGATGGCAAAATAAAAGAACCTCTCTAAAAATAAATCAAGAGAGGTTCTTGTACTTTAATCATTAACACAATAATAATAATTTATAACTTATTATTGATTACGTACGTCATTTTTATTGCGACTCTTCCACATAACCCACAAGGATGTAGCTACACAGATAGAGGAGTACGCACCGCTAGCAAAGCCGATAATCATGCAAAGAGCAAAGTTCTTTGTAGTATCTCCACCAAATAAATAAAGGGATACACAAGCAAACATAACTGTTGCCAATGTATAGAAACTACGATGAATACTTTGTGTAATAGATGCATTCGCAAGATCTGCAAATGTATCAGAACGCTTGTGAGTATGCGTATTTTCTCGAACACGGTCAAAGATTACTACGGATTCATTCATAGAATAACCTACAACCGTAAGAATGGCAGCTAAGAAGGATGCATCAATCTCTAATTGGAAATAAGAGAAAACACCAAGAACCATAATCAAGTCATGAAAAATGGCAACTAAAGCAGAAATGGCAACCTTATATTCAAAACGATAAGAAATATATAAAGCTAATGCTGCGAATGCTATAACAAGATTTAATAACGCATGTTCCGTAACTTCAGAGCCAATTACAGCACCTACAGTTTCAATACGTTTAACTGTATTGTTACCAATAGATTTAGTCAAAGAATCAACAACAGCTGCACTTTCACTAGACTCAAGATTACGTGTACGAATCATTACGTCTTCGCCAGCTGTATCACCAGTAGTATCACCAGAAAGCTGAATTTGTGCATTTTCAAGATTATATTCTTTCAAAACGTCACGAACTTGACTAACCTCTACAGGTTGATCAAATACAACTTCAACAATTGTACCACCAGTATAATCAATACCAAAGTTAAAGCCTTTAGTAAAGATAGAAATCAAACTGATAATAACAAGTGTGGAGGAAATAGCAAACCACCAACGATGATGTTTAATTACGTCTAATGTCATTTGCGTTTACCTCCTTTCAAAGATTTAGGTGCAAATGCGTCAGCACTTGTGCTCGGAGAAATATTCGCACCAAACCAGAATGGATGGTTTGTAAAGTTACAATCGATTAATAAGCGCAATAAGAAATGACTCACAGTAATCGCAGTGAACATACTCACCACAACACCTACGCCTAAGCTGATAGCGAAGCCTTTTACAGGACCAGAGCCTAAAATAGTTAAGATACCAGCTGTAATGATAACGGATACGTTTGCATCAGTAATTGTGGCTAACGCACGGCTAAAGCCTGCTTCCATAGCAACACGCATAGATTTGCCGGAAAATACCTCTTCCTTAAAACGTTCAAAGATAAGAATATTTGCATCTACCGCAACACCCATGGATAAGATAATACCAGCAATACCTGGCAATGTCATAGTCGCATTAAAGCCCTTGCCCAACACGAGTAATAAGAGCATAACATATACAAGTAATGCTATATTAGCTACGATGCCAGAAAAACGATATAAGATAACCAAGAAAATCATGATCATTGCAATACCAGCACTGAAGGCTACAACAGATTTATCCTTGGAGTCTTGCCCCAAAGAAGGACCTACTGTACGCACTTCCAATACATTAATTTTAACAGGCAATGCACCGGAACGTAATAAAATAGCTAAGTCTTTAGCTTCTTCTAAACTTTGACTACCAGAAATAGTGGCTTTACCACCTGTAATTGCTTGTTGTACTACAGGATTAGTCAATTCTTTACCATCCAATGTAATGGCAATACGACGACCAATATTTTTAGATGTTAAATCAGCAAACTTCTTAGCCCCTTCATCACTTAATTCAATAGCAACGAGTGGTTGTTTATTTTGACCTAACTCTTCTTTAGCATCTTTTAAGTCATCACCAGTCATAACGGTTTGACCTTGGTCGTTTTTAAATTCCAAGACCGCTGTTTTACCGATACGTTTAATCGCTTCGTCAGGATCTTTTACACCTGGCAATTCAATGATAATACGACGAGCACCTTCACGTTGTACCAATGGTTCAGATAAACCCATTTCATTAATACGACGCTCTAAGATTTGCTTCGCCCGTTCCACTGCATCATTGTCAGCTTGACCAGTTGCAGAATCCTCTGCTTCCAATACGATATGCGTACCACCTTGTAAGTCTAGGCCTTGTTTCAAAGAACCTGCTAAAGGTTGAATGAAATACGCAAATAATCCAATGATGGCAGCAATGACTACTAAAAACTTGATAATAGCTTTACCGTTCAAAATAGTTGCTCCCTTCTGCTATACACAATGTATAATGCCTTGCTCTGTCACAATTTTACTCATTCGTTGGTCTAATGCTTCCATTGGGATTGGTGTCTCCCATAATTGTATAGTCCAACATACGCCCATAAATGTACTTGGTGAAAGTTCCTTGAGAAATCGATCATAATACCCATTCCCCATTCCCATACGACCACCTTGACGGTCAAAGCCAGCACCAGGCACTAAAATCAAATCCAAGTCACACGGATCAATAATATCGTATGGCTCAGCGGGAATACGTATATTTAACACACCCCGAGTGATAGATTCTAGAGACTTAAGACGAACTGCAATCATAGTCGTCTTATCAGTACATACTGGAACGTATACAGATTTACCATGTTCTAAAGCATGACGAATCACATCGTCTAAATTGGCCTCTTTAGGCATCGCCAAATAGGCCATAATGTTTTTTGCCGATATATACTCAGGACTATTAACGATTTGATTCGTCAACATCGGCGTCCACGACCTACAATCAGCAACGGATAAAGCAGCGCGCTGAGACTTACACGCCTGGCGCACTGCTTCCTTTGTATTCATTATTTTTCTTCCTTGTTTTTCTTAGACAGTACATTAGCAACTGCTGTACGAGCAAATGTTAATTCAACTTTTTCAGATACCTGTACCTTGACTTTTTCATCATCAAGTTCAACAATTTCGCCATAAATACCACCAATAGTAACGATTTTTTGGCCTTTTTTTAAGCTACCTAACAAGCTAGCACGCTCTTTTTGTTGTTTCTTTTGTGGACGCCACAATAAAAAGTAAAAAATCACTACCATTAACAAAATAGGCCAGCTAGTTTGCAAGATTTGTTGAATATCTCCCATGTTATCCTCCTAGGTTAATAAATATGTATTTCTTTTCTAGTATAGCCACCTAATATAAATTTGACTAGACTTAATTACTATTTTTTAAAGCTATCCCAAAATTGCATTCTAAATTGTGGGAACCGATCTTCTAAGATAGCTTGTCTCATTTGACGCATAAACTCTAATAAGAAATAGAGATTATGATATGTTACAAGGCGTAATGCCAAAATCTCTTCTGCCTTATATAAGTGACGAATATATGCACGGGAATAATTTTTACATGTATAACATTGGCAACCTTCTTCTAAAGGACCCCAATCATGAGCAAATTGAGCATTTCGAATATTAAGGCGACCATTCCAGATCATGGCCATCCCATTTCGAGCAACACGAGTTGGATATACACAATCAAACATATCAACTCCACGTGCTACACCTTCTACCAGACAATCTGCGGTGCCAACGCCCATCAAATAACGAGCCTTGTTAGTTGGCAATAATGGCGTAGTATATTCTAAGATTTCATTCATTAAATCATGAGGTTCCCCAACGGATAAACCGCCGATGCTATAACCTTCAAAATCCATAGCTACAAGTTCTTCCGCACTTTGTTTGCGCAAGTCTTTGTACATGCCACCTTGAACGATACCAAACATGCCTTGGCGGTCATGAGCTTTACGAGCCTCTTGGCAACGATGCGCCCAACGCGTGGTACGCGCCGTAGAGCGTTTCGCATAATCATGATCCGCGGGATACGGAATACATTCGTCAAAAGCCATCGCAATATCAGAACCTAATTGCTCTTGTACCTTTGTAGCCACTTCAGGAGATAGAAACTGTTTTGATCCATCAATGTGGGATCTAAATGTAACACCATCCTCAGTAATTTTGCGCATATCGCCTAAACTAAATACTTGGAATCCACCACTATCAGTAAGAATCGCTTGATCCCAATTCATAAATTTATGTAAGCCCCCAGCCTCTTCTACAAGCTCCGGCCCTGGGCGAAGAAATAAATGATAGGTATTACTCAAAATAACTTGAGAACCCATAGCCTTTAGTTCTTCTGGTGTCATAGTTTTAACTGTCGCTTGCGTGCCTACAGGCATAAACATCGGTGTTTGGAAGGTACCATGTGGCGTATGCAATAAACCTGCCCGTGCCCCCGTATGAGGACATGTCTTTTGTAATTCATAAATAATACTCGGCATAGTCCCTCCTAACGTATAAACATAGCATCGCCGAAGCTAAAGAAACGATAACGTTCACGTACAGCTTCTTCGTAGGCCGCCAAACAGTGTTCACGACTAGCTAGTGCACTAATCAACATTAACAATGTAGATTGAGGCAAGTGAAAATTCGTTACCAACGCATCAATCATCTTAAATTTATAGCCAGGATAGATAAAAATTTGAGTCCAACCACTCATACCTTGTAATACACCATCATCATTCGTAGCAGACTCAAGAGTACGCACCGATGTAGTACCTACGGCAATGATACGAGACCCTTTTTGTTTGGCTGCATTGATTCGATTCGCCGTATCTTGAGGTACAACAAAGAACTCACTATGCATTTCGTGGTCTTCAATAGTCTCTGCCGATACAGGTCTAAAGGTGCCAAGTCCAACATGTAAGGTTACAAACTCAAGCTCTACACCTTTAGCTTTAATCTTTTCTAAGAGGTCAGGTGTAAAGTGAAGTCCTGCAGTTGGTGCCGCAGCAGAGCCTTTCTCCTTAGCATATACCGTTTGATAACGGTCTTTATCTTCTAACTTTTCATGAATGTATGGAGGTAATGGCATTTCACCAATTTCTTGAATCACATCATCAAACACACCGTTGCATGTGAACTGAATGATACGGCCTCCAAAATTTGTTTTATCTATAATAACTCCACTTAGGCGGTCATCAAACTCTATAACTTGCCCGATAGGACATTTTTTCCCCGGTTTAACAAGGCATTCCCATCGATTTTCACCACATGGTGTGAGTAGAAGTACCTCCACCTTGCCACCAGAACCTTGACGATGTCCATATAATCTCGCAGGGATAACCTTCGTATTATTAAATACAAGCACATCTCCTTCATGGAGTTCTTCTAGCAAATCATAAAAATGCCCTTTATGTTTAACTTCACCACTTACCTTATCTAAGGTTAAAAGCCGTGCTGTATCACGAGGTTCTACAGGATGCTGAGCAATCAGTTCCTCTGGCAATTCATAATCAAAATCTGTAACTTTCATCGTAATCCTTATTAGTACATTTTCTTCAATGTAATGCCACTATAGTAGTGACGCAAAATAGTTTGGTAATAATTTATATCTCCAGGATTAGCACGCTTTGCCATTTCCGCAGCGCCCCATTGAGACATACCAAGGCCATGACCCCAACCGTGGCCTTTAATATAAACAGTATCATTCTTGCCAGTAAAGCTATGATATGCCTTTCCCGTGCCTTTAGCAGGGTTGTGATTTACATAGAAATCAAATAGTGTAGATTTTAAACCTAAAATACTACGCAATGCATCGCCATCTACAGTAGTTTTTCCAGAGGTACCTATGAAAGTAGCACTCTTTATACGACCTGATACACCGCGGTCCGATGTTTGTTGCCCAGGCTTACCAAGAGGAGTCAACTGAATGCTCTTCAATTTACCTACCCCTTTACTTGCCGCATTAAGTTTACTTTCAAGAGCTTGACGAGAGGTAGTAACAGTCCAATTCGATGTAGATGTACCAGTACTAAAGTCTTTTACCCCTTTCAAGTATGGCACATCACTTCCCCAAACATTTACACTATCCTCTGTATAGCCACCGCCATCAGAATGGAATAAGGCATTAATAGGACGTTGATCATAAAGCATAACTACGCCTTTAGTTTTATTTACTGCATTTGTGGTAGCTTGAGATTCACCACTCACACCACTATAAACTTGATGATCCGTGGAATTACTCACATCGTAGAATTTACCTTTATTTTGTTCCATCGTATGAAGAGCATAAGTACGAGCTGCTACGGCTTGTGCCTCTAATGCAGCAGCCGGCCAAGACGGTACTACCTCTTGTGGAACAACACCATACAGGTAATCCTCAAGAGGCACAGCGTTAATGACCATCATGGTTCCATTATTGGCACGTAATGTGAGCCCACCACGATAACCTTTACCTTCGAACAAAAATGGTGCATCACTATTCGCAGGCTTCAATGTAACCACACTATCAATAGTCTTTCCATTTACAGCAATCTTGCCGCCGCGAACGCCAATAGATGTACCACGATTAGCACTGATTGTGCTAACTTGACCATTACCGCTGTTCAACACAACCATATTAGCTGTAGATGTAACAGTAGCATCAGAGCTACGACTACCTAGTAGAACACGTACATTTGGCATGTTTTCTTTGCGTTCTGTAGTAGGCGTCACTACGGAGCCCACTTTGTTGCGAGTAATAACTGCTGTATTGGCTTGAATGCTATTCGCATCCGTTGTTTTTACTACCTTTTTAGTAGCAGTTTTTTCAGTAGCTCTCTTTTGTACTACAGGCTTTTCATCAGTAACTGCAGGTTTAGCAGTTGGCTTCGAAGTACCAGAAGCCGCAGGTTTTATAGCCATTGTAGCTTTACCTGTAGTGGCTGATTTCGTAGCTGTTGACTTAGAAACCGTTTTAGTTATTGTAACCGGCTTTGCAGCTGGTTTAGTAGCAAGTGGACGAAAACTAGATTTCTTCGTCGTATTTACTTTCGATACAGTTGTATTAGATACTGTTGATTTTGGCGTTGGCTTTTTCGTTACCACTGTACCTTTATTTTGCAGCGTCGCTCCATGTGCTATAGAAACACCGCCAATGTTTACACCTAAAAACAAAGTGGCCATTATCATCAATTGTAATCGTTTTGTTTTCATTGTTATTTCCCTGTCTGTGAAATACCTAAATGCTCATAGGCTAATTTAGTAGCTACCCTCCCACGCGGTGTGCGTCCTAAAAATCCTAATTGCATCAAATATGGTTCATACACATCTTCGATGGTATCTCTCTCTTCGCTGATGGCCGCCGCAATGGTATCAATCCCTACAGGACCGCCATCATATTTTTCAATAATACATTCCAACACACGTCGATCAATTCGATCAAGTCCCATTTTATCTACATATAAACGTTGTAATGCTTCGTCTGCAATTTCTTGAGTGATAACCCCATCACCAATGACTTGTGCAAAGTCGCGTACCCGTTTAAGCAGACGATTTGCGATACGCGGTGTTCCTCTTGAACGACGCGCAATTTCGCTTGCCCCAGTCGGCACAATACCAATATTAAGTATTTCTGCGGCTCGAGACACAATAAATTCTAACTCTGGCTGTTTATAATATTCCAACCGATTAATAATACCAAATCGATCCCGTAATGGTGCTGCCAAAGCACCCGCTCGAGTCGTGGCACCTACCAAAGTAAATTTTGGCAAGTCAATACGCACAGTTCGAGCACTTGGGCCCTTACCGATGATAATATCAATAGCATAGTCTTCCATAGCAGAGTACAACACTTCCTCTACACTACGAGACAAGCGATGAATTTCATCGATAAATAATACATCATGGTCGTCCAAATTTGTTAATATTGCAGCTAAGTCACCAGACTTTTCAATAGCCGGACCAGAAGTTATACGAAAATTAACACCCAATTCATTTGCAATAATCCCTGCTAATGTTGTCTTGCCAAGGCCTGGAGGCCCATAGAGCAGCACGTGATCCAATGCTTCCCCACGCTGTTTTGCAGCTTGAATATACACATTTAGATTACCTTTAGCCTCTTCTTGACCTACATACTCATTAAAAAGCTTAGGTCGAAGGCTATATTGCCATATATCCTCTTCGTGCTCGCCATTGCCGACAAGGCGTACTTCCTCATTCATCCTTATCGTCCTTTCCCAAGCTCAATTAAGCTGACTTTTATCAACTCAGATACATCACGCTTACCATCATCTAAAGACTCTACAATATCTGCTACATCCCGTTCCAAGTATCCTAAGGATACGAGGGCTTCAATAGCTTCTCCTGCAGCACCGTTTGCAGCAACGCCAATAGGCTGAATAGTCGCAGGTGATTCCGAAGAAATATGTGTCATCTTAGCGATTTTATCCTTTAACTCTAAAACAAGTCGCTCCGCAGACTTCTTACCAATGCCAGGTAACTTAGTTAATTGCTGTACCTGTCCATTGATAATCGCTAATTTGAAAGCCTCAGGTGTCATGCCTGACAAGATGCCAAGCCCCACCTTGGGCCCGATACCAGAAACAGAAATGAGGAGTATAAACAACTCATATTCTTCTTCCGTCCAAAAGCCATAAAGTTGCATCGCATCTTCTCGTACATTAAGATACGTGAATAGCGTCGCCTCATGGCCCTCTATCAGCTGTTGACGCGTAGTGGTCGGCACATATACGCGATACCCTACGCCATGTACATCAACATAGCACGATTCTTTAAAAAGATGTGTTACGATACCCCGCACATACCCTATCATTATACCAACCTCTTTAATCTATCATTGTGAGAACTATGAGCCGTACAGATAGCAACAGCTAATGCATCTGCCGTATCATCAGGCTTAATTTTCTCACGAATCCCCAAAATATTCATCGTCATATAAATGACCTGATTCTTATCAGCTTTACCATAACCTGTGACGGCTTGTTTAATTTGTAATGGTGTATATTCATAAATAGGAATCCGTTGTTGTTCAGCAGCCAATAAAATAACACCACGTGCTTGCCCTACCTTAATGGCTGTTGTTACATTGCGGTTAAAAAATAATTCCTCTACACCGAACTTATCTGGTTTATATTCCTCCAATAAATCACTAAGATCATTAAATAGAATTTCCAATCGTTGTGAATCAGTTAATTCCTTAGGAGTTGTAATAGCCCCATAGGCTACTGGTGTTAGTTTGCTACCCTTCACGTCAATAATGCCGTAGCCGCATATAGCCGTGCCTGGGTCAATTCCTATAATACGCACCCCAACCCCCTTAGTTTAAAAATGAGATAAGCTATCGCCTACCTCCATTACATAATCTATTTTATTATAGCACAATATCATATCGAAGTTCATGAATTTTCCTATGAATTATATATGAGACAT
>ENA-ORRZ01002029-ORRZ01002029.1-human-gut-metagenome-genome-assembly--contig:-NODE-2029-length-10945-cov-3.056933_pt1 | contig 10945 bp, 10 predicted proteins | sample MGYA00242185_ERZ509152 | MGnify/ENA primary metagenome ERZ509152 (study PRJEB26280, sample SAMEA2338668) | human gut metagenome | biome: human gut; feature: human-associated habitat; material: faeces... | reverse complement strand
TCTGTTTTGTAAGGTATTACGCATAAATTATGAGCATGTTGTAAACGGCGCTTACGACGCGATCCGGGTTGTCGTTCCTACCCTGTGCCTGCTCATGGCAATTGGCGTCATGATCGGTACCTGGCTGCAAAGCGGCACGATTGCAACCATCATTGTCGGCGGTTTAAAACTGATCAACCCGACCTGGCTGCTGCCTCTGACCCTGATTTTCTGTGCCGTATTAAGCCTTGTGACCGGAACCTCCTACGGTTCCGTCGGCAGTGCCGGTGTTGCCATGATGGCAATCGGCAACGCGATGGGCATCCATCCTGGCATGGTGGCAGGTGCTGTCATCTGCGGCGCGATGTTCGGTGACAAATTAAGCCCGCTTTCCGACACAACCAACCTGGCTCCAGCGGTTGCTGGTTCTAAATTAAACGACCACGTGCGTTCCATGCTCTGGACCACGCTTCCGACCTTTGTCATCAGCCTGGTTCTCTTTGTAATTCTTGGCATCAGCCAGACTTCAGGGAACTATGAAACTGGAAATCTTCTGACATACATCAATGCCCTGCAAGGTGAGTTTAAACTTGGCTTCATCACTCTGCTGCCAGCCATCGCAATCATTATTCTGCTTTTATGCAAAGTAAACGCGGTTGTCTCCCTTGGTCTTTCCGCCATCTGCGCCGGAGCTGTCTCTTTCTTCTATCAGGGCGCAACTCTGCAGAGTATCATCCGTGTTGCTTACAACGGATACAGTACCAGCATTGAGGAAGGTATTTTACAGACCATCTTAAACCGCGGCGGTATGAGCAGCATGCTTCAGTATGTGGCAATCATCTGCTTTGCAGTTGGTATGGGCGGTATGCTGGATCGCCTCGGCGTTCTCGGCAATCTCTTAAACGCCATCGTAAATCACATCAACAGCGATGGCAGCCTGATTGCAGCAAGCCTTTTAGTCGGCTATGTAACCAGCTTAATCAGCTGTTCCCAGCCGATGTCCCACGTCCTGACTGGAAATATGATGAAACCGCTGTTCAAATCCAGAAAAATCGCACCGGAAATCCTTTCCCGTACCCTTGAGGACGCAGGTACTTTATCCGGTCCGATGATTCCGTGGCACGGTTACTGTGTATACATGTCTGGAACCCTCGGCGTTGCCTGGTCAGTATTTTTCCCATACCTGTTCTTACTGTACTTAACTCCTTTGTTCAGTATTTTCTATGGATTTACGGGAATCTCCATCCGGCATACAGACGACGCTCAAAATTAAACCTTTCACTTGATGAAAACAAAATGATCGAAACATATATGCAGCCTTTGACACAGTGTTTACCTGTGCAAAGGCTGAACACATCTAATTTGCCCGAACTTTTTTCATGATTTCGCGCAAAATATATTACATATGAATTTAGGAGATGAATATTTATGATGGAAACAAAGCTTGTACTTCTCGGAACCGGTACCCCGAATGCCTGCCCGAATGCCAGCGGTCCTTCTTCCGCAGTTGTCGTAGGCGACCGCGCTTATCTTGTAGATTTTGGTCCTGGCGTTGTCCGTCAGGCGGCGAAAGCATACCAACAGGGAATTGATGCCCTGCGCCCGGACCGGCTGATGATCGCATTCTGCACACATCTGCACACCGACCACACGGCCGGCTATCCGGATCTCATTTTTACCCCGTGGGTGCTGGAACGCCCGAAGCCGCTGAAAGTATTCGGTCCAAAAGGCATCCAGAACATGACCGAGCATATTTTAAAAGCATATGAGACGGACATCGACTTCCGTATCCACGGCTTTGAAAAAGCCAACGAAAATGGCTACAAAGTCGAAACTACCGATATCCAGCCTGGTATCATTTATCAGGATGACCGCGTGACGGTTGAGGCATTTCCAGTCAGCCACGGTACGCTTGAAAGCTACGGATTTAAGTTTACAACGCCGGATAAGGTGATCGTGATCAGCGGTGACACGGCTCCGCTTGAGATCGTGGCGCAGAAAGCGGAAGGCTGCGATATTCTCCTCCATGAGGTCGAGTACACCGCCGGACTCTCCGCCAGAGAGCCAAAATGGCAGAAATACCACCAGGAAGTTCACACTCTCAGCGTTGATCTGGCAAAGATTGCCGCCAAAGCGCACCCGCGGCTTCTGGTTACCTACCACCGTATCTATCACATGGAAATCCAGGACAACACCCGCGATGTCGAGGCTGAGATGGCGCGCAGAAACACCGCCATTTTGCAGGAAATCCGTAATGCCGGATATGAAGGTGCCGTTGTAAATGGACAGGATTTAGATGTATTCTAAGAAAAATTTAAGGGGCTGTGAAATAAGTCCCTAAACAAAATGGGGATGTAAAAACTCAATCGAATTTTTTTACATCCCCATTTCGTTTTATCTTCTACGCCAGCATCATCCGGTCATTATCAAATGCCTTCTTTTTTTTCTCCGCATAGCAGTCTAAAAGGTCATTCACCCCCATTTTCGCTCTCTCCTCACCGCCCAGATCCAGGATGATCCGGCCTTCATCGAGCATGATCGTCCGATTTCCGGTCGTGAGCGCCTGCGACAGATTGTGGGTGATCATCAGCGTCGTCAGGTGGTTTTCCGACACAATCGACCGCGTGATCTCCATGACCTTATCCGCCGTCGCCGGGTCAAGCGCTGCCGTGTGCTCATCCAGAAGAAGGAGCTTTGGCATGACAAGCGTACACATGAGAAGCGTCACAACCTGTCTCTGACCACCTGACAGAAGCCCTACCTTCGTCTTCATACGGTTTTCCAGATCCATATGGTACTTCTCAAGCTCTGTCCGGAATAGATCCTTTTCCTGTTTGCGGACCGCACTTCGAAATGGCTTCCGATCCTTCCGGGTATATGCCAGCGCCAGATTTTCCTCGATCGTCAGATGCGGCGCCGTTCCTTTCATCGGATCCTGGAACACGCGCCCGATCTGGCGCGCCCTACGGTGCTCCGACAGAAAAGTGATATCCTGACCATCCAGGAAAATCTGTCCCTGATCCAGCCAGTAATTGCCGCAGATCGCATTAAAAAGCGTCGATTTTCCCGCTCCGTTGGAACCGATGATCGTCACGAACTCCCCATCATCCAGATGCAGGTCCAGTCCGTTCAAAGCGTGGTGCTCGCTCGCCGTACCAGCGGAAAATACTTTGGTTGCCTGTTTTACATCTAACATAGTACATCTCCATCTTTTATCCCTGTTTGTAACTGCTTTCCAGGTTATTGTTCACACATATCTCTTTCTCTCGTCCGCTTCATCTTTGAAAGCCCCATCTGATAACGGATCGCCGGAAGCGCCAGCGCCGCCGCTACGATGCACGCTGATACCAGTTTTAACGCATATGCCGGAAAAATCTGGCTCTTGGTTGCCGCTGCGATGATATAACGGTAGATGATCGAACCGAAAATCGAGGAAAAAAATCCGATTTCCAGACCTCTTTTTCCAACAATCACTTCGCCAATGATGACCGATGCCAGACCTACGACCAGCATACCGGAACCGGAGTTTACATCTGCAAATCCCTGATACTGGGCAATCAGACCGCCGCTGACCGCTACCAGTGCATTGCTGAATGCCAGCGCCGTGATTTTCATCGCGTCTACATTGATGGAGGACGCGCTCACCATCGCCTCATTATCGCCCGTCGCCCGGATGCAGAGTCCCAGATGCGTCCGGAAGAAAAGAATCAGCAGCACCAGGCAGACTGCTGCTGCCGCGATCGCAATCACGAGTCTTGCCGCCTCTTTTGAAAGTCCCAGGCTTTCTGCCGCTTTAAATATGGTCGGAACATTGATGAGGGAAATATTCGGGCTGCTTCCCATCACAATCAGGTTGATGGTGTAAAGCCCGCACATTGTGAGGATGCCAGCTAATACCGCATGAATCCCCATCTTCGTCTGGAGTACGCCTGTCACACAGCCTGCCAGCGCCCCGGCCACAGCTGCTGCCACGATCCCGGCAACCGGATGCCCCGCCAGCGTGCTGCCAGTCCCAGCGTAAAGCTCCCCTCCGCCGTCAGATCCGGAATATTTAAAATGCGGAATGTGACGTATATTCCAAGCGCCAGTATTCCATATAAAAATCCCAACTGCAGGGATCCGATCACCAGTGTCATGTGTGCTTCCTCCTATTTTCAAGTTCGTTTGTAATTACTCCGCAAATTTCCACAATCAATGAATGTGCGTACCAGCCAGACTGCTATATATCTTACTCCACATCCTTTACAAAGGTTGCCTCGTTCTGCACCTCATCCGAGAATGTGATTCCCAGTGCATCCGCTGTATCCTGGTTAATTACCATATTGGAAGCCGGTACCACAACAGCTGCAATGTCCTCAATCGCAGTTCCGTTTAAGTATTCCAGCGCCATATCCGCGGTCTGTGCGCCGATCTCGGTGTCGCTGATTGCAATCGTTGCAAATGCGCCAGAATCAACCATAACAGCAGAACTTCCGTATACCGGAATCTTCGCATCTCTTGCCACTTCCGTTACCATCGGCATTGCACTCTGGATGACACTGTCATTCGGTACGAAAATCGCGTCAACCTCGCCCGCTAAAGACTGTGCCGCCTGCTGTACTTCAGATGAGTTCGTAACAACCGCCTCTTTATAGGAAAGTCCCTGATCGTCTAAATATTTTTTTGCATTCTCCACGGTGCTGACGGAATTGATCTCGCTTGTATTATACAACATTCCGTAGGTCTTACAATCTGGTGTCAGCTTATCGCTCAGTGCGAAAATATCCTCAACCGGAATCGCATTGGAAGTACCGGTTGCATTCTTATCCGGCTTTTCCATATCGGTAATGACACCCGCGCCGACCGGATTGGAAACAGCGATAAAGAATACCGGAATATCCGTCTCCAGGTTTACCATCGCTTGGGTCGCCGGAGTCGCAATCGTTGCAATCAGGTCAACACCGCTGTCTGCCATCTCCTGGCAGATGGTATTCAGCGCTGCCGCATCGCCCTGTGCATTTTTGTAAACAATATCGACTTTACCACCTGTATATTTTTCAGTCAGCTCCTCCGAGAAACCATCGCGCATATCTGCAAATGCACCGTTATCAATCATCTGGATCACGCCAACCTTGATATCGCCCTTTGCTTCGCTGGCCGCTGCCTCCGATGCATCTCCATTTTCAGAAGCCGCCTCAGAATCCGCCGCTGCTGTCGTCTCTGCCGCATTCGAGCCGCCACAGCCTGCCATCGTCAGTGCCATTGCCGCTGCCATCGCTGCTGCTGTGCCTCTTTTTGCCATCATTCCAAATCCATTCATTTTTCTCATAATACTCTCCCTTTCCGCCATCCTGGCTCTCGCTGATTTTGATTCCCAACGAAATATAAAATCCCCGGCGCAGACAAACTCCTGCGCCGGGGACGAATAAACAAATATCGTGGTGCCACCCCTGTTCTCAGACCTTCAAACTTTATATATAAAAAGCAGATATTCTCACACAATGGAAAATATCTGCCATCCAGTCTGACTCATTCTACGGTACGGAAAACATAGACGTGATTGATAATGCGAAATCAGATATGCTCTCGATACCCTACTCTTTAACGCAGAGTTACGGCTGCAGCTACTCGAATCACTCTTTCACCTCGCATCTCCCAAATCCATTCCATACAGCCCTTCATACCGGTTTCCACCAAGCCCGGCTCTCTGTGATGTACCTCTGTATGTACTCGTTTTGTTCATTGACTTTGTAGTGTCGTATTTAATTTTTTCATAGTTTACCACTATGTTTTTAAGTTGTCAACCCTATTTTCAAATTTTTCTTTATCCCTTTAAATCGGCAAAATTGGCTGCCGCGCGTTGCTGTACGACACTTGCAGTTTCAAACGTGCCAATTTGTGAGGATATATTAGAACAATACTTCTCCGATAATCTCCACCGCATCGCTGATGCAGTCCGGACAGGCACGCAGCACATTTCCCGTTTCCACACCCTTCAAATCCCTACAGACCACGCTCTGGTTCTTCTCAAGAAAACGCGCGATGCACTCTCTGGCATCCTTATAAGAAACCGCTTTCGAATTCGCCAGCTCCAGATCCCCGGTACTATCCTTCAACCCCGCCAGCACAGCCGCCGCCGAAATGGCCCCACAGGTACCATTCATGCCGCCCATGCCAAGACCAAGCCCCTCCGTCACCTTAAACAGCGCCACCTTGTCCAAATCCACCTTATCCGCAAACGCACACGCCACCGACTGGGCACAATTATACCCCATTGCATGAAACTGAGCCGCCTGCTGCTGACGCGCTGAAATTTCCTCTTTTGTCATACTGATACCTCCTGAAATTTTCTTAATCTGCTAAATTTTTTATATTGTACTATTTATGCCAATTATAACATACATTTCCACTTTTTAAACACCCCAAAAAGCATACAACATACAGCGCCAGAAGCCAAATGCCCTCCGTTGCATTTGCAGGAGTCTTGGTAACTCTTGGCTCGCAAAGATTTGTGTTAGAGTTCAAAATACACCTGTCTGAGCGAAGCGAGTTTGTATTTTGGACTCTGCTTTTAACAAATCTATGCAAGCCTAGTGTTACCGGCTCCGAAACCGCAACGGAGGGCATTTGGCTTCTGGCGTGTCACCTTGCCATTTTTATGCATTTCTATATATTTCTATTTCATCAGCGTAACCATAACCGCCTTCTGGGCATGCAACCGGTTTTCCGCCTCTTCAAAGATCTCAGACGCATGTTCTTCAAAGATCTTCTCGGTAATCTCCTGTCCACGGTAAGCCGGCAGACAGTGCATTACCATCGCCCCCGGTTTTGCCGCAGCCATCAGTTCATCATTGATCTGATATCCCTGGAATGCCTGCTGGCGGATCTTCTTCTCTTCTTCCTGACCCATGGAAGTCCATGTATCTGTGATGACAACGTCTGCATTTTCCACTGCCTTGATCGGATCATTTACCAGTGTAAATGCGTCATTGCCAGCTGCGAAATCCAGCACTTCTTTCGCCGGACGGTAATTATCCGGAGTTGCGATAGATACCTGCATATCCGATTTCAGACCGCCTACGATCAGGGAGTTCGCCATGTTGTTGCCGTCGCCGATGTAACACATCTTGAGCCCTTTCAGTACGCCGTATTTCTCACGGATCGTCATCAGGTCAGCCAGTACCTGGCACGGATGGCAGAAATCAGTCAGACCGTTGATGATCGGGATAGAACCGTATTTTGCCAGATCCTCCACTTCTTTCTGCTCGTAGGTACGGATCATGATGCCGTCCAGATAACGGGAGAGTACGCGTGCGGTATCCTGTACCGGCTCACCGCGTCCGATCTGTAAGTCGCGGGAGGAAAGGAACAATGCCTGTCCGCCGAGCTGGAACATACCGGTCTCAAACGAAACTCTGGTACGGGTGGATGACTTCTGGAAAATCAGACCGATGGATTTGCCCTCCAGAAGACGATGTGAAATGTGATGTTTCCGCTCATATTTTAACTGATCTGCCAGATCCAGAATCGAGGTAATCTCCTCCGGTGTGCAGTCCAACAGCTTTAATAAATGCTTCATGTCTAAAATACCTCCCTCATAGCAGCGATTGCCTCGTCCATCTCCTCTTTCGTAATAACAAGCGGCGGAAGCAGACGGATCGCCTCTGTACCGGCTGTCAGAACCAGGACGCCTTTCTCCATCAGCTGACTGACCATCGCAGCTCTCTCGTCTTTGTCCACTACGATGCCTAACATCAGTCCCATGCCGCGAACGGTTTTTACCTTCGGAGAGCCGATCGCTAAAATCTCCTTTTTCAGGTACTCGCCCTTTTCCTGAACCGATTTCAGGAATTCCGGCTTATTTACGATATCTAATACAGTATTGGCAGCCGCACAGCAGAGCGGATTGCCGCCGAAGGTTGTACCGTGCGTACCGGCACCCAGTACATCCTGGCATTTCTTATCCGCCATGACAGCACCGATCGGAACGCCGCCGCCGAGTCCTTTTGCCATGCTGATGATGTTCGGTTGAACGCCGTACTGCTCATAGCAGAACAGGCTTCCGGTACGTCCGATGCCCGTCTGAACCTCGTCAATCAGAAGCAGGATGTCCTTCTCCTTGCAGAACTCGGCAGTTGCCTGTACAAATTCCTTATCAAGCGGAAGGACGCCGCCCTCGCCCTGAATCATCTCCATCATGACAGCGCAGGTCGTACCATCGATCTTGCGCTTCATGTCTTCGATATCATTGGCTGTTGCATAATCAAATCCTTCCGTAAATGGGAAGAAATACTGATGAAACTTGTCCTGTCCGGTTGCCTTTAATGTCGTCACGGTACGTCCGTGGAAGGACTGTTTCAGCGTGATAATCTTATTTCTTCCCTCGCCGTATTTGTCAAAGGAATACTTTCTTGCCAGCTTGATCATACCCTCGTTGGCTTCCGCACCGGAGTTTGCAAAAAAGATTTTTCCCATTCCGGCTGCATCGACCAATTTCTTTGCTGCCTGCACCATAGGCTCGGTGTAATACAGGTTGCAGGCGTGCATCAGCTTATGTGCCTGCTCCGATATCGCAGTCGTCAGCGCCTCGTTGTCATGGCCAAGACTGTTGACACCGATGCCGGAGGTCAGATCAATGTATTTCTTTCCGTCCGTATCCCACAGCGTTGCGCCTTTTCCGTGATCCAGCGCAATCGGGAAACGTCCGTATGTGTGCATAATATAAGTTTCTTCGCCCTGTTTGATTTCTTCAAATGTCATAAAAATCCTCCATGCATCTTTCAAACTTTGTTTACGAGAACATGGTTCCTACACCGTCATCGCTCAAAAGCTCGACCAGAATCGAGTGCGGCACACGACCATCCTGGATATTGGCACGTTCTACACCCTGGCGTACTGCCTCAACACAGCAGTCTACCTTCGGAATCATGCCGCCGGAGATCACACCCTCTTTGATAAGCGCCGGAACCTCAGAAACTTTCAGTCTCGGAATCAGTGTCGAATCGTCTTTCGGATCGCGCATCAGACCGCATACATCCGTCAGAAGAATCAGTTTTTTCGCTTTCAGTGCCACCGCCAGCTTCTCCGCTGCCGTATCTGCATTGATGTTATAGTTTGTCTCCTCGTCCATGCCTGCTGCCACGGAGGAAACAACCGGGATAAAGCCCTCATTTAAAACATCGAGAACGACTTTCTCATTGACTTCTTTAATATCTCCCACATAGCCGTATTCCGTTCCATCCGGATCGACTAACTGGATCGCCTTGAAGAGTCCGCCGTCCATGCCGCCCAGACCAACGGCATGTCCGCCTGCTTTCTCAAACAGGGAAACAAGGTTTTTGTTGACCTTGCCGCAGAGAATCATCTGGACAATATCCATCGTCTCGCGGTCTGTGTAGCGCAGACCTTTGACAAATTTAGACTCTTTTCCGGTTTTTTTGAGCATCTCCGAAATCTCCGGACCGCCGCCGTGTACCAGCACGACCTTGATTCCTACCAGATTTAAAAGGACGATATCCTCGATCACCGCCTGCTTTAAATCTTCATTAATCATGGCGTTTCCGCCGTATTTTACAACGATAATTTTACCTGCATATTCCTGAATATAAGGCAGTGCCTCTACCAGGACTTCTGCGCTCATTTTTGATCCTGTTTTCATCACGTCCGATAATCTCCATTAATCTTCACATAATCATAGGTCAAATCGCATCCCCAGCAGGTAGCGCTTCCGCTGCCTTCCTGAAGTGTTACATTGATCTCCACTTCATCCTGGCTTAAGATTTTCTTTGCCAGATCTTCATCAAAATCAAGTCCTCTGCCGTCCTCACAGACCGCAATGCTGCCCTCTTTGGAAGCAAACTCGACTAACACTTTCTCCGTGTTAAACTCAGCTCCGGAATAGCCCATCGCGCAGAGAACGCGTCCCCAGTTCGCATCGGAACCGAACATTGCAGCTTTGGTCAGGGAAGAACCAGCGATGGATTTTGCCAGTACCTCGGCTGTCTCCTCGTCCTTCGCTCCCTTCACGGTACAGGTCATCAACTTGCTTGCGCCCTCGCCGTCTGCCGCAATCTTACGAGCCAGATCCTGCATAACCGTCTGCAATGCCTCGCGGAATGCCTCGTATGCCGGATCTTCTGCAGTAATCTCCGCATTGCCAGCCATACCATTTGCCAGAACGGTACACATATCGTTGGTGGAAGTATCGCCGTCAACAGTCACACGGTTGAAGGTACGTTTTACATTGAATAACAGCGCCTTGCGGATCATCTCGCTGCTGACCGCACAATCGGTTGTGATGAAGCACAGCATCGTTCCCATATTCGGGTGAATCATGCCGGAACCCTTACAGATACCGCCGATGTGGCAGGTTGTTCCATCTACATCAAATTCAACAGCGATCGTCTTCACTTTTGTATCGGTCGTCATGATCGCTTCTGCAGCTACCAGGGAGTTGTCATATTTCATCTCCATCTCGCCTGCATGAGCCTCGATCGCCTCAACCGGAAGCGTCTGACCGATGACGCCGGTCGATGCTACGATTACATTTTCCTCCGAAACGCCCAGCGCACGCGCGCCTGCCTTTGCCTGTCTTCTTGCATTCTCCATGCCAAACGGGGCGCACGCGTTCGCATTTCCGGAATTGACAATAACCGCCTGTGCCTTTCCGTCGGCCAGATGTTCCTTTGTCAGTAAAATCGGTGATGCCTTGACGCGGTTGGTCGTATAAACCGCCGATGCGTTGCAGACACAGTCCGAAAGGATCATCGCCAGATCCTTTTTTGTATGAGATTTGCGGATTCCACAGCGCATCGCGCCCGCTTTAAATCCTTTTGCAGCACAAACACCGCCTTCGATTATCTTCATATGACATTCCTCCTGTCATTTTTAATGTACTCTCGGAATCTTTCTGTGCTTGATTTTGTGAGATGTTTTTTTGTCAGTTGTGCCCAAATTTCTGAGGCGTACGCGGTGCGTACGTTGATGA
>ENA-ORRZ01002025-ORRZ01002025.1-human-gut-metagenome-genome-assembly--contig:-NODE-2025-length-10960-cov-2.683081_pt1 | contig 10960 bp, 8 predicted proteins | sample MGYA00242185_ERZ509152 | MGnify/ENA primary metagenome ERZ509152 (study PRJEB26280, sample SAMEA2338668) | human gut metagenome | biome: human gut; feature: human-associated habitat; material: faeces... | reverse complement strand
CGTCCCATTCGTTTTCGTATTCAATTTACTGATTACAATCTGTTCCGTTTGTAAGACTTGATCCACCGTATCTGTATCTATTCCCTACAAAGTTTTTTGCATATTCAACAACTGCATCTCCTTTTTCTGATGCTTTTACTTCTTTTGAACTTGTATGTACACTCATTGTAACTGCGGCCGATGCCATTGCTACTAACATCATCACTCTTAAAATAACTCGTTTCATATTAACTCCTGATATATTACAATTTTAAATTTATTTCAAATATTTCTTTCAACAGTTGATATTGTACGATAAAGAGCAACAATTGTCAATAGTTTTTTAAGATTATTTCAGTTTAGTTAATATTTTTGTAACATTTCCGTTTTTTCTCTTTAATAAATCAAGATGTCGTTTTACAAGATTTAGTTCATGTCTGGTAATATCCTTGTTACTGTACCTTGCTTTCTCTATGATCTCTGACGTCATGGAATTGCTGTTATTCCTTGATTTTGCGCCATTTTCAGCATATTTTTCTAACTGTTTTTCATAAAAAAGTACTTTTTCTTTATTTGTCATTTGATTCCATTTTCTTTTCTTTTGTAACAATTTTATGAACGCAAAAATCACTGCTAATATTATGACGATTGGAATCATTTGAAACATTTTCTTTACATTTGTTACGAATTGTTTTTTATTTGGTACAATCGCATTTCGTTGTTTTTCTTCCTGTTCCACATGTTTATATACACTTTCTCCAGTATCTCTTCCCGTTACTTCTACCGGAATCCATCCGATATGTTCAATATAAATTTCTGTCCATGCATGTGCCTCATAATCTGTCACCTGTGCTTTTCCAAGTCTCCACTGATCTGCACGGATCTTATATCCTTCTACATATCTGGCCGGAATTCCTGCTTCCCTGAACAAAAAAACTGCCGCTGATGCAAACTGGGTACAAAACCCTCTTTTTCTCTCCGTTAAAAATTCATTTACCGGATCCTTATCTTGCCCTGTTAAACCTGGTCGGTAAGTATATTGATAATTATTTTTTAAAAAATTTTGAATTTCTTCTATATTATATAAGATACTATTTTCTTTATTTACATGGCAACTCAGCTGCTTTATTGTCTTCTTTATCTCTTCTGGAATCTCCAGATAATTCTGCTGTACATAAGTTCCATACTCCTGCATAGAACGAACATAATTCTTTTCAAGCTCTCCCGCATTTTTCAACACAGACATCACGTCAAATCTCTGACTGATATCTAACAGGTTCTTGTTATTCTTGATCTGATAATAAGAAGTTGTATACTCCGTATCTGCTGTATTACGTTCTATCACACTGTCTCCAGCTGCATTTCCATTAATTCTGCTCGCATCTGAAAAATATGGTATTAATAAGAAACTCTCCTGCATCTTCTGATAATGAATCTTTATTTCTCTCTTTTCAGAAAATGCAATATCTTTTGGTGTCTGAATATATCCTTTCTGATAAACAGCAAAATCCTGCATAGAGAGATCTGGAAATAAATATGGCAGTTCCTGTGCCATTTCTCCACCGTAGACCAGGTTATTTTTCTTTTCCTTTGTCCATTCTCCATCTTTATATCTGCCACTAACAAATCCCTTCAGATACAGATCTGCATTTTCCGGGGCATACACCAGAAATAATTTTTCTCCTTTTGGAGAAACTTCTCCTACACTTCGAAGCTTTCCATTCCCAATTCCTCCGACTGCAAGATAGCCTTTTCCCTGTGTCCATTCCCTGATCTGTATCAGAATATTTCGTTTTATCATCGTATCTGTGGGTACATTCGTCTGATCATAAAAAAACAAAGGTACTGCGGCAGCCAGAAACATAATATACAATCCTGCCGCAAATCCTTTTTTTCCTTTTCGTATACTAAAATAAACAATCCATGAACCTAAAAACAAGAAAAACGCTGCTGAAATTCCATATGGCGCGATCATTAAAACGGCCATTTCCATAAGACCGGTTGTAAGAAACAAAGTCAATGGACGACATCTTAATATTCCAAGCACAATTCCTGCCACCAGCACAAAAAACAAAACTGCCAGTACGCTGTCCCTTCGACTATGTTCTAACGTCACCGAAATGTAATAATAAAATCCAAGATCCATACTCTGATTCAATGCTTCTGCCATCTTATTATTGATGATCTGAAATCCATTGATCAGCTGTCTGTGTGCAAGCATGCAGTATATGATACATATCACAACCATGACTACAATATTTTTCTTATTCTGATCAAGCAATCTACACATTCCGAGAAACCAAATGACACTTCCCATCACAAAAAGCCACTGAAACCTTGAAATCCGAAATCCAGCAAATATACTCCATACAACAGATGCAAAAGCCACTGCCATCATGATATATTCAATTTTTATTTTTTTATATCCACACATTATAACTCCATATCATATAAAAATTTCTGCAGATCTTGTCCTTTTTCACAAAGTGGAATCTTATAAAGATGCTCCATCGGATCCGATGACAATTCATATTTTCCACAAAAAATATCCGTAAACAATTCTTCATATTGTTCTATATGGCAAAGCAGATATTTATGCTCCCCATAATAGATTTCCTGTATAACTCCCTGCGATTTCAAAAAGAAAGAAATAGAATAAAAAGCTGCCATATAATCAGAAATACGGTCTTTTTCTATATCATCCAACGATAATCCGATCTTCACGCGTTCTTCTTCCTCTTCTTCATTTTTTCTCACCCAAAGTCCACCTGTCGCAGCATAGAGGTTCCAATGAACTCTTGAAATCCGGTCTCCTTCCTGATATTTCCTGACTCCATCGTATTCAAAACCTTGTTCCATAAGATCTCTTCTTGCGATCTTTTCCTGCATAAATCCCATTTCATATCGTTTTGGCATAACAAGAAAAGATATTTGTTTGTTAAATTCTTTTTTTACTTTATACATTCCTGTAAGATCTTCCCACGAAACTGAACAAATCTGAATATGATAACTGTCACATTCCGTGATCATTTCAGACAGTGTGATCGAATCTCCTTCTTGTGGATTCCATACGATATTTTTCTTCTTTCGCATTCTTTGTTTTCGAAACTTGGATGTCATTTCATATTCCAATCGGAATGTATAGCTGTTTATCTTTGATGTAATTCCATGAATCCTCAATCGTATCTCTGCTTCATCGCCTTCTGTAAGTACTAATGAATCCATTTCTATGGTTAATATCATCTGTTTTTGTTCTGACTGACACCTGCAGACAGAATAAGCCAGCACAACAAATAAGGATGCCATAAGGCACCCTCCAATGAAATTTCCATAAATGATCCAATATATAAGCGCAAATATTATGACAAAAAAATACATCTTTATCCTTTCTGATTTCCTTTTGGAAGTGGTATCTTATAAAGAATCGCTTTTAAAATCTCTTCTTTCGTTTTCCTCTGAACCTTCGCTTCCTTGCTTCTGATCACCCTATGCTCGATAGTTTCAAAGAAAACATCTTTCACATCCTGTGGTATTACATAATCACGTCCCTCAAGATATGCATTTGCTTTTGCCATCGATAAAAGTGCGATCGTTCCTCTTGGACTGATTCCAAGTTCTAAGTCTCTGGATCTTCTTGTCTCATTCGCAATCTCGACAATATATCTTAAAATATCTTCATGCACAAATAATCGTGCAGCTTCTTCTCTTGCTTTTCGCAATTCTTCCACCGAGATCTGTTCTTCAATCCCAGAAGTCGTCATATCCACACTTCCTTGTGCTAACATCTTGATCTCACTCTCCATATCCGGATATCCAAGAGATGTCCGGATCATAAATCGGTCTAACTGTGATTCTGGAAGCGAGTGTGTTCCAATAGAACCAAAAGGATTCTGCGTTGCAATAACGATATACGGATCTGGAAGATCTCTCGTAATACCATCTACCGTGATCTGTCCTTCTTCCATTGCTTCTAGAAGTGCCGACTGTGTCTTCGGTGATGTTCGGTTAATCTCATCCGCCAGCAAAAGATTCGTCATCGCTGCTCCTTCTTTGAATTCAAATTCTTCACTACCCTGATGATAGATAGAAAATCCTGCAATATCCGTTGGCATGATATCCGGAGTAAACTGAATCCTTTGATAATCCAGTCCCAATACCTTTGAAAAGGCTAATGCAAGTGTTGTCTTTCCTACACCTGGAATATCCTCGATCAAGATATGTCCTCCTGCAAGGATCGCTGTCATAATCTGATGCACCGTATGACCTTTTCCTTCCATAACACGGTTGATCTCATCCATTGCTCTGACTGCTTTTTTGTACATAAAGAAATTATCCATCTTATCTTCCTCGTTTTGCAGTTATAACAATGATCATCATAGCAAGTGCAAGGCTTATTGCTGCTCCTGCAAGTCCAATATATCCATTTCCTGTAATTCCTGACAAAATATATCCAACACTTGCACAAAGTGCCACTGTTAATGCATATGGCATCTGTGTTGCCACGTGGTCTATGTGCCTACACTGCGCTCCCGCAGACGAAAGAATCGTTGTATCAGAAATCGGTGAAATATGATCTCCACAAACAGCTCCTGCAAGAATCGCTCCTACACAAACTGACATCATCATATAATTAGCACTTAAGATCGTAACAGAAATTGGGATCAAAATTCCAAATGTTCCCCATGATGTTCCTGTTGCAAATGCAAGTCCTAATGAAATCAGGAAGAAGATAACCGGCATCACAGCGATCGCCATTGTACTTCCACCAACAGCTGCTTTAACAAATCCCTGAATATTTAAATACTCTGCTCCACAAACACCTGATAATGTCCATGCAAGACAAAGGATCATGATCGCTGATGTCATTGCTTTAAATCCCTGTGCAAAGCTTCCACAGAAATCTACAAATTCAAGAACTTTTCTTGGAATATACAAAATAAATGTAAAGATCAGTGTTAAAAATGATCCTAATACTAAACTTCTCGCACTGGAGCAATTAGCAAAGGCCTCTGCAAGCGGAACCCCTTTGAAAAAGCCGCCTGTGTACAACATAAATCCAATACAAGAAGCGATCAAAAATAAAATCGGCAAGATCAGATCTTTTACCTTTCCATGTCCAACGATCGGTACTTCTTCTTCATCTTCAACAATCTCTTCTAAATGTGCATTTAATTCATATTGTTTCATCTTTGAATAATCAATATTCGCAATGATCAAAAATGCCAAAAATACAAGTGTGAGCAATGCATAATAGTTAAATGGAATCGCTCTCAAAAATAAGGTAAATCCATCAATATTGCATCCTGCTGGAAGAGATGATCCTACAGCTGCTGCCCAGCTTGAGATTGGCGCAATAATACATACGGGAGCTGCAGTTGCATCGATCACATAAGCCAATTTTGCTCTTGTAATATTATGTTTATCTGTCACAGGGCGCATAACCGTTCCAACTGTCAGACAGTTAAAATAATCATCAACAAAGATCACAACTCCAAGACAGATCGTTGCAAAAAGTGCCTGTCTCTTTGTGCGGATCGCTTTTGCTGCCCATTTTCCATAGGCTCTGGAAGCACCTGATTTGGTGATCAGTGCTACCAGAATTCCTAATAATACTAAAAATATCAAAATATCGCAATTAGCTCCAATTTTCTCTCCCATGATCGCAAAAATGGTATCCATTGCTTTGATCAGATGAAAATTATGATACATCAGAGCCCCCGATGCAATTCCGATCATCAGCGATAAATATACCTCCTTGGTTATTAATGCTAAAACAATTGCAATCACTGGCGGAAGAATCGCCCAAAATGTACCTGTCATGTATATTTACTCCTTAATCTTTAATCTCTGTAATAATTGATGAGGCATCCTTTTAAAATGATTTCTCTCTCATCATCTGTTAATTCACCTAGTGTTAAGGTGATCTCTTTCATTCCTTCATTTACCACATATGCTGGAATCTTTGTAAGCTTGTCTTCCACTGCTTTGCGGACATCTGGAACAAAAATGTAATCTTTGTTCTTAAATGGAAGTTCTCCTTTATCAATCGTAAATGGAAGCATTCCCCAGTTGATCAGGTTTGAACGGTATCTCTTTGTCGCATATTCGTTTGCGATATTTGCCCATCCACCTAATACTTTCTGGCAAGAAGCCGCCTGTTCACGTGCAGAACCATCTCCTGGTTTCACTGCAAAGATCGTGCTTCCGATTCCTAAATTATCCTGAGTTACATCCGCGTAAGATTCTTTGACTGTCTCCAGGATATCTTTAACTTCTGGGAATGCTTCCGCTGCATCTTCTCCAACTTCAATCGCTTTCTGTGCTTTCTGTACTTCTTTTGCAAGTCCTACATATGCAGGGTCTTTTCTTGATAACGCAAATTCTGCAAGTCCTAATGGATTAGAACGATAAGATGAAGTTTCTCCAGATGGAATCAATTCATCTGTTGTTGTAACAGGATCATGAATCTCTGATACAACTTTTAATAACATGTTCTGTGGAAGTGCAGACATCTCTGGCCAATCTTTGATGTTTGGTCCAAACTGAATCTCTACTGATGGATCTGCAACACCCTTGCTGTCAAATACACGATTATCATAAATTGTCTTGTCAAAGTGATATTTTGGAATAAAATCACTTGCTTCTACATCCGTTGCCGGTGTTAAATATCCTTTATTCGCTGCCGTTGCTGCGATAGAACGTGCATCCATTAATGCAACGGAAGAAATCTGGCCATTCTGAAGTTTAGAACCTTCACGGTTCGGGAAGTTTCTTGTTGAATGACGAATACTAAACGCATTATTTGCAGGTGTATCTCCAGCACCAAAACATGGTCCACAGAATGCTGTCTTAACGATAGCACCTGTCTGCATCAGATCTGCAACTGCTCCATTCTTCACAAGTTCCATATAAATTGGTGTACTTGCAGGATATACGCTTAATGTAAATTCATCAGAACCAATACTTGCTCCTTTTAAGATATTAGCCGCTGCACAGATATTTTCATATCCACCACCTGCACATCCTGCAATGATTCCCTGATCTACATAAAGTTTTCCATCGTGGACTTTATCTCTTAAAGAATAGTCAACTGCACCATCTAAACTTACTAATGCACGTTTTTCCACATCTGCAAGAATATCGTCAAGGTTTGCATTCACCTCTTCGATCGTATATGTATTACTTGGATGGAATGGCATAGCGATCATTGGTTTGATCTTATCTAAATCTACTTCCACGATTCCATCATAATATGCTACTTTTCCAGGATTCAATTCCTTAAAGTCTTCAGACCTTCCATGAATCTCGTAAAATTCCTTGATCTTATCATCTGTTCTCCAGATAGAAGACAGACAAGTTGTCTCTGTTGTCATAACATCGACACCGATTCTGAAATCTGCACTTAAATTAGATACACCAGGTCCAACAAATTCCATAACTTTATTGTTTACATAGCCTTTTTCAAAGACTGCTCCGATGATCGCCAGTGCAACATCCTGTGGTCCGACACCTTTGACTGGTTTTCCTTTTAAATAAATTCCGATCACACCTGGCATATTGATATCATAAGTTCTGTTAAGAAGCTGTTTTACAAGCTCTGGTCCACCTTCTCCCATTGCCATGGTTCCAAGTGCTCCATAACGTGTATGGCTGTCTGATCCAAGGATCATCTTTCCACCGCCAGCTAACATTTCTCTTGCGAACTGATGGATCACTGCCTGATGAGGTGGTACATAAACTCCACCATATTTCTTTGCAGCTGTTAAACCAAACATATGATCATCTTCGTTGATGGTTCCCCCAACAGCACACAGACTATTATGACAGTTTGTCAATACATATGGTACCGGGAATTTCTCGATTCCTGATGCTCTTGCTGTCTGGATAATTCCAACAAACGTAATATCATGAGATGTTAATTTATCGAATTTAATCTGAAGTTTCTCCATGTTACCAGATGTATTGTGGTCTCTTAAAATACCATATGCTATGGTGTTCTTAGAAGCTTCTTCCTTGGATACCACTTCACCTGTAAGCTGCTTTAATGCTTCGGTTTCAGATTCTTTTACCAAAGTTGTTCCGTCTACCAGATATGCACCTTCTGAAAATAATTGAATCATGTATCTGTCCTCCTGCAATGCATTTTTCTAGTTATTATAACATACTTCTACACTTTATGGAAGTAAAACGTTAAAAAGGTGCAGACACCAAGGCTCTGCACCCTATATATTTTATTTATTCTAAATAAGGATCATATATACTGTTGCAATTGAAATAACGATCTGAATGATCGCAAATCTGAAAACAGTCTGTGTATTAGACCAACCGATTTTCTTACGAACGTGATCATGTAACGGCATCGTTGTATTCGCAAAAATATGTATCTTTAAGAATCTAAGTAATGCTACTTTCACAAGTCCTAATCCACCATCCAGGATCAGAATCAATGCAACTAATAAGAACAAGAAAGGACTTCCTGTCTTAAGCACTGCCAAACTGATAAAAATTCCCATGGCACGGCTTCCTGCATCTCCCATCATCAAACGGCTTGGTGTTGCATTGTACCATAAATATCCAAGAATACATACAACAAACAATAAAATAATATATGGAAACTGTGTTTCATTTCCACGGATCTGATCGATCACATAGATCGTTACCAGTGTAATGATCGTTAATGTTCCAGATAGTCCATCGACTCCATCAGAGCAGTTTGTTACATTGATCGCTGCCCATACAAGAATGATCGTAAGAATAAAGAACAACACTGGTGGAATATAGAATTTCACGCCGATCGTTGCAAGCTCTACATAAGTAGAATTAAAATGAATATAGTTAAGTGCTGCAACTGCTGCTACCAGAAAGTCAAGAATTCCTTTTTTGTATTCTCCCCATGGCTCATCTGCTGCATCATCCATAAATCCTGTTAACATTTCAACAAAAACAAGAACAAGATAAATAAACATCTCCACAGACATCTCGCCAAACAACAATGCTGCGATACAAAATACAGAAATAAAAATGATCCCTGCACCTCTTGGTTTTCCTGCGGATAACTTTCCATTATGTGCAAATTCTCTTCCCATATCTCTTGGCAGCCAATCATTTAAAAAGGATGTCAGGATACAGGTTGCAGCAAATGCAAAAAATACTCCGATAAATGCCGTGATTGGTAAAACACTTCCGGCAATCATATTTAACATTGGTATTCCTCCTAATTATCTTTTTAGTACACTCTTTTTTATCACACAATTATCTAGTATATCACGGATTTAAAATATTGCAATTCTTATTTTCATAAACTCCGCGTGTTTTGTTCTATTTCTGCTTCATCTCCTCTACGAGGCTTCTCAGCTGTTTTGTATCTTTTTTAATGTCCTTTGCAGCAAAGATTGCTGAAACAACTGCCACTCCATCAACATCCGTTCCTTCTAGTGTCTTGATATTTTCTTTTTTGATCCCGCCGATCGCTACCACTGGAATCTCTACTGTATGACAGATTTTTTTAATTTCTTCCTTAGAGACAACATTGGCATCTTTCTTGGTTGATGTTGCACAAACTGCACCAACTCCCAAATAGTCTGCACCGCCTTTTTGTGCTTTTATTGCTTCCTCTACATTGTGCGCAGAAACCCCAATGATCTTATCTTCTCCTAATAATTTTCTTGCCTCTTCTACTGACATGTCATCTTGCCCGATATGAACTCCATCAGCATCAACTGCCAAAGCCACTTCTATATTATCATTGATCACAAATGGCACCTTGTATTCCTTGGACAGTTCTTTCATTTCTCTTGCTTCTTTTATAAATTCTTCTTTGGAAAGATGTTTTTCACGAAGCTGTAAAAAGGTAATTCCACCCTCCAAAGCTTCCTTCACTTGATCCATCAAGGTAGTGTCTTTTACCCATGTCCTGTCTGTTACTGCATATAAAGTCATTGCATCAGCATTTACTCTCAATTTGACTGCTCCTTTCCATCCATTCTGCATTCATATTACTCATCGCATCCATCAGATGCACTTTCAATGTACCTGTTCCTTCTGCTTTCTTCTTTGCATATTCTCCACAGATTCCCATCGCACTAACTGCTGTCGTCACTGCTTCTAAGATCTGATCTGGATTAGCTCCGATAAATCCTGCGATCACACCATCCAACATACATCCGGTTCCCGTGATCCTTGACATATCCAAAACACCGTTATCGATCAAATAGATCTGCTGTCCATCCGTCACTAGATCTGTTTTTCCTGTGATCACGATCACTGCTTTGGTCTTCTTCGCCATATTCTTTGCCATTTGAATCACATATTCCAAATTGTCTTCTGTCACAGCATCATCTTTCTTTGCATCAACACCATAACCATCATCACTGCCCTCATATAAGGTTTTGATCTCTGATATATTTCCACGGATCACGTTAAAGTGGATCTGCTTAAGCAATTTCGCCGCTGTTTCTTTTCTGAATCTGGAAGCACCGACTCCCACAGGATCAAACACGACCAGATGACCCCGTTGATTCGCTTCTTTTCCCGCAAGAAGCATGGATCTCACTGTATTTTGTTTTAAAGTTCCCATATTGATCACGAGACTGTCACACATTGCTGTGATCTCTCTAACTTCCATCCAGTCATCTGCCATGATCGGTGAAGCCCCGATCGCAAGGATCATATTCGCAACATCATTGATCGTTACATAGTTTGTAATACAATGGACCATTGTCTGATTTCTTCTGATATTATCAAAAATTCTCTCAAAATCTATTCTCTTCATCTGATTCCTTCTTTTCTCCTGTCTCCTGCATTCATTGCAGATTATACCACAAATATTAAAAAAGGTATACTAGCGAATTTTCTCACACTTTATAATTCCCAGAATACTATAAACTGTAAATAAATCTTTTGGAGGTTTTAACATGAGTGATTTAGCTGCAACTGGCTGTGGAGGATCTTGTGGTTCATCTTGCTTTGGAGGAAATAACAG
>ENA-ORRZ01002024-ORRZ01002024.1-human-gut-metagenome-genome-assembly--contig:-NODE-2024-length-10961-cov-4.264900_pt1 | contig 10961 bp, 10 predicted proteins | sample MGYA00242185_ERZ509152 | MGnify/ENA primary metagenome ERZ509152 (study PRJEB26280, sample SAMEA2338668) | human gut metagenome | biome: human gut; feature: human-associated habitat; material: faeces... | reverse complement strand
AGGCCTGGGAAGAAGGGAATAGGGAAGGACTTGCAAAGGGGAGAAGAAATATGCTTTGTGACCAGATACAAAAAAAGAGACAAAAGGGAAAAAGTGTAGCAGAAATCGCAGAGGAATTAGAAGAGTCCGAAGAAGTCATAGAAGAGATTTTACAAGATTTAAACAACTCCCTATGTAAATAAAACAGAGGAAAAGAAGAAGCTTGTGTTTAACATACAGCTTCTTCTTTTTACTTGAACTCGTAAATCGTACTCTGACTTTTATTATATAACCTAATAGAATAAATAAGTGTTTGATATCAATATACAAATCAATAGTAAATAAAATAAAAAAGTATTGACAAAAGATAAGAAAAGAGGTACATTTATTATAACGAGTACAGAGAACGGATTCAAAAACATATATGAGGAGGAGAAGAATGAACGTATTCGAGATAAGAATTAAAATTTTTTTGCTTCAGGATATTCCGGTACATCAGGCACAGACAAAAATAGCCGCTTTTCTTGACAAGGGTTTTTTAGAAGAGGAAGAACTGGCAAGATTTCATGAAGAAAACCGATACAAAGGCTATAGTCATGATCTCTTCTATCCAGTCGAAAAAGAAAAGATATATAAGAAAGGGCAGGTATATGTCATAACAGCCCGGACTATTGATAAGAATCTTGCCCGCTATTTTAGTGAAACTTGTGTAAATATTTACACGGAGGAGATAAAAGGGCTGACGGCTGAAATAAGGATGATTCCACAAAAACATATAGAGTGTCTCTATACTGTAACCACGGCTGTGCTAAAGGACAGTCGTGGATATTGGCGGAATTATATGAGTTTATCAGAATTTGGGGAACGTTTAAAAATAAACTTAATAAAGAAATGGAATCAATTTGAAAATGAAAAATTAGAGGAAGATTTTCCATTCTATACCATGATTGAATTTTCAAATAAAGTGCCAATTGCAATGGAATATAAAAATATTAAGTTACTGGGGGACAAGTTCTGCATTCATATTTCGGACCATCCCACGGCTCAAAAGCTGGCACACATGGCGATTGGAACAGGTGTCCAGGAAATGAACGCCAGAGGAGCAGGATTTGTGAATTATCGCTGGCTGTAAGGGGGTGAGAGTTATGCTGAAAGAATGTTTGGAAGTATTTGGGGAAGTTTTGGCTAAGGAAAGGCAGAAGGGGAAGGATATTATCTTAGATTCCTACATACCGGCAGACGGGACCTATATTTTTGTTGACGGGCAAGGGAATATGAAAGAGCCTATAGAGATTAAGCTGAATAAGAAAACAAGAGAGATTGAAAGTAATCATTCGGATTTAAAAGAAGTCTGCTTTTACGATTATCATAGCCAGCTGGTATCTATGAATAAGCCAATGGATGGGAAAAAAGTCATTCATTCCAACAACTATTTTTCCTTTTTTGTAAAAAAAGATAGTATTCTTACAAAAAAATTAACGGAAGCAATTATTGACGGATATTATGAAGTGCTGAAAAATCCTTTAGAACAAAAGTATAAAAAGTCTAAAGAAGCGAGCAACATATATGAACTTTTTGAAGAGTCAGAAGGAAGCGTTCCAATAGAAGAGTTGGAGAGAAATAAACAGTGGATTAAAAATCATATATTTCATTTGGAAAATGTGGATTTTAGTAAAAAAGATTATCTGAAAATCTTTTTTGAGACAGAGCATACAAATATCGAGAGAGAAGAAAGAAGATATTTGCTTCCCAATATTTATAATAATAATGATTATAATGTGGAGATAGGAGATAAAGTCTATGGTCTTCCGGACAATAACCTGGGAATGAATGCAAAAAAGCCATATCTCGCTGCAAAGACGAGGAAAATTCCGGTGTCCTATTTGCTTGATGGCAATGACGTTATGATGCAGAGAATGTTCTTTGATTATATGATGAATTTAGCTTCGGGTGGGAAATGCAATGTATATATCGACACGGTAAAAAGAAATATTAAGGCTTATCGTCAGGAGGAAGACCCGCAGGATGTAACAGCAGGATATTATTTAAGAATTAAAAAAGGCAAGGAACTGGAAATACAAAATCAGGATAATATTCCGGGTTTTCATCAAAAGCTTGAGCCATCGTTTGATTTTTTTAATGTAAGCCACTGCCAGCATTCGAAGCACCCTGAATACTTGGATAAATACGGAAGATATTATACACGGGCCCAGGTTGGAAAGCTGATTCATGAAGTTTTTTTCTCAAAATATCTTGAAAGTAATTACTACATAGATGTTAGTGAAATTAACATCACAGATGAAAACTTAAAAAATAGTATTATTATGTCAAGAGATGCAATTTTTGCCTGGGTACGTAAAGGAATTGACGAAGGATTCTTTACAGTTCTTGAAAAAGTGTCATTAGATTTAATAAAAGGCGCCGCTTTAAATGGATATCGGGAAAGGGCTCTATGGCAGTTGAATCTGCGTTGGTCATTTGAAAATTATTTTTTGAAAGGAGAAGAGGACATGGAGATAAGAAAACAAGAGCTAGTAGAAAATGTAAAGAGAAAAGTCTTGGAAGAAAAAGAAACCTGGTTTGAGGATGACGAAGAGTATTATTATGGAGTGGGGCAGATGGCAGCGTATTTGATTTCTTTAAGTAAATCAAAAACAAAAAATGAATCATTAATCAATCCATTTTTAAATGCGAAAAGAGATGAAGTACTTAAGACGAAACTCAGGCAGTTATATAAAAAGTATAATTATGCAATTCCATTTGGGATGAAGCGTGTAAGACGATTACTTTCCATGATAGAAGAATATGTTCCAAGTGGAAAAGTAGAGCAGGATTTGGTTACGTTCGGGTATGTAAATGATAACATTATTTATATGAAGGAGGATAAAGCATTATGAATAAGAGAGTATACGGTGTATTAGGAATTTCATCTATTATGGCAAATTGGAATGCGGATTTTTCAGGATTTCCGAAGACAACCAGTGACGGAGCAACCTTTGGAAGTGACAAAGCCTTAAAATATCCAATGAAAAAGATGTGGGACAACGAGGGGAAAAAGGTTCTCTACATTAAATCTATGAAACTATCAGATCCTGGAAAGAAAGGCGAAATATCTTTGATTCCAAACTCCTTGAGAGAGCGCTATGAAATTTTGTATGGGGCAAGTGATTTAAAAGATGTAACCGTTGTTCTGAAAAATTTAATGAATTGTATAGATGTGAAAAATTTCGGTGCAACTTTTGCAGAGACCGGAAGCAATATTTCAATTACAGGAGCAGTGCAGATTGGCCAGGGATTTAATAAATATGAAGATACACATCCGGAAGAACAGCAGATTTTATCACCCTTTAGAGATGAAAAAGCAAAGAAAAATGACGAGGATGCTAAGAACTCTACACTTGGAACCAAAATTGTGAGTAATGAAGCACACTATTTTTATCCTTTTGTTATTAATCCCATGGCATATAAAGAGTTAATAGAATTAGGAGTGACAGAGGGATATACAGAGGAAGATTACCAGAACTTCAGGCGTACATCACTTGTGTCTGCTACGTCATTTGCAACAAATTCAAAGGTAGGATGCGAAAATGAATTTGCTTTGTTTGTTGAGACAAAGGCAGATACCTATTTACCAAATCTGTCGGAATATATTCGCTTTGAAAAGGAAACGGATAAAAACGTGATTGAAATACAGTGTGGGGAATTATTGGAAGAACTTGGGGAAGATATTGAAAAAGTAGATATTTATTATAATCCACATACAACTACCTTAAAGGGAGTATCCGAAAACATGAGAAAATACGATATCCGCACGCAAAAAGAGGTGTAATGGATGGAAATACTGCGATTTCGTTTGAGTGGAAAAAATGCTTTTTTTAAAAAACCAGAAGTAAATACATATTGCTATTTTACTTATGGAAATATTCATAAAGTAGCGCTGTTGGGAATGTTTGGGGCTATATTAGGTTATGGCGGATACTCTCAGATGAAAGGAATTGGGCGTGAGAAAAAACAGCAGCAGCTAACAGAATCTTTTCCGGAGTTTTATGAGAAACTGCAAGAACTACAAATTTCTATTTTGCCTGGAAATCAAAAGGGATATATCGCAAAAAAATTCCAGACATTTAATAACTCCGTAGGATATGCCTCAAAAGAACAGGGAGGGAATCTGATTGTAAAAGAGCAATGGCTGGAAAATCCAAAATGGGAAATCTGCCTGTTGATAAATTCGGAAGAAGCACAGAAGATAAAAGAGGCAATTTGCGGGAAAAGATGTGTGTATTATCCATATCTTGGAAAGAATGACCATCCCGCAAGCATTGAAAATGTCATGATAGAAGAAACAGAAACGTGTGAATTTGAGGTGGGAAGACTGGACTGTCTTGCTCCTGACGAATTTGTTTCTATAGCGGATTTGGACTTTGATGATAAAGATGAGCTGGATTTGTTTGGTTCCTTTCAATACCAAGAGGCACTTCCGGCTGCATTGGATGAAATTACAAATCTTTATAGGCTTAAAACTTTTCTTTATACAGATGAAGCAGTAAATGTAAAGGGAAAAGATGTTTATAAGCTGAGAGATGGAAAAAAAATTATATTTTATTAATTTGACAAAAAAGGAGGCCTGAAAGATTCATACAGGTCTCCTTTTTGCAACGGAGGGAAAAGAATTGGAAATAGTATATACGCTTATAAAAGAAATAGAAAAGTATCATGCACATGTTGCAGAAGATAAAGAAAAAGAAATCACGAGACGGGAATTATTGACAGAACATATTGATTGCACAATGAAGTATTTTGAAGAACTGGCCAGGGAGAAGCAATTGGATAAAATGTTGGAACGCTTTGTCAGACAAATGTTTGGTGAGCTTTCTATGGAGGGGATTCAGTTTTTAAGGGAAATGATAAGAGGAATTTCTTTATTTCATGATATGGGGAAAATAAATCCTGACTTTCAAAAACAAGCAATGCATAATCAACAAATTGCAAAAAATAATATGTTTTGGCATATAGGAAAAAGGCACTCTTTAATTTCGGCAATTATGTATATTGATTACTATGTAGAAGAGTTAAAACAAAAAGTAAAAGAAAAAGAGGATAAAGAGAAACTTCGGCCACTTATTATTTATCATGCTTATGTAATTGAACGACATCATAGTGACCTTAAAAATTTTCAAGAGTTTATTTCTTCTCTTAAGGAAGGAGCTGGAAAGGATGTAATAGATGTATTTTTAGAGGAGAAATGTGAAGCTTATCAGAAAAAATTTGGATTAACAGAGAAAAGACTATTGAATATTTTAAAGGCTATAGATAATACTGACTGGAACATAGAGAAAAATATAGTACTCTATACATATGTGAAATTGTTGTATTCTTTTTTGGTAGCAAGTGATTATTATGCTACAGCAGAGTTTATGACACAGAAGGAAATACAGCAGTATGGAAATTTAGACGAAATTCAAAAGTGGGTAGATATTTATGAAAATACAAGTTTAATGAAAGGGATAAGAAAATATCAAACAGAGCAATATCCAAAGACAGCAGAAGATTTAAAAAGAGAAAAGAATATTAATGCACTCAGGACGGAAATGTTGACAGATGCAGAAAATATTTTAAAAGAAAATGAGGAAAGTTCTCTCTTTTATCTGGAAGCTCCTACAGGTAGTGGAAAGAGCAACACAGCAATGGATATCAGTTTCCGCTTCATAAAAGACCATGCAGACCTTAAAAAAATTTATTACATTTATCCTTTTAATACGCTTGTGGAGCAAAATATGGAGACGCTTAAAAAAGTTTTTGGTGGAAGTAAAGAGATTTTGGACCAAATTGCAGTTGTAAATTCTTTGACTCCAATCAAAATGTCACAGAAGGAAAAAGAGAAAGAAGAAGAAACAGAGCAGACATTTTATTACCAGAAGGCACTGCTGGACAGGCAGTTTTTGAATTATCCCATGATTCTCAGTACACACGTCAGCTTGTTTGATACAATGTTTGGGGATACAAAAGAGTCAGTATTTGGCTTTCATCAACTCATGAACAGCGTTGTTGTTTTAGATGAAATTCAAAGTTATAAGAATCAAATATGGGGTGAAATTATTTGTTTTTTGAAAGAATTCTCATACTTATTAAATATGAAAATTGTGATTATGTCAGCAACACTCCCTAATTTAGATATTTTATCAGGCAGTGCATACAAAGCGGTAGAGTTGATGAAGGACAGGGATAAATATTTTTCACACCCATGTTTTAAAGAACGTGTAAAGGTGTTTTATGAATTGCTGGCATCTGACAATATACAAGAAGATTTAATGCAGCATATTTTGGCCAAAGCGGTTCATGGGAAAAAAGTTCTGGTTGAATTTATAAAAAAAGAATCCGCATACCAGTTTTTTAAAAGTCTAAAAGAAAATCCGGCCCTTGCATGTGATGTGGAATATATGTCCGGTGATGACAGCTTAATGGAGAGAAGCCGAATTTTAGATAACATAAAGACAAATACCAATGGAATTATTTTAGTTGCAACGCAGGTAATCGAAGCCGGGGTAGATATTGATATGGATATCGGATATAAAAATATATCCAAATTAGACAGCGAGGAACAGTTTATGGGAAGAATTAATCGTTCCTGTTTGCGGGATGGGGAGGTTTATTTCTTTAAATTAGATGAAGGAAAAAACATATACAGAGATGGAGATATTCGAGTAGAAAAGCGTTTTACGCTGGAAGATAACGAGATGAAAGACATATTATTATTGAAGAAATTTCCATTGTATTATGAAAAAATCCTGGATGTTTTAAAGCGAAACAGAAATGACTCTTCGGATGATAGAGGATTGGATGTGTTTTTCAAAGACTGTGTTGGAACATTAAACTGGTCTAAAGTTAAAACCAGAATGCAGTTAATAGAAGAAGATAAGTGGAGTATGTCTGTATATCTTGCAAGAAAAATTACAGATGTATCAGAAGGTGAGTTGGACGGCGAAAAACTCTGGCAGGAGTATGTGCATCTCTTAGGAGATTTTGCTATGGACTATGCGGAAAAACGAGTGAAGCTGTCTGAAATTACAAGTAAAATGAACGGTTTTATATATCAGATTAAGCGCAATCCAAACTTGATATATAATGATAAGGTAGGTGAGATTTTTTATATAGAAGATGGTGAAAAATACTTTGAAGATGGGAAATTAAACCGACAAAAGCTTCAAGGCGAAATCGGAGAGTTTGTGGACTTTATATAGAAAGCAGGTGATACTGTGAATGTAAATGGGACATTGATGAATTATTATTTTCACTGTAAGAGACAATGCTATCTATTTGGAAACCGGATGAATATGGAGGATAACAGTGAAGAAGTAAAAATAGGAAAAGCCATCCACGAGGAACGAGCCGAGCAGTCTAATACGGAGATTGCCATTGAAAATATCCGGTTGGATAAACTGACAACAGAATATTTAACGGAAGTGAAAAAATCAGATGCGGATATAGAAGCTTCAAAATGGCAGCTTGTTTTTTACTTGAAAGTGTTAAAAGACAAGGGGATAGACAGAAAAGGAAAGCTGGAATTTGTAGAAAAGAATAAAGGAAATAAAAAAACGGTAGTCATAGAATTGACAGAAGATATGGAAAAAAAGCTACAGCAGTATATACAGGAAATCGAACAATTGTTAATGCAGGAAGAAATTCCCCCAGTATTGAATAAACCAAAGTGTAAAAAATGTGCATATTATGAATATTGCTATATTTAATGGAGGGAGAGTATGGGAAGTACAAGGTATATTTCTTCTATGGGAGAACTGACACGAAAAGATAATTCTTTGTGTTTTCGGAAAGATGGAAAAAATGTTTATATTCCTATTGAGAATACAAAAGAAATTTATTGTTTGAATGAGGTGAGTATGAATAGCAAGCTGCTTGATTTTTTTGGGCAAAATCATGTGGTGGTTCACTTTTTTAATTATTATGGGGGATATAGTGGAACCTTTTATCCAAAAGACCAATATATGAGTGGCAAATTATTGGTGAAACAAGTACAGAAATTTGAAAATGACAGATTAAGAGTTGCAAAAGCAATTGTAAGAGGGATTGGAATTAATATATACGAGGTTCTATACCACTATTACAAACACGAGAAAAAGGATGTAAAGCCAACCATTGACTGGATTAAAAAAGAATTCTATCAAGATGTGAAAGACGCAGACAATATTAAAGTGTTAATGTCAGCAGAGGGTGAATTGTGGATGAGATTTTACGGCTGCTTCAAATATTTTCTCCCCGAAGATTTCATTATGAATAAACGAGTAAAGAGACCACCGGATAATCCTATAAACGCAATGATTTCCTTTGGGAACACACTTCTTTACACAAAGACAATTTCTGCAATTTTTAGGACGCATTTAGACCAGCGTATTAGTTTTTTGCATGAACCGTCAGAAGGAAGATTTTCGCTGAGTTTAGATATAAGCGAGGTGTTTAAGCCGGTGATTGTATATCGCACTATTTTTGACTTAGTAAATAATCGGAAAATACAAGTCAGTAAACATTTTGAAAAGAAAGTCAATTATTGTCTGCTCAATGAGGAAGGGAGAAAAGTATTTATAGAAGCCTTTGAAGGTCGGTTGGAATCCGTATTCCAACATCCAGTTTTAAAAAGAAAAGTTACATACCGGACTGCAATAAAGCTGGATTGCTATAAGCTGATTAAGGAAATTATGGAAGATAAAGAGTTCGTTCCGTTTAGTTTGAAGGAAGGGTATTAGATGGCGAAAAAGATAAACTATAACTATGCGTTTGTATTTTATGATGTGGGAGAAAAACGAGTACAAAAGGTGTTTAAAGTATGCAAAAAATATTTGTCGCATTTTCAAAAGTCGGTTTTTCGTGGAGAAATGACACCCGCTAAATTAATTATGCTTCGAAAGGACTTAAAGAAAGTGATTGATGAGCAGGAAGATTTTGTGTGCATTATTAAATTGATGAACAACAGTGTATTTGGAGAGGAGATTTTAGGAAGTGGAGATGTGGAAAATGGAGAGACTTTAATTTTATGATTTACCAGGCGGCATATATAGGAAAAACGGGAAACATCCCATAAAACCTGGGGAAAAAGAGAAAAATAACAGAAATGTGGGAAAGCGGATGACGGCTGGGAAAAAAGTGAAGAAATGTTGAAAAATCAAGGGAAATGAGATAAGATATAAATAAAAAAATGCGTAAAAACGTGGGATTAATAAGAACATGAGATGTATTTAAATTCTGATAACGCAGGTCCTGTTCTTCCATGGAACGTGGATTAATAAGAACATGAGATGTATTTAAATTTCGGATATAAAAGAGGTTTCTGCTCTGCCTTTTCGATTAATAAGAACATGAGATGTATTTAAATTTGACATTATCAAGAACACTTCCCGACTGTGAAACCGATTAATAAGAACATGAGATGTATTTAAATTAGGAAGCAATGTACTTTGTTCCTGCCTTTTCCGGATTAATAAGAACATGAGATGTATTTAAATGCATTAAAATATACGTCTCTCCTTTGTTATGTCTGATTAATAAGAACATGAGATGTATTTAAATTTTGCAAAGATAAATTATTCATATAGATTGGATGGAAGATTAATAAGAACATGAGATGTATTTAAATTGCACTGCTGCTATGTAATATCCTTTTTGCGGTTTCGATTAATAAGAACATGAGATGTATTTAAATTGTAATATTCTACGAAATGTGGCATCGCACCAATGATTAATAAGAACATGAGATGTATTTAAATTCGTAAAACTTGCTTTTGCGGATTTCGGTAAACCAGGGATTAATAAGAACATGAGATGTATTTAAATTGGAATGTCGGTTAATTTGTGGTCCAATTTCAATAAGATTAATAAGAACATGAGATGTATTTAAATATATATTCTATTTCCTCACATATAGAGTCCAGTCGAGATTAATAAGAACATGAGATGTATTTAAATGTTTCTTCGCATTTCTTATAATCCGTTTCTTTGGGATTAATAAGAACATGAGATGTATTTAAATAGATGTTTGAGAAAATGAGTGACGGAGACGTTATGATTAATAAGAACATGAGATGTATTTAAATTGCGCTCATTCATTTAAACACCTCCTGTCTGAGATAGATTAATAAGAACATGAGATGTATTTAAATAAATCAACCAATTTCTGGTTATCTCTGCAAAAATCTGATTAATAAGAACATGAGATGTATTTAAATTAATTCTTGATAAGTTGTATTTTTTCATTTTCGTTGATTAATAAGAACATGAGATGTATTTAAATGAAAAAGTACAATGATACACAGGCGGCAGCGAAGAAGATTAATAAGAACATGAGATGTATTTAAATATCTTGCCAATCTGTTCCTCCAAAATCTGCAGTTCGGATTAATAAGAACATGAGATGTATTTAAATATGAAATTAAAGCGCAGCAGGCAGTCCAGGACGGGATTAATAAGAACATGAGATGTATTTAAATGCTTTCCGGCCAGAAATCCCCTTTTCCTCATAGAGATTAATAAGAACATGAGATGTATTTAAATTGTTTTCAATACCATTTCCTGTGATGGTATGATTTGATTAATAAGAACATGAGATGTATTTAAATCTTGTTACTACCCATTACAAGGACGGAAAAAATTAGATTAATAAGAACATGAGATGTATTTAAATAGGGGTTTCGGCGTTTTTGACTGCTTTTTGACGGAAGATTAATAAGAACATGAGATGTATTTAAATTGCATCTTGGCTATGTAGTATCCTTTCTTTGGCTTGATTAATAAGAACATGAGATGTATTTAAATGATTCTTTCAAACGGTGTGGTTCAACTTGGATATAGGATTAATAAGAACATGAGATGTATTTAAATAAAGTTCATCTGGTTCGGCCAAATGATAAACGAATCGATTAATAAGAACATGAGATGTATTTAAATATAAAATTACGAATATTTCTATGCTGACCGAA
>ENA-ORRZ01002020-ORRZ01002020.1-human-gut-metagenome-genome-assembly--contig:-NODE-2020-length-11012-cov-53.249065_pt1 | contig 11012 bp, 11 predicted proteins | sample MGYA00242185_ERZ509152 | MGnify/ENA primary metagenome ERZ509152 (study PRJEB26280, sample SAMEA2338668) | human gut metagenome | biome: human gut; feature: human-associated habitat; material: faeces... | reverse complement strand
ATTGAGGATATTTTTGATTATCAGTTTCTCACCCAGGATACGTATATTGAATGTAGCACTCGTGCGGCTCTTCCACGCCGTACACGCCGCTGGTCGTCCCCCGACGGATAAACACTTCGCGGAAGAAGCTGCGCCCATCCTTGTTCTCCAAGCGGTTGATGGTAAATATCTTCTTGCAATCCACCTCGGTCAGACCAAGAATCTTTCGGATTTCGTCAAAGCGTTCCTTGAACTTGCTCTGGTCAAGCAGCATCACCACGTCCGAGTTGTTGATGATGGCCTCCTTCACGATTTCGCTGCCGATGATGTCCTGTATCTCCTGCGTCACCACGCCGACAGAAGCCCAAAACTTACGGGCGGTCTTGTACATGAACTTGATGTATTCCGCCATGAGCGGGCTGGCAATGGCCTTCCACGCCTCTTCGATGACAAGGACTTTACGGGTCTTCTTGATGCGCATTTTCTGCAGGAACACGTCCATGATAATCAGTGTGACAATGGGAAACAGTTTCTTGTTTTCCTTGATTGCATCCACTTCAAAGACGATGAATGTCTCGTCAAACAGTGCCGAATCCACATTCTCATTGAGAATCTTCTCATATGCGCCTCCCTTGTAGAACGGCTGCAGCATGGTCGAATAGGTCGAGTAGCTGATTGTCGTGATGTCATTTTCGGTGCAGATCTGCTCCAGACGGTCGAATGAGTAGTCAAAGAATGAGTTGAAGTTCAGTTCCGACACTTTGAGAGCCGCCCGCCGTGCCTCAAGCACCTCTATCTGTTTGCGCACCATCTCATCCACCTCTCTGGGTGGTTTGTTTGGGTTCTTTCGGCTGGCCGCCGCAAACAGGTTTTTCAGCAGTACCTCCCGTTGCTCGTCGGTGTATCTTGTAAATCCGTTGAAATAGGCATCATAGTAGTCTATGATTATCTGCTCGACAATGCGGAACTCGATTTCGGGAATCTGGCTGTCCGACCCTTTCCAAATCATCAGGATAAGGTTCTTGAGGAAGTCTATCTTCTCGATATTGTATTCCTCCCGGTTGATGCGAAACGGATTCATCGTAATAGGCCGTTCCTCGGTATAGGAGATATACTTGCCGCCCAGATACTCGCACAGTCCCTCGTATGAGTTCCCCGTATCGACCATCACCACATCCGTTCCCTGCTCATGGAGCTGGCGCACGACCGAGTTCATATGAGAGAGTATTTATAGTTGATTATCAGCGATATAAGAAAATATCGGTACAAAAATAATCGCTGTAAGAAACAGGGTGAAAAAGCTGTTTTTGGGAGGAGCAAAGAGGGAAAGAAAAAGGTTGGTTTAAGATTAAGATTTAACAAAAACTTAACAAACGGAAGGCATTTTTATACTTCCCTGATGGCTGCTCGGAATGAGGTCAAAACCACAAAGGAGTTGTCGGGGAATTATTCATTTACATTGATAATCAATAAATTAATTGTGTATAGGAGACAAACGAGGTACAAACGGACTAAAATTTATCCGCTATGAGTTTTAATTCTCGTTGTCGCAATAACCATAAATCATCATTGAGGTATATACAAATCTCATGATGAAGTAAGAATTTATCGTTTTTCCTATTTCTATAGAAAGTTTTTCGACATTTGTTTTCTTATCTCACAATACTTATATATATTTGCATGAAATCTAAAATGTTTTAGTTGATATGGCAAATTTAAACAGATTAAAAGTTGTACTCGTAGAACAACAAAAAACAGGGAAATGGTTAGCTGAACAATTAGGCAAATCTAATTGCACAGTAAGCAAATGGTGCAGTAATTCTATACAACCAGATTTACAGACCTTAGAAAAAATATCAAAGCTTTTAGGCGTAGATATACGAGATTTGATAACACCCACAAATCAGGAGAATAGGTAATAAATATCATTATGCCGAATAAATCTCATTTTAATAGTGGATTAAGGACATTAGTTCAACAAGCCAGAGATGGCATAGAGCATAGCTCTGCTATTCATGTCCGTAATTTCGATAAAACATTTCATGCAGTGTATATTCAGGACGCTATCAAATTTTTAAAGACTGTACCCGATTCCTCAGTTCAGTTGGTTCTGATAGATCCTCCATACAATTTGGAGCTAGATTATTGGGATTCCTTCCCAAACTATCTTGATTGGGCAAAACAGTGGATTGATGAAATATACCGCATAATGTCAGATAACGGTAATTGCGTAATTTTTGGTGGTTTTCAATTTCAAGATTTGAAGCAAGGCGACCTGTTAGAAATTTTATATTATATCAGACATAATACCAACTTGAGACTAATAAATCTCATAATATGGTATTATAAAAATGGGATGAGCGCACATAGATATTTTGCTAATAGGCATGAAGAAGCGATTTGGCTATCTAAGACTAAAAAATATTATTTTGACCTAGATTCCGTTCGAGTCCCGTATAATGAGGAAGCCAAAAAAGCCGCTTTAAAGGATAAAAGACTTAGACCTGAAAATATTGAAAAGGGTAAAAATCCAACAAATGTTTGGGAAATAGGACGATTAAATGGCAATTCTACGGAACGAGTGGGGCATCCTACTCAGAAACCTACAGAAATAATTCGACGGCTGGTTAAGGCTTTATCCTATGAGGGTTCTCTCGTTTTGGATTTTTTTGCTGGTTCAGGGACTACGGGGAGGGTATGTATTGAAGAAAATCGCCATTCAATTATGGTGGATTCTGATAATTCATTGAAAAGATATTTTGAGATGCACCGAAAGAAAATGTCTGGAACCTCTTTTAAACCATACGAAATTTGCGAAAATATAGAAATAGAAAAATTTCTTGAGAAGGTAAACAAAGAGGAAACTTATACAAAAAACAATATAGAATAATATTTAACAATAATAATATGGCAAAGAAAAATCAATCAACAAGATTAACTCTTCAGCACAAAGAAAGTCATGGCGTTGAAGGTATCTTCGGAGAAGAAGCCAAATTGCATGATTTGACAGTTGGTGAAATTTCTCATCATGTCATAGCTAAATTAACCGAAGATTATCCTCAGTTGACATTTCGATATAGACAAAGTATAGAAAAGAAAGAAATTAATGAGGCATTACAAAAAGTTGACCCAAATCTTGGACAAACCCTATTTGTGGAGAACGCAAGTATCATTCCTGATGGTGGAATAATAGAGGTAAAAGACGATAACGAAAATTGGAGAGTTGTATTAGTGTCAGAAGCTAAACATCAGGGAAAGGATATAGAAAATATTAGAAAAGGCGAGCTGGTCGGAAAGAATAAAGACCAAGATTTAATGGCAGCTGGAAATGCGATAGAACGTTCTCACAAGAACATTTCCGAAATTGCCAACTTTATGTTAGCAGAATCTCATTTCCCATATGTTTTGTTTCTCGAGGGGTCTAATTTTTTGACTGAGACTATAAAAGTAACAAGACCTGACGGACGAGTAGTTACCCTTGAATATAATTCAGGAATGCTTAATAGATTAGACAGATTAACGGCTGCTAATTATGGAATGCCTATCAATACCAATCTTTGTAAAAATATGTTTGTTAAGCATAAGGATAAAACGATAATGCTCCAAGCGACATCTATTTATACTCAAGGAGATGGAGGTAGTTGGAATAAAAGTAAGATGTTTGATATAATGCTTGAAATATCGAAAACATCCTTACAAATATTGGGTAGTGATTTATTCAAGCAATTAACAAAGAAATAGACATTTCAGAGGAGTTTGTTATGGCGAGAAATGCAACAAATGGTTTATTACAAAAGGCTAAGAAATCTAAGAGTGATGAGTTCTATACGCAACTTTGTGACATAGAACGGGAACTCCAGTATTATCGAGGTCAATTTGAAGGTAAAATTGTGTATTGTAATTGCGATGACCCTAGGGTTAGTAATTTCTTTAAATATTTTGCAACAAATTTCCATAGTCTAGGATTAAAGAAGCTAATTGCATCCTGTTACATAGAATCCGACAATAGTATATTTCAAGAACAGGATTTTAAAACAGGATTCTATTGTGAGTATTTTGGTAAGAACAATCAAAATATTGAGTTTAGAAATTTTAAAGGCAACGGAGACTTTAGAAGTGCTGAAAGTATTGAATTACTAAAACAATCTGATATAGTTGTCACCAATCCACCATTTTCATTATTCAGAGAATTTGTCTCTCAAATAATCAAATACAATAAAAATTTTTTAGTAATTGGAAATGTTAATGCTATTACATATAAAGAAGTATTTGAGTTAATCCAAAGGAATAAAGCTTGGTTAGGTGTTAATCTTGGAAGAGGAATTTCAGGTTTTATTGTTCCTGACCATTATAAGCGTTATGGCACAGAAGTAAGTGTTAATAGTGATGGACAAACAATAATTGCAACTAACGGTTGCTTGTGGTTGACGAATTTAGAACTATCGCAACGCCATAAAGATATTGTACTGACAAAAGAATATAAAGGAAATGAGGACATGTATCCACATTTTGATAATTGCGATGGTATAAATGTTAATAGAACGCAAGATATACCTAAGGATTATCATGGCTTAATGGGGGTGCCTATAACATTTCTACACAAATATAATCCAGAACAGTTCGAAATTGTAAGATTTCGAAAAGGGGATGACGGCAAAGATTTGCGGATAAATGGTAAATGTCCCTATTTCAGAATACTTGTTAAAAACAAAAAGATTGACGCATAAGGTTAAGACATATTAGATTTATGAAGATTAAAAATATAGAGGATATAAATTTCCTTATTGATAATTCTGTAGAAGAATCTACTGAATTAGAATATAAACGCTCATTCGCAAAGTCAAATAAAGATTGGAAAAAAGAACTAGCGAAGGATGTTAGTGCGATGGCAAATTCAAATGGTGGAATAATTGTGTATGGGTTAAAAGAAAAAGAAATATCAAAAGGGCACTCCGTTCCTGAAGGTGTTTCACCAATACCAACATCAGAGATGACAAAAGACCAGTTGTCGCAACTTCTATCTTCAAATATCCAGCCAATTATTGATGGTATAGAGATTTCCTATATTCCATACAACGAAGAAAGTGGTTTTTACATTGTATCTGTTCCTCAAAGTAATACAGCTCACCAAAACAAGTTATCTCATATGTATCATAAACGGAGAAATGCTACCGTTGATGCAATGGAGGACTATGAAATTAGGGATGTAATGAACAGAAGCAAAACTCCTATTATAGACTTGGACTTTGAAATAATAAAGACAACAGTGAAAGTTATTACAAAGGATTATTCTTCTTTGTTAAAGTTAGGAAAATTAGAAAATGAAAGCACAAGAATTGACTATAGTCTAAAAATTAGGCCAGTAAACAATGGTCAGATATTAGCTAAATATGTTAACTATTTTGTTTATCTGCCATCATTCATAATGTCGGATGAAGAAGAAAGTGATAGTGATTACAGTGAAATTTTTGATGATAATACAGTACGGGATGTTGTTGGATTTGACGGGCTTAGAAAACAATATGGTCCAGCTCGTTATGACCCTATATTACCAGGAATATGTGGACGTTCTAGAACTGTCAGCTTAAGCATTGAAGAAGATATGGACTTTGAAAAATTACCATCAATAAGATACGAAACGCATGCAGATAATGCCCCTATACGAAAGGGGACTATTCAGTGGAAAGAGATTAGAGTTATAAATAAGTATGATAAAGAGGTTCATGACCCAATGGCACCGCCATCACTATACTAGAAAGAATGAACTGTATTTAACTTAACGGCTGATATTTTGCTGTTTTTGCTCAATCTTCCAATCATATTTCCCCTCTGCGACATCGCCCACCTCTTTGAGTGTATGGCGATGTTTTATTTCATCAAAGGGCTGACGGCTCTCTGCATAATCACAGAGCCATGCACCGACTGCATTTTGTTGTTCGGTCGTTTCCCCGTATTCCTGCATCACACTCTTGATATCGGCGGCTTCGGATGGAGCAAAGAAAGATTTATGCTGCTCCGTTCCGAAATGGATAATTGCATCAATGGCTCGCTTAAAGACTTCGCTTGCCTTATAAAGAATATCGGCAAGCACGTTCAGGATATGCCTACTCGCTCTTAGCGCACTCTCCAGCAAACAGATGGTCTTGTCTTTCTCCGCCGTGGCACGGCTTACGGCAAAGTCGATGTGCTGCTGCTCATTGGCTTGCTGCTCCTGAAGCTGCTTCACCGCCTTGTCCTTTTCAATGGTAAGTGAGCGGATTTGTACCAAAGCCCTGTCACACTCGGCTTCGGCCTTCTGCTTCTCTGTAACCAATGCTTGTGTCAGTTCCGTCACTTTGTTTTTGACAGCATCGGGAAAGGATTTTTTGATGCGCTCATTTTCGGCTTTCAGCTTGGCATTTTCCTTTTCGACTGCTGCGGATTTGCCCACCCCGACAAGGCTGCTTACGCTGTCCAATATGCTGTCCATTTTCGCCTTGCGCTCGTCTTTGAGTTGCCGCTCCTTGTCGGCAATCTCGCTATCAAGCGATTGTCGATATTGCTCTTTCGCTTTGTTCTCACTCTCGATAGTTTGCTGTTCCTTTTCGGCTTCCTCCTTGGCAGCAAGGGCTGCTTCCTTTTCGGTTTTGACCCGTTCCGCTTCCTGCTTCTGCTTGGCAAGGATGAAGTCTGTGCGCTCCAAATGCTCCTTGCCTGTAATCTCCTTTGAGATGCCCCTTTCCATCTCCAAGCACTCAGCCAAAACCGTCTGCATCTCGCTCATGGCTTTCTCGTCCAGCTTGCAGGACTTGCCCGTATCGTGGTTCATCCAATCCCATACGATATGGGCGTGTAAGTTTGGTTTCCATGTGGCATTGTCGCCGGGTATTCCGTAATGCCCCTCGTCACGGTGGATGAACACTTGCAGGGCTGTGACACCCCAACGCTCGTTACACACCTTGCAGAACTTCTGCAACTGCTCCATCGTGGTGTCCTCCTTGATTACTACCACGCCCTCCTTGAGTGGTGTGCTGCCACGGACGATGGTCACCTTACCTGTCTTTTTGTTCACCCGTTCACGGTCTTTGGTCTGCATCGCCCGACCTGTCTTTTCCTTGACCATTGCGGCTATCTGATTGTAGTAGTCGGTCAATGAGGTATCGCCTAATTGTGATGATACCCACATTTCGTTTTTTGCCATAAGGTCGGTACGGATATAGAACTTCTCCTTGCGGATATTGGCGAGATATTCTGCTGACCGTTTGTTATGTGGACTGCTGCTTCCAAGGTTGCAGGGCTTTATGTTGATGGATGTCTTCTGTGCCATAGAGCTTGTCTGTTTTTGAGTTTCACTTTGGGTTATTAGGGCTGAGCCTTAATCGGAGGGTGCAGGGAGAGGGTCACTTCCTGCTCCGGGTTCTTAGGGGTGGAAGCCACTAAGCGGAGTTTCCAAAGAGAGGGTCACTCTTTGGTCGGGTTGCACAGGGCTGAAAGTCCTTGCCGGGTTCTTAGGGCAGCGTCCTAAGTGGGACGGGGCAACGCCCAGCCCCTCGGGAGAGCCCACAACTTCGGGAGCGAAGCGGAGAAGTTATAGTGGGCTATACATGGGCAAGCCCATACATTCACGCCACGACAACGGAGTACCGCTAAAATCCGCCCTCTGCGGCTGTCAAATTCCCGTGCCTGTATCGGTATCATCCACGCCGTCAATCGTGCCTTCTTGCGCTTCCTTGTGGCTCTCTGCGCGGTTTCCGTCAGGCATCGCATCCTCTTTGTCTATGATACGGGGATGTTCGGAATTTTCCTCGCTGTCCAGCCCGTCAGCGGAACGGTCGGAGAACACAGACGAACAAAGGGAAAAAGAAATGGCTGCTGCGCCGCTTGCCGTGGTGTCCGTTTCCTGCTCTCGGCATTGATGATTGGCTTGCACGGTACATTCTCCATTCTGTGGCAACATTTCATTGGGGCTTGGTGTCCGTGTGCCATCTGCCGGTTCTTTTGCATTAGCCGATGGCTTGACATAATGGGGATTGGTCAGGAGGACACCACCGACATACCAGCCTGTAAGGAAATGCAGGGTGTGTATGGAAGTGCGGTTGTTGGTTCGGGTGGTCAGCACACCGAGCCTGTTAAAACTGCCTATGAGCTTGCCCACCGTCTTTCGGTTGCACCCCAAGTATTCCGCAAGCTCCACATCGGAAGCTGCGACTTCTCCCACCTCCAAAGTGATTTCTATACCCTTGATGTTGCAAACGGTCTTTGTCCGCACGGCATGGGTCATCAGCCTGTGCAGGCATTTCTGTCTTTGGGCGGAGAATCTGCCCTCCAAAAGAAAATCCCACTGCCCGTCCGAAAGGATGGTGCAGTAATGTACGGTCTGTTTTTCCTTGTCCATAATCTATGATATTTAGATGTTACTTTGGTCTGCTGTCTGTAACGAACTTGGCTTGTGCTTCTTACTGCTTCGCAAGGCTTCAAGCCGTCTGTTAAACTCTTCCTCGCTGCCTGTACCCGATGTTCCTCCTTGCTCTATCCAACCGATGATTTCATCCTCAAAGAAGTAGAGCTTGTTGCCCCTCTTGTGGTACGGTATGCGTTTTTCCGAAGTCATTGCATAGATGGTGGAAGCGGACTTTCCGAGCAAGGCGGCGACATCATCCAAGCCAAGCAACCGTCTGTCTTTTTGCTGTCCGTCCTTGCCCAAAACTTTATCCACCTTGTCCGCAAGCTGCCCCACCTTTTCAATCAGGAGGGAAACAGCCTGCGGCAGTTGTTCAAATGTGATTTTATCCATAAGCCGTAATCTTTATTTGAGTGTAATTTGTTCGGAAGCCTTTCGCTTCAGGTCGTTCACCACATCGGCATAAACCTGCGTGGTCGCCACATTGCTATGGGTAAGCATCTTTGATATGGTGTAGAGGTCGGTACCTGCGGCGAGTTGCAGGGTTGCGTAGGTATGCCGGAAGCAGTGAAAGGTTATGTGCTTCGTAATCCCTGCCGACTTTATCCAATCTTTGAGATACAAGGGGAGCAAGGCTTGTGTCATTCCCTTGAACACCTGCCCTGTGGAACGCTCGCCACAGAGGGCAAGGGCTTCATCCGATAATGGCAGCACAGCTTCCGTCCGTGTCTTTTTGGTGACGATGTGCATACACCAGCCGCCATCCGCCGCTTTGATGATGTTCTCCCATTGCAGGCGGATGATGTCGCTGATGCGCAATCCCGTAAGGCAGGAGAACAGAGCCGCAGACCTTACAACAGGCTTCTCGCATGGCGTATCTGCAAGCATTTTCACCTCGTCAAGCGTCAGGAACTCACGCCTTGTATTGGCTTCCTTGGCGTGTTTCAGTCGTGGAGCGATGTTCTCCTTAATCCGTCTTTCCTCGTAGGCTTGCCGCAGAACACATTTCAACTTGTTCAGGTTGTTGTTGGCGGTGGATGCCATCATCTTGCTTTTGTTTTGCGTGGTGAGCGAAAGCATGTAGGTAAGAAATCCCTGGCAGTATTCTACAGTCAAATCATCAAAGGTGCAGCTTCCGCCACAATACTTTTCAAAGTGCTTGTAGGCGGCGTTCCAATTCCTGAAATTGTCATCGTCCGCCATTTTGGAGCGGAAGTATTCCAAGAAGCTCTCCTTACCCCTGTTGCGGTCGAGAAAGCCGAACTCCTCGTTGATGATGGCTTCCGTCCTCCTACACTTGATAAGCTCCGCATTACGCAGCATGGTCTTGTTGAACTCCGCTTCAAACTTCTCTGTCGGGTTGGCATAAATGTAGATACCGAGATATTCACGCCTTGTCAGCTTGCCCGTTTTCGGATGCCTGACGGGTGGGTAGAAGTCAAGGTAAAGTGATAACTGCCCGTTCTTGATGGGTCGTTTCCTGACCGTCACTTTCGTACAAATGTTTGTCATATCGCTAATGTATTTGATTGGTTATAAATGCTTATTCTTCCCGTTTGGCTTTCGTGCTTGCGCTTTTCCGCTCCGCTTCCTTACGTGCAGCATCCCAGTCGGCTTTCAGGTAGTACAGGCGGTTTCCGTGTATGCGCTTCGTCCGTACCCCGTGCGTGAGGGCGAACCTGCGTACTTGGGTCTTGCCCAGCCCGAACAGGCGCATGATGTCGAAGCACGAATACCAATGTTCCGAGAGGTTGTTGCCCAGCCGCTCGTCCTCCTCCGCCATCGCCTTGTCCACTTCCACTTTCGGGAAGCATTTGGTGGCGTTGGCTTTGATGCACGGTATTGAGTACCGCATACGGAGGTTGTAGAACCGTCCGTAAGTATAATTGAACTTTTGGCATATTTCTGCCATCGTATAAAGGTCGCCGCCGACACTCTCCCTGTCCGTGAATGTGTCACGCACGGACTGTTTATAGTTTGCCGCCGGAATGAGCCGCCGTTTTGTCGGGCTATCCTTTTTCTTTCCCTCTTGTCGGATGAGGGCTGTTTGCTCTTTTTCCTGTCTTTCTCCGTTCATTTTCTTCTTTGTCTTTTTCCCCTGCTTTGCGAATATCGAAATGCTCCGCTTGCAGTAGGTAGTTTCCTTAATCATCAGGAAGAAATCCTCCTTGGTGATTAGCGTAATATGGTATGTAATCCTGCAAGCCCGAAGCGTACCCTTGTAAATCAGGTTATATACGGTGCGACTGCTTACTTGCAGTATGTCCGCCACCTCCCCAATGGTGAGGAACGGTTTGTTTGGCATATCCCAACCGAAGTCGGGCTGACCTGTTAATTTGTGTTCATTTTGACGGTCCATCATCGAAGAAATTAAGTTGCACATTGTTGAACGCTGTTGCACACTGCTGAAAGGAAGTCGAACCATGCGACCCCTCCTGCGAGGTACAACCGTGGTACAAAATTACTCCAATGAGGACTAAACGCCAACAGCCGAATTTTCAGTTTGTTAAAACATATTAGCTGAAAATCAGGTTTTTACAACGATTGGTTTTGCAGCCGCTTGCTCCCGTTTTGTCCTGTTTTTCTCCATGTGGAATACATATGAAAACTCTTGCCGCTGCCCGAAGGCCCCAAACAGAAAAAATTGGAATTA
>ENA-ORRZ01002019-ORRZ01002019.1-human-gut-metagenome-genome-assembly--contig:-NODE-2019-length-11022-cov-7.244278_pt1 | contig 11022 bp, 8 predicted proteins | sample MGYA00242185_ERZ509152 | MGnify/ENA primary metagenome ERZ509152 (study PRJEB26280, sample SAMEA2338668) | human gut metagenome | biome: human gut; feature: human-associated habitat; material: faeces... | reverse complement strand
AATATGCCGAAATGGTTATGGACGAAAATATGTCTGTAATACATATCATCGGCTCCCTTCATTGGGAACGCACACAAGTAGAAAGCCATATTATGGATACTATCAAAGATATCCCCGTATCTCTCATTTCTTATGGAGGAAGCGATCATTGTTTCACACTATCTGTACATACCACAGATAAAAACAGACTGATTAGTTCGCTATCCAGACAATTTTTCGAGAGCCAGTATGCAGCCTGATCCAAAGCAAAAACGCTTTCCAACATATCTTTCGTGTCCAGAATATGTATCCTTATCCGGCTTTATATCTTATATTCCTCTATCTTCCGATACAGGGTAGTAAGTCCAATTTTCAGCAAACGGGCAGTTTCCGTTTTATTTCCCTTAGTGTATTCCAAAACACGGGCAATATGCCTCCGCTCCATTGCCGCCAGTTCAAAGCCCTCCGCACTATCGTCCGAACATTCGTAATGAACATTTTGAATTTCCAAGGGTAAATCGCAAACATCCAACCGCCCACCTTCGCAGACAATCAGGCTACGCTCGATAACATTTCGCAATTCGCGGATATTTCCTTTCCAAGACTGTTTCTCCAAAGCCTCCAGAAAAGCGGGAGTCATCTCACTAATAGAATACGAAAGTTTCTCGGAAAAGCTCTTGGCAAAAGCTGCTGCAAGAATACTGATATCCCCTGCCCGCTCACGAAGTGCAGGGAGATGCACCTGAAATACAGAAAGACGATAGAACAAATCTTCACGAAAACGTCCCTCTTTGATTTCTTCCTGCAGGTTGCGGTTCGTTGCAGCAATGATACGCACATTCACCCTGGTAGGCTTTGTGTCACCAACTTTTATATACTCGCCGATTTCAAGAATACGCAGTAACTTGGCTTGCAGTTCAAAAGCCATTTCCCCTATCTCATCCAGAAAAATCGTTCCGTTATGAGCTTCCTCAAAAAGCCCTTTCTTATCTTTCAAAGCACCGGTAAATGAGCCCGCCTTGTGCCCGAACATCTCACTCTCTAATAATTCCTTACTAAAAGAGGAGCAGTTAACCGCTACGAAATTCTGTTTACTCCGCTTACTATTATAATGGATAGCCTGAGCAAAAACCTCTTTTCCTGTCCCGGTCTCTCCGGTAAGTAATACCGGAACATCCGTGACAGACACCTTCTGTGCCAAAGAGATAGCTTCTTTCAGCACTTTCGATTCTCCTAAAATAGAATCGAACGAATACATCTGCCCGACTTTCTTCTCCAGTTTTTCCAACCGGACATTCATTCTTGCTTTCTCCGCAGCACGACTAATCAAAGGAATGATCTTATTATTATCATCTCCCTTCGTTATATAATCGAATGCACCATTCTTGATCGCCTGCACCCCGTCAGGAATATTGCCATGTGCGGTGAGAAGAATCACTTCCACATTAGGAGCCTGCTTCTTGATATTCAGCACTAAATCCACCCCATTCCCATCAGGAAGAAAAACATCACACAGAACCACATCGGGCGATTGGACTTCAAGTTGTTTGACAGCAGCTTTACAATCGCCAGCCTGACACACTTCGTACCCTTCAAGTTCCAGCATACGTGCCAAAAGGCTACGAATCTGGATTTCATCGTCAACAATAAGAATCTTACTCATACAATTTACTTACATTTAATGGAAGAATAAAAAACAGGGTGCGCAAATATAACTTTTTTCGATGAGTCTATGAACATTTCTTATATATAGTTCGTTATTTCCATAGGAAACTATTTACACTATAAAATTATGAAGATTATCATTATCGGAGGCGTTGCAGGAGGAGCTACCACTGCTGCCCGAATCAGACGAGTAGACGAGACAGCAGAAATTATCCTTTTGGAAAAAGGAAAGTATATATCGTACGCCAATTGCGGGCTGCCTTATTATATAGGAGGAGTGATTGAAGAACGGGAAAAATTATTTGTACAGACTCCCGAAGCATTCTCGACACGCTTCCGTGTTGATGTCCGCACGGAAAACGAAGTGATTTTTATTGACCGGAAGAAAAAGACGGTCACCGTACGTCAGAGTAGCGAGGATACGTATGAAGAGAGCTACGACAAACTGCTGATATCAACCGGAGCTTCTCCCGTACGGCCGCCATTACCGGGAATCGACCTTCCGGGTATTTTCACGCTAAGAAATGTCACAGATACAGACCGTATCAAAGAATATATCAACAGCCATTCTCCCCGAAAAGCGGTAGTGGTAGGAGCCGGATTTATCGGTCTCGAAATGGCCGAGAACCTGCACGCACAAGGGGCGAAAGTCTCGATTGTGGAAATGGGGAATCAGGTAATGGCTCCTATCGACTTCTCGATGGCTTCGCTCGTGCATCAACACCTGATGGACAAAGGAGTGAACCTGTATTTGGAACAAGCCGTAGCTTCTTTCGAACGGGAAGGGAAAGGACTGAAGGTTACTTTCAAGAACGGACAGTCGATTTCTGCTGATATTGTCATTCTATCTATCGGGGTACGACCGGAAACCAGTCTGGCCCGGGCTGCCGAGCTAACGATCGGCCCTGCCGGCGGTATTGCCGTGAACGACTATTTACAGACATCCGACGAAGCCATTTATGCTATCGGTGACGCTATCGAATATCGCCATCCAATCACCGGAAAGCCCTGGCTCAACTACCTTGCAGGCCCTGCCAACCGTCAAGGACGCATCGTTGCAGACAATATACTGGGAGCTAAAATTCCATACGAAGGTTCCATCGGCACTTCCATCGCCAAAGTCTTTGATATGACGGTGGCTTCCACCGGCTTGCCCGGCAAACGGCTACGCTTGGAAGGTATCGATTATATGTCGTCTACCATTCATCCCGCTTCTCATGCCGGATACTATCCGGACGCTATGCCGATGAGTATAAAGATTACGTTCGACAAACAAACGGGACGGCTGTACGGAGGACAGATTGTCGGCTATGACGGAGTGGACAAGCGAATTGACGAGCTTGCGCTCGTCATCAAACATCAAGGTACAGTATACGACCTGATGAAAGTAGAACAGGCATACGCTCCTCCATTCTCCTCCGCCAAAGATCCTGTAGCAATAGCCGGATATGTAGCAGAAGATATGATTACGGGTAAAACGAATCCTGTCTACTGGAGGGAGCTGAGAGACATCGAGATGGAGAATAAATTCTTACTGGATGTCCGTACACAGGACGAGTTTGCATTAGGATCATTACCGGGAGCGGTCAATATCCCGTTGGATGAACTCCGGGACCGGATGTCGGAATTGCCGAAAGACCGTATGATTTATACGTTCTGCGCCGTCGGTCTGCGCGGTTATCTCGCTTACCGGATATTGACGCAACACGGATTTGACAAAGTACGTAACCTTTCGGGCGGATTGAAGACTTACCGTGCAGCCACAGCCCCCATCGTTATACACCAAGAGAATGAAGACCAAACAGCCGAATCCCCTTCACCGCAAGAGAAGACACTTTCGAGCGAGCCATCAACCGCACCAGAAATTCCCGTAGCAGCTGCAAAAACAATCCGTGTGGATGCGTGCGGACTGCAATGTCCCGGTCCAATACTGAAAATGAAAAAGACGATGGACGGACTGGCTTCCGGTGAGCGGGTAGAGATTACGGCTACCGATCCGGGATTCCCGCGTGATGCTGCCGCATGGTGCAACTCGACCGGCAATCAGCTCATTTCCAAAGAGGCATCCGGAGGAAAATCTGTTGTTATTATAGAAAAAGGAGAACCAAAAGCGTGCAATATTGTTACTTCTTGTGAGGGCAAAGGAAAAACTTTTATCATGTTCAGTGATGATTTAGATAAAGCTTTAGCTACCTTTGTACTTGCCAACGGTGCGGCAGCCACAGGACAGAAAGTTACAATTTTCTTCACTTTCTGGGGATTGAACGTTATCAAAAAACTGCATAAGCCGAAAACCGAGAAAGATATTTTTGGAAAAATGTTTGGCATGATGTTGCCTTCCAGCTCGAAGAAACTGAAACTTTCAAAGATGAGCATGGGAGGAATAGGCGGAAAAATGATGCGGTATATTATGAATAAGAAAGGTATTGATTCTTTGGAATCACTGCGTCAACAAGCTCTGGAGAACGGAGTGGAATTTATTGCCTGCCAGATGTCGATGGATGTGATGGGAGTGAAACAAGAAGAACTTCTGGACGAAGTGACTATCGGTGGTGTAGCGACTTATATGGAACGGGCCGACAATGCCAACGTTAATCTGTTTATTTAACGGAACGAAATAATAAATATATGCAATGAGAAATATGAAAACAATATGTGCCATACGCGATGTATTCAGAGCTATGACCAATTTTGAGGCTAGCTTTGAGCAAGTCTACCAGATAACGCTGAACGAGGCCATGATTTTGTGCGCTCTCAAGTGTTCTTCGGAAAGAATGACGGCAACAAACCTGTCGAAACAAACGGATTTGAGCCCTTCCCATACATCAAAAATGCTCCGGATACTGGAAGAAAAAGGACTGATCGTCAGAACTTTGGGAAGCGAGGACCGGCGGCAAATGTACTTTACCCTGTCTGCTGCAGGAAGAGAACGGGTTTGTGACATGGAAATACAGAAGGTGGAAATCCCCGAATTACTGAAACCTCTGTTCAAAGACGCAGAATCTTAAACGGATCTCTGCCAATCATAAAGAGAGTTCAAAACGCGGATTAACGTGAATTAATCCGCGTTTTATTATTCATTATGCCACACTCTCTTCTTTATTACAGACACAGAAAGAAAAATGTTAATTTTCCGGCAAAATAATTCTTCGTGCGAACCTTTTTATTTCTTTGTTGTTGTTTGTAACAAAAGCCCCAAGGTACCAGGGCCTGATTTTTATATAACCTAAACATTATAAAGATATGAAGAAATTAATTCCTATTTTATTGGCGGTCTTTGCACTCGCATCCTGCGAAAAAGACCCGGACATGGGTAAGCTGGATAACAACTATCTGGTATACACTAACTACGACAAGAAAGCTGACTTCAAAGTTCCTACATTCTATCTGGCAGATCAAATTCTGGTAATCAACGACAGTAAAGAACCGGAATATCTCGAAGGAGAAGGCGCTGAACAAATTCTGGCTGCTTACACGGAAAACATGGAAGCTAGAGGCTATACAGCCGCTGATACCAAAGAAAATGCTGACCTTGGTATCCAAGTAAGCTATATCGAAAGTACTTATTATTTCACCAGCTACAATCAGCCCGAATGGTGGTGGGGCTATCCCGGCTATTGGGGACCCGGTTACTGGGGCGGAAACTGGGGTGGCGGATGGTACTATCCGTACGCTGTGACTTACAGTTATAGCACCAACTCATTCCTGACGGAAATGGTGGACTTGAATGCCGACCAAGGTGAAAAAGCCAAACTCCCTGTTATATGGACCAGTTATCTGACCGGATTTGAAACAGGTTCGAGCGCTGTCAACCGTACTCTTGCAGTGGAAGCTGTCAATCAGTCATTCACTCAGTCACCTTATCTTACTAACAAATAAACAACTACAACTGTTATGAAAACAAGAAAAAATATATACTTTAAGGTAGTAGCCTTGGCGGCTATTGCCATCGCCTTCGCCATGCCGGCTAAGGCACAGCTATCAGACAACGGATATGCTAATATCGACTGGCAGTTTAATGTTCCCCTCGGCAATCATTTTGCCGACAAGTCCAGTGGTTGGGGTATGAACTTTGAAGGCGGTTATTTCGTGACTCCCAATATCGGTTTAGGTCTTTTCCTGAACTACCATACGAACCACGAATATGTAGGCCGTGAAACCTTCCAACTGGGAGCCGGTGAGGTTACTACCGACCAGCAACACACCATGTTCCAATTGCCTTTCGGTGCTGCTGCCCGTTACCAATGGAACCGCGGTGGATCCGTACAACCATACGTCAGCGCTAAACTAGGTGCCGAGTATGCTAAAATCCGTTCTAACTTCAATATGCTCGAAGCTAGAGAAAACAGTTGGGGCTTCTACGCTTCTCCTGAAATCGGTATCAATGTATTTCCTTGGGTATACGGACCGGGACTACACTTCGCTCTCTACTACAGCTATGGTACCAACAAGGCTGATGTACTGCATTACAGTGTAGACGGACTGAACAACTTCGGTTTCCGACTGGGTGTATCATTCTAAGGCTAAACTCTATCAGAATTACGTTAATAAAAAGAATGCCTCTCTGCTTCCACGAGCAGAGGGGCATTTCCTTTTATAGCTTGCCGAAAAAGGAGTGATTACTTTTTCTTCATCGCATCATAAATCGCTTCCTGTATCCTTTCACGAATGTGCAATTGATTCAATTTACGGTTGGTCGCGTCCGGATAAACCCGGTTACTCAAAAAGACATAGACCAACTCATTCACAGGGTCCACCCAAGCACAGGTTCCGGTAAACCCGGTATGGCCATACACTTCGGCAGGTACACCGGGAGCACAGTTCCCTTTCTTCGAATCAGTCATATCCGGTTTGTCGAATCCCAAACCGCGCCGACTTATCTTTGAAACTTCCGTAGTAAACAGTTGACAGGTTTCCTTACTCAGATAACGCTGTCCGTCCAACTCTCCTCCATTCAATAACATCTGATAGATACGGGCAACCTCACGGGCTGTGGAAAAAAGTCCGGCATTCCCGCCCAATCCACCAAAGAAAGCGGAAGCCTCATCATGAACAAAGCCTTGCAAAGTCTCTTTTCGCAAGAAACGATCTTTGTTGGAAGGCACAATCTCCGATTTGGCAAAGCGGCGTAAAGGCAAATAACCCGTGCGCTCCAGCCCCATCGGTCCGTAAAATTCACGTTGCAGATAGGCTTCCATCGGCATTTCCGCCAACTGTTCCACCAGCATTCCCAACAGGATAAATCCGATGTCACTATATACATAGCGTTTCTGTCTCAATGGGGTTTCCGCAATTTTTTCTTCTATCACTTTCCTGAATGAACGGTTCAGCCATATACTATCACAGATTTGAACGGTATAATCCCCGGTCCCGACAGACGAGATATATTCTTTTTTAAACTTAAAATCCGGATTCGCCCATGTGGTCGTACCAATCCGTAACGGATGTTTCGCATCCCTACGCGCACTGAACAATCGTCCGTCGTAACTATCCTTGTCTATCACTTCCTGATAGAACGGTATCCAAGATGGCAAACCGGACTGGTGAAACAGGATTTCCTGAATAGTGATATCTTTCTTGTCTGTACGTTGCAAGAACGGCAAATAATCCGAAATCTTATCGGTAAGGCTGAAACGTCCTTTATCGTAAAGTTTCATAATAGCCAGCAGAGTTCCCGTAGTTTTGGATAAAGAGGCCAAATCGTAAATATCCGTAGATTCGACACGAGGGCTGCCCTTTCCCGCATACGTACCGAACGCTTTATCATACATGATATGCCCGTTTCTCAAAACAACTATCTGGCAACCGGGATAGGCTCCCTGCTGAATGCCGTCCAGTGCAATGGCGTCAATCTTTTTCAGAAGAACGGACGAAAGACCGTGCTCCTCCGGAATGAAATGTAAAGGCGTTCTCGGTGTAATGGTCACTCCCGCCCCTGTGGGAAACAATCCGCCTATGCTTGCCGACAACCTGCCGTCCGCCGTGGCTTTGGCATATAAGATATCAGCCACCTGCCGCTGCACGTCACTATTATGGCTATGCCCCAATATCACGGCTGATGCGCGGGACACCGCACGTTGAATCTGCAACATCATTTTGCCGGGTGTAAAAAACAGATAGATAGTCGGGCTTTTAGGAACAAACTTGGCAAAGAAAGGCTGATAAGCCCCCAATCGTTGTTCACTGACCGCTACCACAATCCGTTTATAAGCAGCCAACGAATCACGCAACTTCTGATTTTCCTGTTCAGTCTGATTGGCACGAAGACGGAAACGGACCAATGAAGTATAACGGGACATCTGACTCGCCAGCGCATTCGTCTCACCCGGTTTTCCGACTTCGAGCAATGCAATCTTCTGTTCCTTGTCCGCGTGCAACGGTAAAATATGGTTCTTATTGTCCACCACAGTAATCGCCGCCCAATTCAACCGACGGATTAAATCGCGCGTCTGAGGAGTGTTAATACGCTGTTCCAAACCGGATACTTGCACAAACGGCTTTTTCTTTAATCCCAGTGCATATTTATAAGTCAGCACCTTACGGCATTTACTCTCAATATCCTCCCGGCTCAACTCCCCTTTTTCAATGGCTTCCAATACGGCGGATATCTCCGCTTTCAGATTACGGGGAGCCAGCACCATATCATTTCCCGCTTTCAATGCTTGCAGACTGACACTTCCATTCCCCGACACCCCTTTCATGGCAAGCGCATCTGTAAATATCAGCCCTCTAAAAGCCAATTCGTCCGTCAACAAATCATACACCACATTGCGGGACAATGACGATGGGAGTCCGCCCACCGGTTCTATAATGGGCACTTGCAAATGGCCGACCATCATACCGCCCAATCCTGCCCGGATCGCTCTTTTAAAAGGATAAAGTTCCACACTGTCCAACCGCTCGCGAGTGAAAGGAAGCACAGGCAACGCCTTATGCGAATCAATATCCGTATCTCCATGACCGGGGAAATGCTTGCATACAGACAGTACTCCTCCTTCTTCCAGACCGGATGCGTAAGCGATAACCTTATCTGCCACCTGCATCGGATTTTCTCCGAAAGAACGGGTATTAATCACCGGATTCTTCGGATTGATATTCACATCCGCCACCGGAGCAAAATTAACCTGAGCCCCAATCTGTTTGCACTGGCGGGCTACTTCACGCCCATACGCATGAATCAACCGATTGTCCTGAATACAGCCCAGCACCATATTTCTCGGGAAAACAGGTGTGCCGCGCAAACGCATTGCCAGCCCCCATTCTCCATCGAAAGTAATCATAACAGGTACTTTGGCTTGCCGCTGCGCCCGATTCGTCAAGTTGACCTGGTTCTGCAGTTTTCCACCGGAAAAAAGAAGTCCGCCCACTTTATAAGTATCAACGGCTTCACGCAGCAATTCCAGATTTCGTTTGGTATCCACAGGAGTGATGGTATAGATAAATAACTGCCCGACTTTTTCTTTGAAGGAAAGCCTATCCATTACCGAGTCTACCCAATGGCGGCAGTCCTTATCCTGGAGAGCCTTATATACCAACTGCGGTTCAACGGCAGCAGCATTTTGAGCCGAACCCGTTACCGGTCCGGCTGAAATAAGAAATAAAAACGCTAAGATTGAGGAAAGTTTCTTCATTTATGTTCCAAAGTCAAATCAAGACGGCCTACACGCACACCACTCTTCCCCGTGTGCATGACAGCCACTTCTTCTCCATCCATGTTCAAATATGTTTTCGGGCCTTTCATAAAGGTGTGCGAATGCCCGCCCAAAATCACATCGATATTACGTGTATTCGCCACCAGGCGTTCGTCCATCTGAATTCCCAAATGCGACAGACATACCACAACATCACATCCTTTCTCTTTCAGCAAAGCAGCCACTTCATTCGATACCCCGACCGGGTCCTCATAAACTACTCCTTCACATTTATTAGCCTGAATCAGTCCTTCCGGTTCCGCTCCCAGACCGAAGACACCTATTTTCAAACCATATTTCTCTAAAATAACGTATGGCTTTACAATATCCTTCAATACCGTAGCTTCCAAATTATAATTGGCACAGACTACCGGAAACTTTGCCATCTTGAAAATACGGGCCATGTTATCCACATCGAAATCAAACTCATGATTGCCGATAGTCATCGCGTCATAGCCCATTTCGTTCATCAACTTAATTTCCACTTCCCCCTGAAACATATTATAATAGGGAGTCCCCTGCGAAATATCCCCGCAATCGAACAACAATACATTGTCGTGCTCTTTGCGGAACTGTTCAAGGAAAGTAGCCCGGCGGACAAATCCTCCTTCATTATAATTGCGGTCACCTTTCTGATTGACCGGTTCAATGCGACTATGCACATCGCTAGTCTGCAAAAGTATAAGTTCTTTAGTATCCTGCGCAAATAGGGAAAAGGCAAAGCTTACCGCCAGGCACAGCAGGAAAGATATCTGAATTCTTCTCATATCCAACATTTTTAGTTTCTCCTTTTTTATTTTATAGAAATACGTCCATCCAGTTTGGAGGTAATCAGCTGACCTTCGGCAGTCTGCTTCCGCACATATTCAAGAAACAGGCCGCGCAAAGTAGCGTTCTCCGGACACACACGTTTCTCCGCTTGCAGAAGAGCGTCCATCCGCCCGTTTCCATCCGCCAGATAATCGATGGTAGCTACCGTATAAGATTGGTCATCCTTCACCGGTTGTCCGCCAATGGTTACATTCAGCAGTTCGCCTTCCTTACTGATTTCCATACGAATGCCACTCACTCCTTCTCCATGCAAGGAAGCGATAGCCTTAAAAAGACGTTTCATGTCCGTCCCCTTCATTGTCAACACACAAAGCGAATTCTCGAAAGGAAGGATTTCGAAGATTTCACCAACGGTGATATCTCCCTTCGGCAGGATATTGCGCAATCCTCCCATATTTACCAATCCCATATCGGCAGGTTTACCCAATACCCGAACCGCCGCCTGCTGCAACACACCTGCCACAAGATTGGAAAGGAGGCTTTCCGGATTCCCTTTATCCATTATCATTTCACTGGTGCCAATGACTTCATACATCATCGCATCTACTTTGTCCTTATAGGGCTTCAATATCTCAGCAGCTCTTTTGTCGGGATTCGCATCCCAGACTGAATCGATCGTAATCATACTGCCTTTTACTCCAACCACTTCGTAGTTGGCCGTGGTTTCCCGTGCCGAGCGACAGGACGTAAAGAGGAAACCTCCCGCCAACACGGCTACAATCAGATACTTCACATAAGTCTGTTTCATGTTCGCTATTTTTAGATATGCTACAAATATACGAAAACATTTGGCTATCTGACAAATAATTCGTTACTTTGCACCGCTTTCGCGCAATCGCTGTCAAGAGAAGAGATA
>ENA-ORRZ01002011-ORRZ01002011.1-human-gut-metagenome-genome-assembly--contig:-NODE-2011-length-11077-cov-2.712938_pt1 | contig 11077 bp, 7 predicted proteins | sample MGYA00242185_ERZ509152 | MGnify/ENA primary metagenome ERZ509152 (study PRJEB26280, sample SAMEA2338668) | human gut metagenome | biome: human gut; feature: human-associated habitat; material: faeces... | reverse complement strand
CCTGACAGAAGCCCCCAGAAGAACCGGCGCTGCCGGATGCGTTTGCCCGCCAGAAAACCGCCGCATAAGCAGGTCAAAAGATACACGGCATACACCATCAGGTTCACCTGTCCCTCTTTCAGGCGCAGTTTATAGAGGGCAAAGGCCAGGGCAGCCAGAAGGATTCCTGACAGCACATAGGAGATGAGCAGGGAGCGGAGCATGGGCTTCACAATACCATTTTCCATATATTGTTCTCCTTTTGAAAGAATCTATGTTGCAGTATATTCCCGGGGGAGCCTTTAATATGACAAACCTTTGAAAATACCGTTGCAAGGGACTTTAACCTGTGTTATAATTTCAAAGAATTATATGTTCAAACAAATAATAATATTAAATGAATAGGAGGTGCCGTAGTATGAAGCACGTTAAGACATTGAATACCAATACCTTAAAGGACACAATGAAGAAGGGCGGATGCGGCGAGTGCCAGACTTCCTGCCAGTCTGCATGCAAGACTTCCTGTACAGTTGGAAACCAGAGCTGCGAGAACGCTGACCGCTAATCCGGCGTCCGTTTCCTATGCTGCAAAGCCCCTATGGTCACCGGGATTATAGGGGCTTTCCTTTGCTGTAAAAGATATGGGGCAGACAGCCCTTAGAAAGAGAGAGTATAAATTTTGATTCATCAGTATATTAACAATGGTTATCATATTGTTCTGGACGTAAACAGCGGTTCCGTCCATGTGGTAGATCCGGTTGTCTATGACGCCATCAAGGCGGTGGCAGAGCAGATTCCGGAGCTGGAAAAGCCACAGGCTCTTCCGGCAGAAGTGACTGCAAAGGTTCATGAGACACTGGATGCAGTTTACAGTGAAAAAGAAGTGACAGAGGCGTTGGAGGACATCCAGCAGCTCATTGATGCAGAGCAGCTTTTAACTCAGGACATTTACAAGAATTTTGTAATGGACTTTAAGAAGAGAAAGACAGTGGTAAAGGCTCTCTGCCTGCACATTGCCCATGACTGCAATCTGGCCTGCAGATACTGCTTTGCGGAAGAAGGGGAATACCACGGACGCAGAGCTATGATGTCCTATGAAGTAGGAAAACAGGCTCTGGATTTCCTGATTGCCAATTCCGGGAACAGAAAGAACCTGGAAGTTGATTTCTTTGGCGGAGAGCCGCTGATGAATTGGGATGTGGTAAAGCGGCTGGTAGAATACGGAAGAGAACAGGAAGAACTTCACAATAAAAAATTCCGTTTTACACTGACAACCAACGGCGTCCTTTTAAATGACGAAATTATGGAATTTGCCAATAAAGAAATGGCCAATGTGGTTTTGAGTATTGACGGAAGAAAAGAGGTTCACGATTTCATGCGTCCGTTCCGCAAAGGGGCAGGCAGCTATGATTTAGTGGTGCCGAAATTTCAGGAATTTGCCAAGAGCAGAGGGGAAAAGAGTTATTACGCAAGAGGAACCTTTACCCGTCATAACCTGGATTTTTCAGAAGACGTGCTGCACCTGGCAGATTTGGGATTTGACCAGATTTCTGTGGAACCGGTGGTGGCAGACGAGAAAGAAGCATATGCTCTGCAGTGGGAAGATGTACCGAAAATCTGTGAAGAGTATGACAAGCTGGCAAAAGAAATGATAAAACGGAAGAAAGAAGGCAAAGGATTTAATTTCTTCCACTTTATGATAGATTTAACAGGCGGTCCCTGTGTGTACAAGCGTTTATCCGGCTGTGGTTCCGGTACGGAATACCTGGCTGTCACTCCGTGGGGGGATCTTTATCCCTGCCATCAGTTCGTAGGAGAAGAAAAATTCCTTATGGGCAATGTGTGGGATGGTGTAAAGCGCACGGATATCTGCAGTGAGTTTAAAGAGTGCAATATATACGCAAAGGAAAAATGCCAGAACTGTTTTGCAAAATTCTACTGCAGCGGCGGCTGTGCGGCAAACTCCTACAATTTCCACGGTTCCATCAATGACGTCTATGAACTGGGCTGTGAATTACAGAGAAAACGAGTGGAATGCGCCATTATGCTGAAAGCGGCAGAGGCAGAAGAAGCAGAATAAAATCTAAGAAAAAGAAGGGAAAAACAATGAAGAAAAGCAGAGGAGTACTGGTATTGGTGCTGACTGTTATCGTTACGGCGCTTCTGATTTTTACCACTGCAGTGGGCTTTGGTCCTACGGGTACAGGTGCCGCAAAGAATATTAAGACAGGTCTGGATTTGTCCGGCGGTGTCAGCATTACTTATCAGGCGTCAAAAGAATCACCTACGGAAGACGAAATGTCAGATACTATTTATAAACTCCAGAAGCGTGTGGAGCAGTACAGTACAGAGGCGCAGGTTTACAAAGAAGGGGATAACCGCATTATCGTGGAAATTCCCGGTGTAACAGATGCCAATAAGATTCTGGAAGAACTTGGAAAACCAGGTTCCCTGTATTTTATTGCCCACAAGGATTCTGAGGGCAACGAAAACTATAGTTATGACGCTGCAACGGGAGAATATAAGCTGAACAAAACCATCGAAGAGATTGAGGCAGACGGCGGTATTGTTCTGACCGGTACAGATGTAAAGGACGCTAAAGCAGCTGTATCTCAGGATGACCTGAGCAATAAGGTGAATGTGGTCAGTCTTTCTTTTACAAAAGAGGGAACAAAGAAATTTGCCGAAGCTACGAAAAGTGCATATGAAGCGGGAAAAGACAGTATTGGTATTTATTATGACGGAAGTTTTGTCAGCGTTCCCAATGTACAGTCTGAAATCAAAGACGGAAATGCACAGATTGATGGTATGGCCAGTGCAGAGGAAGCAGAAAATCTGGCTTCTACCATTCGTATCGGCGGTCTGAAACTGGAACTGACGGAACTGCGTTCCAGTGTGGTTGCAGCACAGTTGGGGGAAGAAGCTATTTCCACCAGTTTGCTTGCGGCAGCCATTGGTCTTGCTTTGATTATTCTCTTTATGATTGTTGTGTATCGGATTCCGGGTCTGGTGTCCGGTATTGCCCTGATTATTTATGTGTGTCTGGATTTGATTGCCTTAAATGCCTTTGACCTGACACTGACGCTGCAGGGCATTGCGGGTATTATTCTTTCCATTGGTATGGCTGTGGATGCAAACGTTATCATCTATGCCCGTATCCAGGAAGAAATTGCAGCGGGGAAAAGTGTGAGAACCGCGCTGCAGAACGGTTTCAAAAAGGCATTTTCCGCTATTTTTGACGGAAACATTACTACATTAATCGCTGCTTTTGTCTTAAACTGGATGGGCTCCGGCTCTGTCAAGGGATTTGCACAGACATTGGCTCTTGGTATTGTACTGTCCATGTTTACTGCACTGGTGATTTCCAGGTATGTGATGTACGCGGCTTATGCAGTAGGAATCAAAGATGAGAAATTCTACGGAAAGAGAAAAGAGAGAACGCCTATCCGCTTCCTGCAGAAAAAGAAAGTCTTTTTTGCAATCTCAATCCTCATGATTGTAAGCGGTCCCATTGCCATGATGGCCTTTAAGGGAAGCACAGGAGAAGCGCTGAAATACAGTCTGGAGTTTAAGGGCGGTACCTCTACAAACGTAACCTTTAATGAGAATATGTCTATTGCGGACATCGATTCCCAGGTAACGCCTCTGGTAGAAGAAATAACGGGAGACAAAAATGTACAGGCTACAAAAGTCGTGGACAGCAATCAGGTCATTATCAAAACAACGACTTTGAACGTAGAACAGAGAGAACGTCTGGAAAATGCGTTGGTAGATGAATTTGGCGTAGACGCCAAAAAGATTACATCAGAGAGTATTTCTTCTACGGTCAGCAGCGAAATGCGTACAGACGCGGCAAAAGCGGTAATTATGGCAACGGTGCTGATGCTGCTGTATATCTGGTTCCGTTTCAAGGATATCCGTTTTGCCAGCAGTGCGGTTCTTGCCCTGATACATGACGTATTGGTTGTGTTTGCATTTTATGCCATTGCCAGAGTATCCGTGGGCAATACTTTTATTGCATGTATGCTGACTATTGTGGGTTACTCTATCAATGCAACGATTGTTATCTTTGACCGTATCCGGGAAAATCTGGCTGCAGGAAGAAAGAAAGAAGATTTGGAAACTCTGGTAAACGCCAGCATTACACAGACGCTTACCAGAAGTATTTACACTTCACTGACCACGTTTATTATGGTATTCCTGCTGTTTATTGTGGGAGTTTCTTCTATCCGCGAATTTGCTCTGCCTCTGATGGTAGGCATTGTATGCGGCGGTTACTCTTCCGTATGTATTACAGGAGCCCTGTGGTATGTGATGAAGACAAAAATAAAGAAACAGAAATAGAATTTCAGACGGGAGGCTGCTGCAGGAAATGCGGCAGTCTCTTTCCTGTTTAGAAAATACAGAAGCGGAGGAATTTATGGAAAAATGGGTAGTGTCTGCCAAGAAGGCGGACTTTCAGCAGATTGCAAATAAATTTGGGATAGACCCGGTGGTGGCCAGACTTATCCGGAACAGAGAACAGATTACCGATGAGGAAATCGATACGTATCTGCACGGGAAAATAACGGAGCTTCATTCCTGGAAGCTGTTGAAAGGAATGGAGTCTCTTCTGGACATCCTGACAGAAAAAATCAAAGAGCAGAAAAAAATCAGGATTATCGGAGATTATGATATTGATGGTGTTTGCTCTACTTATATTCTTCTAAAGGGGCTGAAGCGGGCCGGGGCAGCAGTGGATGTGGATATACCGGACCGGATGAAAGACGGCTACGGTATCAGCCGGGAACTGATTGATTTGGCAAAGGAAGCCGGAACAGATACGATTATTACCTGCGACAACGGTATCAGCGCCATAGAGCAGATTGCCTATGCAAAAGAGCTGGGCATGACGGTGCTGGTGACGGACCATCATGAGGTACCTTATGAAGAACAGGAAGACGGAAGTATCCGTACGTTTCTGCCGGATGCAGATGCCATTGTCAATCCCAAACAGGAGGACTGCGGTTATCCTTTTAAGGGAATCTGCGGAGGCATGGTAGCTTTTAAAGTCATTTGCGGCCTTTATGAAAAACTGGGAATTCCTTTTAAAGAAGCGGAAGAACTGATTCCTTTTGCAGCCATTGCCACGGTAGGGGATGTGATGGATTTGGTGGATGAAAACAGGATTTTGGTGAAGGATGGACTCAGAAGACTGCAGAATCCGGAAAATGAAGGTTTAAAAGCTCTGATACGGGTCAATAATCTGGAAAACAGAGAAATCACGGCATATCACATCGGATTTGTTCTGGGTCCCTGCATGAATGCCAGCGGCCGGCTGAGCACAGCAAAAAGGGCATTGCAGCTTCTGCTTTCTCAGGATGTCAAAGAAGCCTCTGTACTGGCGGAAGATTTGAAGAATCTCAACGACAGCCGGAAGGATATGACGGCAAAAGGGGTTGAACAGGCAGTGGAACTGGTGGAAACTACGGATTTGCTTTATGACCGGGTGCTGGTTATCTATCTGCCGGATTGTCATGAAAGCCTGGCCGGGATTATTGCCGGGAGAATCCGGGAGAGATACACACGGCCGGTATTTGTACTAACACGGGCGGAAGAGGGGGTGAAAGGCTCCGGGCGTTCCATTGAAGCGTATCACATGTTTCAGGAAATGGTAAAGTGTAAAGAACTGCTGACAAAATTCGGAGGACACCCTATGGCTGCAGGCCTTTCCCTGCCGGAAGAGAATGTGGAAGCCTTTCGCAGAAAATTAAATGAAAACTGTGTGCTGACCCAGGAGGATATGATAGAAAAAATTGTCATTGACGTGCCTATGCCCATGTCTTATGTGACGATTCCTCTGATTCGTCAGCTTTCCCAGCTGGAGCCTTTTGGAAAAGGCAATACAAAGCCGGTGTTCGCACAGAAGAAGCTGCGTTTTGCAGATTGCAGAGTATTCGGGAAAAACAGAAATGTGGTAAAGATGCAGGGGAAAGACGAATTTGGATTTACAGCAGAGTGTATCTGGTTTGGCGATGGGGATGACTTTCTGGAAAAACTCCGGGAAAAAGAGTGCTGGGATGTGATTTATTATCCGTCTGTGAATGTATTTCGGGGACGGGAAAGTATAGAAATGGTGATTCAGAATATTCGGTAAAAATAAAATTTGATTCTGCCAGAAAAAGATGATATACTAAACCACATAAAAATCTGATATATGACAGGATTCGATATAAAGGGCAGGGAGAGAACATGGAAAATTGTAAAGAAAAGAAAATAGAAGAGTATGTAAGAAGTATTCCGGATTTTCCGGAGGAAGGTGTGATATTCCGGGATGTTACCAGTATTTTGCAGGACGCAGACGGTTTTGCTCTGGCTGTGGATTCCATGCAGAAGCTGCTGGAGGGCAGCAAAGTGGATGTCATTGTGGGAACGGAGTCCAGAGGATTTATTTTTGGAGCACCCATTGCGTATAATTTACATAAGCCTCTGGTGCTGGTTCGGAAGAAAGGAAAACTGCCCTGTGAAACGATTGAGCAGAGTTATGAACTGGAATACGGCAGCGCCGTGGTGGAGATGCATAAGGATTCCATCAAACCGGGACAGAAGGTAGCCATTGTAGATGATTTGATTGCCACAGGCGGGACCATTGAAGCAGCAGCGCATATGGTAGAAGAACTGGGCGGCGAAGTTGTGAAAATTGTCTTCCTTATGGAACTGGCAGGATTAAAGGGAAGAGAACGTCTGAGCAAATATAATGTTGCATCAGTTATTCGTTATGAAGGAAAATAAAATCAGGTGATGAACGAGAGGTGATGGTTGCGTGATGGAAGAGAAAAGAGAGTCCACCCTGGGAGAAGAGGAAGTAGAAAAAATCAGACAGGCAGACGCCAATGTAAAGACAATGGAGGATTTTACCAGTCCGGAGGTTCTGTATAAAGAACTGATTTCCAGTGTCAGGAAATACCATCCGTCTACGGACATTTCCATGATAGAAAAAGCCTTTAACATTGCCAATAATGCCCATACAGGACAGGTGCGTAAATCCGGAGAACCTTATATCATTCATCCGCTCTGTGTGGGAATTATCCTGGCAGATTTGGAACTGGATAAAGAAACCATTGTGGCGGGCCTTCTCCACGATGTAGTAGAAGATACGGTTATGACTTCTGAGCAGATACGAGAAGAATTCAGTGCAGAGGTGGAACTTCTGGTGGATGGCGTTACAAAACTGGGACAGTTGAATTATTCAGCAGATAAGGTGGAAGTACAGGCGGAAAATCTGCGTAAGATGTTTTTAGCCATGGCAAAGGATATCCGCGTTATCCTGATTAAGCTGGCAGACCGTCTGCACAATATGCGGACGTTGAAATATATGCCGCCTCATAAGCAGAAGGAAAAAGCCAGAGAGACCATGGATATCTATGCACCCATTGCTCAGCGGCTGGGTATTTCCAAGGTGAAAATCGAACTGGATGATTTGTCTTTAAAATACCTGCACCCGGAAGTCTATTATGAACTGGTGGAAAAAATCAATCTGAAGAAGAGCGAACGGCAGGCTTTTATTGACCAGATTGTGGGCGATGTACGCAGCCATATTGACCACGCGGGTATTCATGCGCAGATAGATGGCAGAATCAAACATTTTTTCAGTATTTATAAGAAGATGGTGAATCAGGATAAAACCCTGGACCAGATATACGATTTGTTTGCGGTCCGCATTATTGTGGACACGGTGAGGGACTGTTATGCAGCGCTGGGGCTTATCCATGAAATGTATAAGCCTATTCCCGGCCGGTTTAAAGACTATATTGCCATGCCGAAGCCCAATATGTACCAGTCTTTGCATACCACACTTATCGGTCCTACGGGACAGCCTTTTGAGATTCAAATTCGGACCTTTGAAATGCACCGGACTGCAGAATACGGTATCGCGGCCCACTGGAAATATAAAGAGGTTTCCAATAACGGAAAAGTCAGTGTTACACAGTCGGAAGAAGAAAAAATGAGCTGGCTTCGGCAGATTCTGGAATGGCAGAGAGATATGTCTGACAATAAGGAGTTTTTAAGTCTGCTAAAGAGTGATTTGGACTTATTTTCCGAAAGTGTGTATTGCTTCACCCCTGCAGGGGATGTAAAGACTCTGCCAAACGGCTCTACGCCTATTGACTTTGCCTATAGTGTACACAGCGCAGTGGGCAATAAGATGGTAGGGGCGAGAGTGAACGGCAAACTGGTACCCATTGAATATGTGATTAAGAACGGAGACCGGGTGGAAGTTATCACTTCCCAGAATTCCAAAGGTCCCAGCCGGGACTGGCTGAAAGTAGTAAAAAGCACCCAGGCCAAGAATAAGATTAACCAGTGGTTCAAGCAGGAATTAAAAGAAGATAATATCCTGAAGGGCAAGGAAATGCTGATACAGTACGCAAAAGTAAAAGCAGTTGCTCTGGGGGAAATTCAAAAACCCAAATACCAGGAAGCGGTTATGAAGAAATACGGTTTCAGAGACTGGGATTCTGTGCTGGCAGCCTTAGGTCATGGAGGCTTAAAGGAAGGTCAGATTATCAACAAGCTGCTGGAAGTCTATAATAAGGACCATAAGGCAGAGCTGACAGACGAAAAGGTGCTGGAGGCTACGGCAGAGCATAAAGAGAAGCTGCATATCGGAAAGGCCAAAGGCGGTATTGTGGTAAAAGGTATTCACGATGTGGCTGTGCGGTTTTCCAAATGCTGCAACCCCATTCCGGGAGATGAAATTGTGGGATATGTAACCAGAGGCCGTGGGGTAACCATTCACCGAACCGATTGTATCAATGTGATGAATATGTCTGCAGAGGATAGGAACCGTCTGATTGATGCGGAATGGCAGGTGCCGGAACAAGAGACGGAAGAGCGTTACATGGCAGATTTAAATGTGTTTGCCTATAACCGCACCGGATTGATTGTGGATATTTCCAAGATTTTTACAGAGCGGAAAATTGATATTTCGGCGCTGAATACCAGAACCAGCAAACAGGGAGTGGCAACGATTAATATTTGTTTTGAAGTCAAAAGCAAGGAAGAGCTGAACAGTCTGATTGAGAAAATCAGGCAGATAGACAGCGTTAAGGATATTGAGCGTACTGCCGGTTAAGGAGTTTTGTATGAAGAATCTGATATTGAGAGGAATCGTGGTTGGACCGGTACAGACCAACTGTTATTTTCTGAAACATAAAGAAACAGGGGAACTTGTTATTGCAGACCCGGGAGCCGAAGCGGAGAGAATTATTTATGCGCTGGAAAAACTGCAGGGAAAGCCAGCGGCCATATTGCTTACCCATGGTCATTATGACCATATCTGTGCAGCCAATGAACTGAGAGAGCATTACGGAATTCCGGTTTATGCAGCGAAGGCAGAGGAAGGGCTGTTGGCAGATACATACAGCAATCTGTCTGCAGACTGGTCAGGCGTGCCGTATACGGTAAAGGCGGATGTGTACCTGGAGGACAGCGCTGTTTTTGAGGCAGGCGGCTTTTCTGTAAAAATGCTGCTGACTCCGGGACATACACCGGGTTCCTGCTGTTACTGGATAGAAGACGAGGGTGTCTGTCTTAGCGGTGATACTGTTTTTTGCGGAAGCTGCGGCAGAACCGATTTGCCGGGAGGCAGTATGAGCAGCATGCGGCAGAGTTTAAACCGTCTGCTTCATCTTCTTCCGGGCAGCACAGAAATTTATCCGGGACACGGAGAAGCTACAGATGCAGAATTTGAGAGAAAGAATAATCCTTATCTGTAGAAAATAGAGAGAAAGAGACCAACGTATATGATTGGAATTGCGTTTAATCAAAGAGAATTTGAATATGATGCCTATACCCTGGTGAAGGCCTTTTATCCCCAGGAAGACATAGAGATGTATTGTACCGCGGAGGAGGAATCCAGGGCATATGACAGGCTGATTTCCATAGAATATGGAGAAAAGGTGAAAATCCGTCTGAAGTTTGCCGGAAAAGAGCAGGAAGATTTTTTGCCTTACGATGAAACAGAAGACAGAAAAACAAGAAAAAATAAATTAAAACAGGTGCTCTATAAGCTGTTGGTGCAGGAAACGGGACAGGCGCTTCCCTGGGGAAATCTGACAGGAATCCGTCCCACGAAGATTGCTATGGGGCTGATAGAGTCCGGTATGAGCAATGCACAGACCGCAGAATATATGAGAAATACCTATTTTACCAGCAACGAAAAGACAGCGCTGGCCATTGCCATTGCCAATCGGGAACGTGATATTTTGAAGGATATTGACTATGAAAAGGGCTACAGTCTGTATGTGGGGATTCCTTTCTGCCCCAGTATCTGCCTGTACTGTTCTTTCAGTTCCTCTCCATTAGAGCGATGGCGGGAAAAAGTAGACAGTTATCTGGATGCTCTTTTGAAAGAGTTGGACTTTATTGCCGAAGCCATGAAGGACAGAGTGCTGGATACCATTTATATCGGAGGAGGAACGCCAACAACCTTAGAGCCTTATCAGCTGACCAGGCTGCTCGGACATATTCAGGCAAAATTTCCGGTACATCAGGTAAAAGAATACACCATTGAAGCCGGGCGTCCGGACAGCATTACCAGAGAGAAACTGGAGGCCATCCGGAAGTTTCCCATCACCAGAATTTCCGTAAATCCCCAGACCATGAACCAGGTGACTTTGGATATTATCGGAAGAAAGCATACGGTGGAGGATACGCGACACGCCTTCGCTTTGGCGAGGGAATGTGGATTTGATAACATCAATATGGATTTAATTGTCGGTCTTCCGGGAGAACAGAAGGAAGACGTACGGCATACACTGGAAGAAGTGAAAAAGCTGAATCCGGACAGTCTTACCGTCCATTCACTGGCAGTAAAACGAGCGGCACGGCTGAAGCTGTTTCAGGAGCAGTACCGGGAAATGGGACTGGAGAACAATCAGGAAATCATGGATATGACTATGGAATACGCCAGATCCTGTGAGATGTCTCCCTATTATCTGTACCGTCAGAAAAATATGTGCGGAAATCTGGAAAATACCGGCTATGCAAAAGTTGACAAAGCCGGAATTTACAATATACTTATAATGGAGGAGAAACAATCGATTCTGGCGGCCGG